>Ga0307508_10004157_pt1 | contig 14237 bp, 14 predicted proteins | sample 9_EM_MG_FD_203089 | JGI IMG/M metagenome (GOLD analysis project Ga0307508, IMG submission 203089) | Populus trichocarpa ectomycorrhiza microbial communities from riparian zone in the Pacific Northwest, United States - 9_EM | ecosystem: Host-associated > Plants > Roots > Unclassified | place... | reverse complement strand
CGGCCATGGCAACTCGGAAACGAGATGGGGTGCCCCATGGGAAGCGTGCGCTATATTCCTCGCGAGGCGCGGAAGGAGGCGGGGGCGCGGAGGCGGGGCGGAGGGTGGAGGCCGAGGAGCTGGGTGGAGCGGAGGAGGAACTAGCATTGTTTCCCAGGATAAAGGGATAGGGAGCGATTTGTCTCGCACCAGACCCGATCTTCGCTAGCACGTAATTTTAGCCTCGTTCCTCGGCAATATTACTACTCACTACGTTAGGGTCTGGGCCATCTGGCTCCTGAACTTTGTAAGTCGACAAGTCCACCCACCAAGTCCACACGCTATAAATCGACACGGCAGCCTGCTAAAATCTTTATAAGTAAAAAACTTCCGTTTTTCATCCTAAACCTTAAACTTTTGTAGCTAAGTATCAGTTGTTAGGATTTCCTTACTGCCATTGGGTGATCCTTCACATTTACACCTTCATTGATTGCCCACCCGATTCGGGACACCGCCTTACTATGGACAACAAAATTCAAGATGTCCTCGAGTCCTTACGGCGAAACCGCCTGTCAGTCTGTTCATTCCTTGAAGCTTTCTTCTCCAGTGGCTCGAATTCAGCCAAGATATCGTGTGGCATGTTCTATAAGGATGGTGGGATGGCTCGAGTCCTCAAGGAAATGATAGAGAACTCAGAGTACGCACTCAAACACCGACAGACTACGGCGAGGAATCGTCAGCTGTACGAAGACTTTGGGTCATACTTCAACAACATCATTATCCGTATGCTCCGACTAGAGGTTGTCGCCGTTGGCAAAGACCCTATGATGCACCTGAAACCGGAGGACGTTTCCCCTAAAATGTGTGAGGAGTTCAGTTTTGAGCAGTACGAAAAGCTATATCTAGCTAAAGCCCCGATCTTCTTTGGTCTACTGAGACTTCTATGTTGCGTGGGCGATGCCATGAAGCCTCTCTGAGGAGAGGATATCGGTGAACCTCCGGACCCTGAAGAGCTCAACGAGGAAATGGAGGAATTTGTCAACAATGACAGTCCGGAAAACGATGAACCCGACTCCGAAATCGGTAGGCAGGACACAGTCTCTTCCGAATCCGATGATGAAGTTGTACCCAAGGTCCCCGAAGAATCGCAAACTTGAAGACGCCGGAAGCCACGACCGAAGCCACTCATGTCGATCATTACTATGTCGATTGTCATGGCATCAAGGTCCCAGCGTAATAATGGTATTACTGGACGGATGGGGATCTTCATGAGGGCAATGAAAGTGCCCAAACAGATGCATATGTTCCTCGCAGCCTGTGGGCTGTGCAACGCCTATGATACGTCTAGTATCTGGCTCCGCGAGAACGCCAGTTCGGACCGTGTAGGCCTGGCTAACTCATTCCAAGTGAAGCCTATGGCAATGTGCTGGGACAACTTGGTTCGGTTTGATCGCAAAGCCGAAGAGACTGTATTGAATCAAGGCTCTAAGATCCAACAGAACACATCTGCGTTAGTCCTCCCACTTCATCTACGTCCTCCTCCAGATGATGCATTGGATGCCAAGATCGAGGCGTATAATAATGTGGTGGTTGGCTGCACTGGGGGTGTTGGCTTGCCTTGGGAGCTACTATTCAAGCAAGTCGATTATAGTTGCCTACAGCCAGACCCTGGAGAGTTATTAGAACTCGATTTGCTGCAGTCACATATACCACAGATCACCGGCGAGTTGGTAGCCGATGTCTTGACTATGCTCTGTGGCGATACCTTGCTGCACTACAGTGTTGATGATAGGAGGATCAAGTGGGATTCAACTTCCTTCAATCAATATCTGCGGCTGGATAAATACAGGCCAGACTTCCACATGTACCCGACGATGGCCATAGACGAAACTACGATTGATGGAACTGGCCATGTCGTTGAAACATTACTAGAGTACATTGGAACCTCAGCCAGTTAGTTAACTGATCGCAATAGGGTCCTCCTATGCTATGGCGACCAGCTGACGTACAAGAATCTGAAGGCCTTAAAGGAACTCCGTCTCCGAGAAGCGGACCCTGATAGGTTCAGCTTTGCAGTGGAAAAACCGGCTTTCCTGCATACATCGATGGCTATGGTAAATGCTGTAATGATATGCAATTGGGGACGACCTGCTGGACGAGATCCTGGCTGCCTGTCCCGATTTGCAGCCACTCTGGGGAGATCCAGGGCCAATGAGCAAAGTTCCGACTTCCAGACCTCCTATCGGTTGATCGATCACATTCTTCGAGGCTATATAGCTGCAGGCTTGATGACTCGAACATCCCTACTGGCTGGAGGTGTCGGCCGCATTGCTACATTGGCCGACTTGAAGAGGTGGGTGAAGCTGAATGACTGGAGCCGCTTGATTGATAGCGTTGTCCTATACTACTTCAGCTTCGGAAAGGTCACCTGGCAAAGGAAAATGGCTGTCGAGAAGGTTACCGCACAATACGAGGTCCGCCGCAATGATATCATGTCGAAAAGAAAGGCAGACCGATCGCCTGACAAGGTAAAGTTCACTGAAGCCTCAGGTAAAAGGGCGTTCATCCGTCAACACACCGCAGCTGGACGAGATATGGTGCTTGAGAATGCCATGCTCTTCATGACCCAGGCCTTAGTGGCAGTGGACTTCCAGCAATCGATGCGGAAGGGACATGTTGGCCGGTTAGAGGTGGATCTCAAGATAATGATACTCTGTTTTCATGGCTGTGGGAAGTCGAAGTATGCACAACTACTACTGGAAAGATCATTTGATCAGAAGTACCTAAGGACTCGAGAGCACCACTATATCGATATACGCAACAACGTCATTTGCACCGGCCGACGATTTACTGGAATCGATGAGTGTCTAGAGCATGTCTACCGAGATATCTCAGACAGCTACAATCCTCGAGACACATGGCAGAGCTAGCGATGGCATCGGGATGTCGTGTCACCAAATATAGTCCCCTACCGAAAGATGAAGCGCTCAGTCCTCAGAAGTTCAGGTGTCTCCACTGGTGGTACCCATCATTCCAGTCCGAAGACAAAGAACGATATATTGGTGGTGATGGATATGTTACTCTGTGAGAAGGTATTGATGCCACAAGCTGGCCGATGTGCTGTTGGACCGAGTGGAGCAAAAGTGGCAGTCCGAGAGACACTTGATATGTTTGATGCTGGAAGTGAGAAGATAATGTATGGTGGAGTTGTTGAGAGTCTACTTGCTTCACGGCGGAGATCTCCAGCAGCCCCATATGTTCCAGATCTTGATCTTGATGAGTGGGCTATAGAGTTGGAGCAGGCAGTTAAGCAATGGAACTCGGAGGTGGAGACTTTATATGACAGTAACAGTCGAACTGGGGATAGGAGTCAAGAGATCTCCATAGGAGTTCACAGGAATGAGATGGATGTGGAAAGCTCAGATGATAATATGTACAGTATCTAAATGTACCCAAGCAATCAAATTGTAATGGTGGCAAACGGGGACAGGAGGTTCTAAGGTATTCGGATGGTTCGAATAGGAAACGGTAGTGGGAGTGGGAGCAGTGACGGGAGTGGGGAGTGGGAGCGGTAGCGGCAGTGGGAGCGGGAGCGGAAGCGGGAGCGGGAGCGGAGAAGGTGCAAGGGAACTGGCCATGGGGAACAGGGCAGGGACAAGCAAACGTCAACAAGATAAGTGCCGGACAGGGACGAGCAAACGTCAACGAGACGAGTGCCGCACAGGGATGAGCAAACGTCGACGTGATGAGTGCCGGACAGGGATATGCAAACGTCGGACGAGCGTTGCCGATTAGAGGAGGAAGAGTTGATAGATCTAATAGGATACAGGAGGTTGCATAAAGAGAAGAAGCAACACACAGCCTCAGAACGTCCTCCTTATATACATTGTCCCTGAACTCACATGTGTATTTACACACAACTTATATGTGTACTCACACGCAACTCACATGTGTACTCATACCGTCTTCTCTCATGCAACACGCAAGCAGATTATAATCCTTTCGGACACGCAAGCAACTCAAACCTTCCAATGACCGAGACCGGCGTCGCAACACCTAGACGTCGACAGACTTTCTGAGCCTAGGCGTCTACACGCCAGAATCCAACCACCAAACCTAAACGTTCTATCACCGAGGCCTGCGCCGTGACAGCGCTGTGGTTCTACGAGTTTTGCCCATATCATTCACAGCCTGAATTTCAGCATTAGGAAGGTTTGTGGTTGCCGGTTTGATTTCGGCATTTGGAAGGTTCACCGACACACTTTGATTGGGAGTCACAATAGGGTTGCAGTTAGGGTTGATGCTATCACTTCTGTAACCTAGCTGGGTTTGATGACATGCAAGTTCGGAACTAATATAATAATTCTTCTCCTTTCTGCTGGATAACACACAAAAAGCCAACAATAACAACAAAATGGACAATCAGCCTTTAGACCCGGATGTCTACAATGACGACGCAAATCATCAGCATCCATCTCCGATAATGTCCCCTACGATCCCTGATATCAGTGTCGATGATACCTATGTGGACAGCTGCCTACGCATCGCTGTCGACAAAGACAAAGGAAGGCTCCAAACAGTAGCAATGGACAATGTGGATCCCTTGACAGCTGCAATGCGCACTGCAATCGGTCAAGCAGTTACTCGGAAAAATAACCTTTTGCAAGACAATCTAGAGCGGATTCTGATACAGCAGCGGAAGTGGCAAGTAGCAGCGGCTGCTGAGATTATGTGTGGGCGGGACACCTACGCCGTCACGGCCACTGGAAGCGGGAAGTCTATGTGCTTTCTGTTGACTCTATTTGCCAGAGCAGGAATCGTGCTTGTCGTATCACCACTTCTTGCGTTGATGGAGGATCAGGTACAGTCCACAAAGGAATTGGGGATCAATGCTGTTCAGATCACCGAACAATCAATCAAAGAAAATCCAGATCTAATTAAGAGTGTCCGAGATGGCGAATTTCGCCTAGTCTTCCTGCGGCCGGAATTCTGTTTACCTGCCAATGATCATTGGTGCATGATAACTTTGAGGAAGTCAAAGTTTGTTGAGGGAGTCTTCTGTATCGTCATAGATGAGGCTCATCTAATCCACCAATGGAGAAATTTTCGCACCGCATATGGACATCTGTCTATCCTCCGACATACCTTCCAAAGGGCGGCTTACATGTTATGCTCAGCAACGATGACAAGCTATACTCGAAGATTTGTTCACCGCACCTTGAACCTAGGTCCAAATGTGAGGGCTTGCTCTTTTGCTGATGTTACATTTTATAGCTAATGGTTGCACAATCAGGTTTCTTTTTTCCATCGAAGTATAGACAGGCCCAATGTCTTCATCGCAGTCAAACAGATATCTCAGCGGACGACAGATCATAGAGAGCTCTACTACTTGCTTCCCGATGGAACTCGGCATCCTGTAGAAATTCCTCAAACCATCGTTTTCCTTGACAGTCGGCCAGATACTAAGCAGGCTTGTGATCAGTTTTGGGCAAGGGCACCAGCCAAGTGGATCGGTATCGACTATTATCGCTTCGTCTTCTGCGAATGCAGTACGGTTTTGTCAGCGAAAAGAAGATGGACCGTGATGAAAGCTTTTAGAGCTGGGCTATGTCGTATCCTCTTCGCCACTGAAGTTGCTGGTATGGGTATCGACTTCCCGTTCGTCGAGAGAGTTATCCAATGGTGTGTTGGAGCTCTTTTGAATGTTACTGCTGTTCTGCAGCGTCTCGGCAGAGCCTCCAGACGTCCAGGTACTCAGGGTGTCTTCATTTTATACCACACCAGATGACACGTTATCACCAGACGCTCAGATCCCTCATTGGGAGTCTTTCGATCAGATGCCAGCCGAGGTTCAGAGCATTCGAATGTACGCGAATGCATCCAGGCCACAGAATCCTGGGCAAATGGAACCTTACGCATGGATCCACCAGAAGATCCCTTGGATCTTCCATTGATACCATTCGACTCTGGCGAGAATTCTTATGAGTTGCAAAATCCTGGTATTGATAGACTAGTACTAGGGCCTGACAATGAGGACTCCGACATGGAAGATGATCCTCTTTCGGCCCATGAAGAAGAGAGTGATGAGTGTCTGCCAAGTGGGGGGGGAAGTGACAGTGAGGAGGACGACTCAGATGATGATATATCTGTGATATCGGCAGATAATGACATCAGACAGTCAGTGCAGTGGGCCAAACGCGTTTCATTCCCTGTGTCTTGCAGAGGCATATCCTGGTTTATAAACACTACAGGCTGCCTCCGGGCAGTCCTCCTGACACTCTTCGATGATGCCGGATTCATTCCAGGAAAATACTCGCTTACTCATAACGACATGCCGACCTGCTGTGATACTCATCTAGCTGCGTTCCGAGAAGTCCAGTAAGACAATGAAGAGGTGCACCTTCTCCTCCGACTCTTGCCTCCGGCGGACCCAGTTCGTGAATCGGACCCAGTTCCTGAATCTCAAATGGTCACACAGGAATATGATACTGGTCATCTTCCTGTTCAGCACCAGCACTACACCAAAGAACAACGTCTCAAAGTGCGTGAGGCTCTTGGGGAGATTAGACTTCAGATTTGGGAAGAGCTGGCTGGTGGGAACCCACATATCCCGTACTCGCCATACAAGTTCATACCCGATACTTACATTGAGTGAATCATGGCTTCATGTCCGTCTCTAACCACGGTTGATCAACTCAAGACCCAGTTAGCAAAAACCTCGAAGGTGTCAACATTACTTGAGCCCTACCTTCCTCGGATTCTTGCAGCCGCAGCCAAGGCCTATACCGATAGCATCGTTCCTCCTCGTCCAATTAGCCGCCCTCCTAAGCGGCGAGCTGTAATTCCCGCCGAGAACCCATGTGCAGCAGAGGTGCCGGCATCCATTTCAACTCCGCCTAATGGCATACTGGCAGATATATACCATTTGCGATCGATTCCACCTGAACTCCGGAATTCCTTGCCTCCACTTGGCCGTGGACGTCCGTCAAACACAACTCGAGCTCATCGACATGCGATTATACGCTCGTATTGGGTGGCATGAGGCTACACTGGAAACTGAGTTGTGTCGTGGCGCGGATCCCGACGATCGGAAGGATTGATTCTGCTTGGGTATTGCATGAGAGAAGTCGGTATGTGTGAGTTACAAGATCCCTGTATATAAGGAGGGCTTCTGGCTGTGTATTGTCTTCTTCTCTTCATGCAACCTCTTGTATTCTATTAGATCTATCAACTCTTCCTCCTCTAAACGGCAACGCCCATTCAGTGTCTGCTCGTCCCTGCCCTGTTCCCCGTGGCCCATTCCCTTGCACGTTCCCTGCTCCTGCTCCTGCTCCTCCCGTCGCCGCTCCCGCTCCCACTCCCGCTCCCACTCCCGCTCCCACAAATGCTCCCGCTCCCACTCCCCCTTCCCCGCTCCCACTCCCGCTCCTGCTCCCACTCCCGCTGCTGCTCTATAAGTATGAGAATGAGTATGAGTATGAGTATGAGTATGAGTATGAGTATGAGTATGAGTAGGAGTATGAGTATGAGAATGAGTATGAGTATGAGTATGAGTACGCACGTATATAAGGATGGCCTCCTGCTGTGTTGTCTCTTCTTCTTCCTTTCTCTTCATGCTACCTCTAAGTTGTTATCTTACCTGTATAACTGGCTATCCTGCTATCCACGGGGGCCGTTAAACCCCCACGGGAGACTACGGATGAGGCAGTTTCTTCGCTGCGGAGAACATGCTAGGCATCTGTGCAGTCTCCCGTAGGCTTCCATATCAGACATTACGCCTTGAAGTCAGAGCACGACATGCCTGGTATACCTATGAATAACAGCTGCTATCCACGGGGGCCATTAAACCCCCACGGGAGACTACGGATGAGGCAGTTTCTTTGCTGCAGAGAACATGCTAGGCAGCTGTGCAGTCTCCCGTAGGCTTCCACGTCAGACATTTTGCCTTGAAGTCAGAGCACAACATGCCTGGTATACCTCTCAATAACAGCTGGTATCCACGGGGGCCGTTAAACCCCCGCGGGAGACTACGGATGAGGCAGTTTCTTCGCTGCGGAGAACATGTAGGCATCTGTGCAGTCTCCCGTAGGCTTCCACGTCAGACATTACGCCTTGAAGTCAGAGCACGACATGCCTGGTATACCTCTAAATAACAGCTGCTATCCACGGGGGCCGTTAATCACCAGCGGGAGACTACGGATGAGGCAGTTTCTTCGCTGCAGAGAACATGCTAGGCAGCTGTGCAGTCTCCCGTAGGATTCCACGTCAGACATTATGCCTTGAAGTCCGAGCACGACATGCCTGGTATACCTCTGAATAACAGCTGCTATCCACGGGGGCCATTAAACCCCCGCGGGAGACTACGGATGAGGCAGTTTCTTCGCTGCAGAGAACATGCTAGGCAGCTGTGCAGTCTCCTGTAGGCTTCCACGTCAGACATTATACCTTGAAGTCAGAGCATGACATGCCTGGTATACCTCTCAATAACAGCTGGTATCCACGGGGGCCGTTAAACCCCCGCAGGAGACTACGGATGAGGCAGTTTCTTCGCTGCGGAGAACATGCTAGGCATCTGTGCAGTCTCCCGTAGGCTTCCGCGTCAGACATTACGCCTTGAAGTCAGAGCACGACATGCCTGGTATACCTCTGAATAACAGCTGCTATCCACGGGGGCCGTTAAACCCCAGCGGGAGACTACGGATGAGGCAGTTTCTTCGCTGCAGAGAACATGCTAGGCAGCTGTGCAGTCTCCCGTAGACTTCCACGTCAGACATTATTCCTTGAAGTCAGAGTATGACATGCCTGGTATACCTCTGAATAACAGCTGCTATCCACGGAGGCCGTTAAACCCCCACGGGAGACTACGGATGAGGCAGTTTCTTCGCTGCGGAGAACATGCTAGGCAGCTGTGCAGTCTCCCGTAGTCTTCCACGTCAGAGATTACACCTTGAAGTCAGAGCATGACATACCTGGTATACTTCTGAATAACAGCTGCTATCGACGGAGGCCATTAAACCCCCGCGGGAGACTACGGATGAGGTGGAGTATATGGGTATGTGCTCAAGTGAGATATTATGACCCTAGATTCGGCGAATCTAGGGGTCAAGAAGTCAACTTAAAGTCACCTCACATCCATCCTCATCGTAAACCTCCACCAACCTCCATCCTACTACTCCCCTACTACTTCCACTGCCACCACTTCTACCCCACCTGATTCTCCATTGCTGCTGTTGCCACTCCAGTAACGCAGCAATAGTGATGAGTACCATAAAGCACAAAGGTAGCAGCTCTCGTCCTCTTGCGAGCAAAAAGCGACATATTGAGCTGGCACCGTCACCCGTGACCGAGGCCGGTGATGCCAGCCCAGTTGGCGTTGCCCATGGATATGACCATTCTCTTCCGTGGCTTCAGGATGATCAGGTTCCCCATCTACCTGCTCATCTTATCCATTCGATCCAGACGTCCGTGGTATGTTTACCCCTATCAGTTATATGTCCAACCTACCAATTGACCACCTCAAACAGACACCGGTTGAGTGGGCATCCAAGGTCCGTTGGTTTCTAGCAACCATGATGTATATGACTCGTGTCATTTCTCCGCATGATCTTGACAAGATCATGCTTCACATTAAGCCTACCACTGCCAATGTCATCGACATAGAAGCTGAGAAGAAAACCGTCGAGCGTGCTATCTCGGAGCTTCAAAGTGATATTTGTCACACCCATGAGCTGGTGGCAAGAGCATGGATTGACGGGCCCCATGGCCAAGAGTTTATTACTCGCCAACAGCAGGCAAGGTTTGTATTCACCCATATAATACTGACCATACGCTAATCAAGACAGGTCGCATGTATCCAATCCTCGCATCCCCAAAGTAACAGTCGAACTACTCACAGAGGATTTGTCTCTTCAGCCTGAGGATGTAGCCGGATTGTGGGCGAGCATCTATGAAGTCGTTAACCCCAGCTATTGGAACCCTACCCAGTGGAAGCCTGGCAACAAGATTGACCATACCATCCTCGATACCATGAGGGACTGCAGTTTGGGCTTGATTTGCAAGTTCATTACTCAGCTCACAGTCGGCCCTGCTGCACAACGCAACATAAGTGCTAGCCATCGGATCCGGTTCCTCTCCGAGCTCACTTCTCGCAAGGAGATTCCAGAGTATCCGATTCCTTCACCGAATATGCCATCAGCTCACGATCGGAAGCGCTGGGAGGTCCGCCCTTTACACTACCCTCTCAGTTACCGATCCGTTGCCTACGAAGCCCTAATTCATCACTTGAGTCACATTGAATCACCTGCTTCCTTGCGCAACTCGCCACCTCCACCGTCACCTCAAATCACTTTTATCTCACTGAGTCTACGAAGCCTGACAATATCAAAGGAGCTGCTGATCTTGATATCATGAAGCCGAATCCTCATGAGCCTGAGTCATCCCAATCTCTGGCCATTGACGAGCAGTATGATAGTGATGGTGACACTCTGCACGTATCTGGCGAGAAAGATTCCGAGAACCCTTTCGGGTGCAACGAATCACTGGGTGGCAAGAGCGTTACTGGAGTTACTGGAGAGTCATTTGGCGAGTCATTCTACGAGTCAGAGACAGAGGAACATTGTGGTATTTCTGTCTACCGGGATTCCGAGACCGAGAACTACTTCCTGCGGCCCGAGTTTGACCCGAATCAGGATCCTGGTCTGAGTCTTCAGCTTGAGATCCCTGGGGAAGAGATTCTTGTCACCCCTGATATGCTGGAGCGGGCCGAAGCTCTGTGTGCCGAACAGGAAGATGCCGATACTATTGCTGTCTCCGCAGTTCTTACGTACGAGAAGAGTTGGTCCGAAGTCATGCAGCGAGCGATCCGTATTGGCAAACTCAGCCCACTTGGTCTTGCAAGCCTTACTATGGAGTATCTCGATACCACCAACCGGATGATTGATCACCAACTTCTCTACTGGAAGCATCAGCAAGTCAAGATTGAGCAGGCTAGATGTGATCTTGCTGAGACGCAGGCCAAGGTCAAGCGGGATAACCAGCTGCTGGCTGAGATCAAGGGTAAGACTGTTGATCTTGCAGAGAAGCTGGCTGCCGAACAGCAGAAGAATCTCCTGTCCTCATACACTACTGCTGTTCCGAGTCTGCCAAACCCAACCAACAGACGCCCAAGCGCACCAATCCACCGCAGCAAGCTTGACTTCAAGGCCGGTCATCTTCCGAGGATGGGTGGCTTTGGTACAGGTAGGGCTATTCCTACTAACCTCCAGGCTTTGTCTATGGGAACGGCGGGCTTTACGTCTCCATCGCGGCTTACTCCTACGGCGCGAAGCCAGCTCTCACCTACACCTGGCCCGAGTCATAGTGTGCACGAACAGAAAGTGGCGCCCCAGCCTCCGACTACGGTTACCTCACCCATTCCAGGCAGCAGTACCCCTAAGACTCCATCGACGGCTCCGCCAGGTATCAACCTGCGTGATTGTATGGGACTGTAGGCCGCAGGCATTTCGGCTTGGGTTGCATCCTTGTGGGTTGTGGAGAATATGTCTGTTTACATGTTTCGTGTATAAGGATTTGTTCTCCTAGTTTCACAGCGTTGTAATTCTACTTGGTTCTACCAGTTCTCTTTGATTCTTCTCCACATACAACTTCTTCATTCTTTTTGGGTTCTTTTGGGAGTGCTTTCGTGTTTGGCGGAGTCAGGGAGGTCGCATATACTTTGCAGTGGTTGATATCATAGATCCATAGATATAGATCGTGAGATTCGAGGCAATTTTGGGTGCTATGCCAGGTCTTCTATTTCGGGAGCGAGTTCGTCCAGACGTTGGTGTGGAAGGCATAATTCGCGATGCTAACCTGGAACGGGTTAGCATCACTAATAGCCAAGCACAACACGGCTGGTGCGAGACAAGGGAGCGATGGTTAGGGGAAAAATTAGAGTAGCTTGGCGGAAATTTTGATCTAGCGGCACACAGAATCTGTTCGTTAGACCTTCATGTGCCCCCAACTCCCCTCCAAGCAACCCCGTCCCCACCCAACGTTGTGTAGTGGAAATGAGGGTAGGCAAGAGGCACATACGAGCAGTAGGCCAGCGAGCTGAATGAGGGCAGATCAGCAACATGTACGAGCAGTAGACCCGTGATACTTAACGGTGCGGTTCTGCAACACGTACAAATGTATGTCAGCGGTACGGTCGAGTAGTAGGCTGGCAACGAGGATGAGAGCAGAAAAGCAACACGTATGAGCAGGATGACCGAGGCTACCGCATGTGTAGCAGCCACGATACGACATTTCAAGAGGGGTAGAAATGAAGCCGAAGTAAAGTAGGCGATGCTGGAATCTGCGAATAGGAACACGACACACTGGCGAAACTAATATGCGAGTGTGTTGTAGCTGGGATCGTTGGATGAAGCGGGTAGCTGTGTGGCGATGGTTGCCGCAGAGTATGATCAATACGGTATGAGGTATGGGGGTGGAAGACATCGTGCTGTGCATTGTGTGCGTTGGGGTGAGTGGCTGTTAAACGGCAAGCGGTGAGCTCTGAATCAGTACATCGTCATTCATCTATGAAGCCGGGGAAGCAGTTTACCTACCTCCGCTTCAATTCATCCACCTGCAGCTCACCACCCCCTACCTCGCACGCAGCTTCACACGCGCAGCCATTCCACTTGGACTGCAGCGACGTTGTCAATTTCCAGGCTGGTAAAAACCTAGCTGCCACCAATGGCATTCGAACGCTCGCTGTCACCACCCTCGTGCGAATAGGAAGCCTCCGGGGACGTGCAATGCCAATCAGGACGCACGTAGGTATTGACATGAGGTGGCCGTGTGTTGTTGCTACCTGTCGGTGGATTCGCATTGTAGCTTGGTGGTTTGTGGAATAGACTCTCGCTGGGAGATGCGCGACGGGAACAGGTGGTTTGGTAAGCGGTGGAAGTGGTGGTGATGAGATAGGAGAGGAACGAGTGTGATGCCGTTTGGTGGACAGTGGGAAACTGACGCGGCACCAAGTTGGAGAGCCGGTCACGGAAGAAAAATTGAGGATTATTCTGGCGAGCTGGCAAAGAGCGGGGTGCTCGAACCCAACGCGGGGTAGATAGAGAGTACTAGTAGGGTAGCAAGTAAAATTCCCCGATCGGACGCGCGGCGCCGGCACGTCGCATCTAAGAATAGATACGGAATAGTCGCGAGCAAACCCTGTCTATCCCAAGATAATAAGCTGCCTGTGAGAGGAGCACAGGATTTGAGAAACAAAGGAATGGTGTTCATTACACCTCTCCCGCAGACGGGAAACCTGGATAAAAAGTGTGCCGCGATAGTCTAAAAGGCTGTATATGCATGAATAAATAAAAAAAATAAAACAAAAAAAGTACGACGGCAATGCGCAGACACGTGCAGACACGTGACTCTACCGGATCCCGGTCATCCTACGCGAGGTGAGGTTTTTCCCGCCGTCGGGCGGGGTACATACACGAACATGACTCCGCTATGCACTGGCGCCACCAGCAAAAACTGGCGCCACCGACACTGTGGGGTGGGCTGGTTCTTCGCCCAATTGAGGCTGTCCGGATTAGACAGTGCCCTGTCTTGACCTGGTAGAACCGCGAAGCGAGCCTCTTGGTACTACCTGCCACCGTGCCATCGGGCTCCTGGCTCTAAGGCATGTGGTACTTCTTTCTGAAGGTCCGGCCTCCCGCATTGCTGGGCTTCCATCCACTTCTTCTCCGAGATCTCCCACTTTAGGTTCGTGAGTGACCTGGAGAGGCATTGCGTGCGCCTCTACGTGGTCCAAGTAGCTCAGCCATTCCATCCTGTGGGTTTCTGGCTCCTCCGCCGCAATCTTTGCCCTCTCATCGGCCATTTCGGCTTTCTGGGGGGGCGGGGTACCGGTCGAAGCGGGGCGGCCTCCATGGCCCCCCTGCTCTTCATGAGCGGGGTTCTTCCCAAACATATTAAGCGCCCTGTGTCAGAGACACATTCTATTTTGCAAAATAACCCCATTGAAGAAACTGTAACACTCGGGTGTTTCACCAACGGCACAATCACCCAGGTGGTCACCAACAGTCTATCACCCTTGAGCGGGCAACACTTGTATGATGGCAGCGGAGCGACTGTGTAGTCCCGAAGGATTCGCACGTGAGCGGGTGGGAAATTCACTAAGAGATTCGTGTTCGAAATATCACTAGAGAGTTGATCCCAGAAACAATGTAATATTGTTAAGGCTCAACTTCCGACTGATCGTTGCTGATGCCTCTCTACGTAGG
>Ga0307508_10004156_pt1 | contig 14238 bp, 17 predicted proteins | sample 9_EM_MG_FD_203089 | JGI IMG/M metagenome (GOLD analysis project Ga0307508, IMG submission 203089) | Populus trichocarpa ectomycorrhiza microbial communities from riparian zone in the Pacific Northwest, United States - 9_EM | ecosystem: Host-associated > Plants > Roots > Unclassified | place... | reverse complement strand
TGTTCTTCGTCTACCTTGAAGGATGAGTCGATGATTTCAGGGTCTGGGACGGAGACAGGGTGACCACTCATGGAAGGGAAAGAGACGGGTTCAATCTCCGCAACGGCACAAACACTCGGATTTTCATTCAAATGCCCGGAATGCATTCCGTTCTACGTACAAAATATATGTACCTATCGGTAGTGTTGCCGGCACGTTGGTTAAGTCGAGTCGAATTGACGAACTCGATCCAACGAGTTTTGCCGAGTTCAACTCAAGAGTTCGATCGAGTTGGTACCTTAATTATCGGACTTCCGGAAGGATGCGGTCATTGCCGGCACTGGCGAAGCACATGAAATACGACCAATCCATTAAATTACTAGAGGCCGACTTCGTCGACAGGGAGCTTGCATCAGCAAGTTTACTGTAAATTTGTCTGATTGAATTGTGACACAGGTTTCTACATTATAATTTTCGTGTTTTTTGGGGTAGTTCACACGAATATAAATCATGCGTTCCTTAAATGCCGACGGCACGTTTGCTTCTGTACGACTGCTCAAATTTTTAATGGAGCGCTGATGATGTATTGCCTATCAATCCTTTTCAATCTTTCCTTCATCAAGTCCGGATTCTGTTTTTTCTTCATTCTCCACAAAGTCTACTACCTCGTCGGAGGAGGAATGGATAAGTGTGGACCTTCGAAAGCAGTTTTAAAACAGTAATAAATGAATATAGGTGTCAAATTACTCACAATTCCTGAATAGATACGTGGACGAGAATTGTGCCACGGCCCTGCATTTCAGCACCGAGAATAGTACCGCGAGAATAATCGATTGTGTGATGACGCTCGGAAGGCATGATAACAAGGAGCAATCCATGTGTCGGAGGGAATACCTTGCTTTTTATGCAGATATCCTGTAAAAAATAGCAGATTCATTCAGGTCGACTACTAGATCCATTCAGTATTGAGTCCGGAGCCAGATTCCGAAACTTACATCGGAACTTGATCTAACATTGTCCCTTGCTGTTTTGGACCGAACGGCTGGAACCAACGTAGAATTAGGTTGCTATGCTGTGCGTCACGCAAGATCTCGCGGAAATCTAAACTTTCGTAGGTGTCTGTCAAAACATCTCTGAAACACATTGCTGGTGTAAGCGATTCGTCGACCCGTATTTGCCAGTAGTCGATCGGGATGCAAACGATAAAGGTTTAGGACAACAGTACAGGAGTAGATATATGCCGTATATAAGGGAGATTACCAAGAAGAGCTGAATTATTATACAAGCGTCCGTACTATTACAGACTACGAAGGACGAAGTGGAGATACGAAAAGGAAAGACACGTTTGGATGTACATGGTTACCGCCCAAATTCTTTAGTTGTTAATACAAAAACAGATGTTGTTCGTCATGTGCCGGGGAGGCAAACAACTATTTTCTGTTTTTCTTCGCCTGTTGCGTTGAATTGTCATCGGCTTTGCGTTTTCGCGAGGGAGTGTTAACAGTATCTTCTTCTTCATTGGACGCTGGTCGAATACCGGAAGCGCTCGTGGTCGCACCCGGTTCATTCGGTATCATGAAAGCCTTGATGGCCGCAACTTGGTCAGGACGTAGATCTTGCATTGGGGCTGGAGGAAAAATTAACGGTCCCTTCTTGCGTTTCGGTGAGTCAATAGGTGCATTCTTCAATATGGAAACTTGGTCGACGACAGCAGAGAAACCATTCACGTCACGTAGTCGATCCTTTCCCGCTCCTATGAAATTGTAGCTACGGGCCACATGAATAAGAAACAGTTAGTCAAGGAACCTGCACACTAAAGTTGCCGTACCGTAGAGTGAATGTAACTAAGACGAGTGCACCTTTCAGAATTTTGGTTAGGTCCTCGGGCTTTATCTCGTCGTCGTGGAAATCGAACGCCGGAAAAGGGATGATATAATGAGTTTTCAAAATATCTTCGACATCTCTCTTCTGGCCACTGTCCACAGGATAGGACTTAGAGACTTTGACTGTATGTATTGATAATGGAGTAAACAAATAAAAGTGGATTCGATACAACGAAAAACGTACCCATGTCGATATCTGCTAACTTTGCTTCCTCGAAGGCTTCCTTCTCCTGTTCGTCCATGTCATCGTCGTTAGTCGGAAGATTGGCCTTATTCGCGACAAGGATCGATTAGTGCTGCACCAATTGCGATCCAAAAATCAAGGCTTACCCTTTCTTTGAATAAGTCGTGCCTGAAGCGAAAAGAAGTCGCACTCTGATAAAACCAGCTTCTGTCGGATCCGCGGAACGAGATTAAGTTTTGTAACTTGACTATGGTAGCGACGGCGCGGTCAAAATCGCCCTCGAAGTCAATGTGACCCGTTGGCCTCATAAGGGTGAACTTCAACTTCGCCTTTGTCAACTTTTCGCCATACTTTTCAGACCACGATCCAAAATGATCGAGTTGGAGCATGTCTCCCGATACGATCCCTACTAGGCACATCAGAGCAAGAGAATCAACATCTTCTTTGGCTTCAGGTTTGTTGTGATTCAACAAGACACTACTGCCAGAGGAGGAATCTTTCCACTTTACAAAATCCATAAAGCAAGGATTCGCAAGATATTGCAGGGTACCAGCGAGACGCGCTCGAGTCGCCGGACCGCTATAGACTTTTTTCGTAGAACTGAAAGGTGTTGGGATATCAGCCATTCATTGAAAAAGGACAACGTCTTACGTGGAAGAAGACATAGCGATTAGACTGAAATTTTTTGTTACTTCAAGTTTGGGTTAACGTCGAACTATGGACGTATCTAATTTATACACTGTCGGTACAGAGTAGATTCAAAAACACTAGTGTATACAAGACCGGCTAAGCTAAAGGACGAAAAGAGAAAAGAGTGGAATCGTTAACCATCAGTCACGGCGAGATGGATCACCTGTGAGGGCTTTGTTAGCCGGCCTTTCTCCGAGTCAGAACGATAAAAATTACGGGGACTGAATTGAATTATTTGTCAATCATTCATCGGCTATTCAACCAAGTAATAATGCAGCGTACAAGGACCTGCTGATCCAATTTCTTTACGGCGATTATAGAGTCAGGTACCACGAGAAACACGGAACATACACAGCAAAGGAATTACGTGCCGTATCGCGGTCTAGCTAGGACAAGCTTCCATTTTCGATGCATCATAGACGCCATCTAGTATACAATGATGGTCCGCAGGACAGAGTCTCAACGTAGTAATTTCACATCAAACCTCAAAGAGGTTTAGTCTGAACGGATCTTGAGTCAATAATATAATACGAACACACTTTAATAATTTTTTCGCCCCACATATATAATTTATTATTTGACGTCGTTACCAAACAGGAAAGTAAGATTTTATCCTTTTTAGGAAGCAATTCATCAAAATGGACAAGGCACCCAAAAAGGGGGGAGTCGCAATTACTGTACACTTGAAAATTTGTACATTCGATTCAGAGTCAGGAAAACGTGTTCAATACAGAGACAAAAATTTGGAATAATTTGGAAACGATCCTTAGACAACAAGCAGGAGGTGCGAACGAAAAAGAGGATAGAGAAGAAGAAGAAAAAAAAAAAGAGGAGCAAGAAGAACCGGAAAATATTCATCTCGATTCCTCCCCCATTCCTTTGCAAGTGAGGGAGAGGGAATAAAGATGTCATGCCTCATCGACCAGTCAATTCCCACGAAACGGCGTTTTCAAATTCGCGGATGTCGACTGCGTGCGAACCAAAAGGAATGAAGAGGACGTCTTGGTCGTGCAGATTGCGTACAGCATCTTTTGAATGGGTAGACGTCGCTTTCTGTCCATGACCGAGCGTTAGAGACATTTTGAAGCCTCGATGTATGTACTTTGTAAGATACGGCTCCATAGGTTGAATGTCGTTGCGATTTATGATAAAGCCCATATTCATCATGGTCCACAACGGGTAGAGACAAACAACGCCATACGATGACACGTAGTTCATCACCAACGTCGAATGGAAGCGAGAGATTGTTGACAAAACGTGCGGTCCTTCGCAGATGATGACATTGATGCAACGAGAGCAATTGCTGGAGCGAAGGACTTGGACAGAACGAATGCGACGAGACAATATTGGATAAGAGGATGCGTGGCAGGGATCGATTTGGTAACCGCAGCGATGGAGGTAAGCCATCAAGACAGGATAGCCTGACAGCATGACATAGAAGTCGATGTCATTTGGAAGAAAGCGACCGGGATGTAACAGAAGGAGTGCAGTCGATCCCGAAATAACAGCATCTGATTGCTTCAAAATATCTCGTATATCCTTGACATTGCCAAGCTGGAAGCGGGTCAAGAGTACGAGGAACTGGCCGACCATCATATCCGACGTGAGGGATTCCAAAGAGCTTGGAGCTCGTAGCGCGTTCAAAGTTCGCCGACTGATTCCTAAAACAATGAGCACCAGTCGCGTTCAAAATTTTTATCGCGTCATAGTAAAGATTCTCACCTCTCCAACGTTTGAAAAGAAGTAACGAAATAAGCCCCACGAACAGCTGGACAGCTTTGAAAAGCATTTTTTCTGGATGGCAGAGATTTCTATGCGGTGCAAAATACCCTGGAAAGTCAGATATGCTTCAATAATTTGTTATCTATCTAATAACCTTTAGTTTGTCGTGTCGATGTGCAATCTGAAACCACGAAAAGAAATTGCAAATTGCAGTACTGTGCGCCAGCTTGACAATTCAGGTAAGACTCCATCTGGTTTTAAATCACTGGGAAACATAAATGTTATATCGGAACAAAAGGGACGACATACGAAGCAAGGAGACGGTGTAAGGAAACAAATCCATCTAGGCGCAGTATGAAAGGATGTCATGCGAGGTGTTCCTGACAGTAGATCCGGCGGGCGCTGTCAATTTACTTACACCCAAATGGTCGAGATAGGAGTCGTATTATACGCGCCAATACAAGACATTTCATATATGCATATCAGCACTAGTTTCGTAAACGGCGTATCAATTATCTGTTATTCACTGGGTAAAACTAATGGTGGCTGCTTCGGAACATACATCATGATAAATATCTTTCCTTCGTCTCGTTATCACAGTGCAATACAGCAGACAAAGGATGGCAATGACGATCTTGAAGAGTCCAGTTACGCAGGATATAGGAGAGATCACGCGAACCAATCTTCATTCTTCATGAAGGGAGGGGATTAAACGTTTACGCTGCACCGTTGACCGAACCCATCAGAATTAACATATGTCTGATTCAAACGTTACAGAAACCTAAATGGATATATAACGAATACAAACGGCAAAACGGCAAAAGCATAAATGGGACAAACAAGATCCGGTTACTTAAACTCTAGTTGTAGTAAACTCGTCGCTAAGACGAGCAACAAATTTAATGTTCACAATTCACACTGCAAGTTCACGTGCAACATAATGCGTACTTGAGGTAGCCGTATTAAAAGTTGTGTAAAAATACAGTACAGCACTGAACTAGAAATCGGATGAGGAAGAACAGTACAATTGAACACACTCATTAATCCCTGTATCCACAGCCATAGTAAGGACACAAAGGATTCACACAGGTGTATCCAATCCTCCATTGATATTCCAGCAATTCATATCCGTCGCTTTCCGATACACAGCAGGAGTTAGTGCCGTGGTCATATGCGCCAGCAATACCTCCCCAGCGATTGACAAGGACGCCCTCGAGGCCGAACATACTTCGGGTTTTCGAATAACAACCCTCTTGACACATCCCAGGGAAGTTGGAGAAAGCTTGCTCTGTATCCGAATTGAACGTCACAAGGCCAAAGTTGAAGGAAGTAAGCATTGAAGACTGGGCAGGCGTGGGATTTGGCGTGGAAATATTTACTCGTCTGGTCAACAAGGATGGGTAGAAACAATAAATGCGACGACACGTCAACATATTAAAGAGTGCGGTTTGCGAAGCGGCCAAGAAAACCTTGAAGATGTTGCTGTCCTCGCATTCAATTACATTGACACGGTAGTTCTAAGTGATGGAAGTGAATTGACAGAGAAAAGAGATTCCCAAAGACTCACGTCGTCAGAACACACGAATGTGAATTGAGAAACCAGACGGAGAGAGGACAACGATTCTACTACAGTTACTCTTGAACATGGACCAGCGTTAGACAGAAAATGGGTGAATCTACGAGCCGCTACGGGATCCTTGCCTCGACCGACGGGGACTATAATGTCCATGCTGCGCGGGTGTATTTCTTCATAAACCTTTTCGTCCAAGCACATGATGTGGCGTACGAAACCACCCACTAGCGCAGATGATGTGCTGTCGAGGAGTTCAAAGAAGCGACTAAACGAGTCGCGATATATGAAACGAATGATACAGGCCTCGATCCTTTTTCGTATGATGCGTGTCACGATAACACGCTCGCGAACAGAGACATTGCCGATGGTAACAAGTGTTTGCCAATCACATAGTTGCGCGATCATGTCAAAGAGCTCGACAGCGGCGTAGAGCTTAGAACATGGGTGGTCGTAAAGGTGACTAGGACTAGATGCTTCTCGCGTACGTCAATATACATATCTGTAGATGCGAAGAGAAAGAACTACACTGCATAGTGTCCAATGAAGAAACCGCGTTGGAGGGCATCGAATCAGCGGAAACGTTCTTGAGTAAAGAATTCAGGAGAATCCAGATAAAACTCAATTCGTACGGACCAGCTCAACAAATTCAGCGGTAATCACACGGCAGAGCAGAAAGGAGAGGATCGTACTTGATTTCAGTTTAGGGAACTACAGAAAAACGCGCAAGGTATACATCATACAACAAACGGAATCGGACTAGGACATCAGCCCATGTTTGATCGCCCTGTAAATTAATGTAATTAGAATGGAAGTCCCAGCGAGGTACCAAAACTCAAAAAAAATACAAAAGAAAAAGGGGAAGTAAGAATGAAAATCACAAAGAAGGATCACGTACCCAATAACAACATCGCGTGCCTGAATTTCATGGTCTTCGTCAAAGTCGGTGACTTCTCCAAATTGGTTAGTTTGGACGATAAGAATGTTACCGAACCATGGTGACTTGAGACCCAGTTCACTGGTACACATGTTGGACGGACGGCCAAATATCTGTCGGCTATTTAGTAAACGAAATGAAACAAGACTTCTAACGATTAACCTGATCAAGGTAGAAAACGGTGTAGGTTACATCCAAAGGCTCCGCCTTATTTCCAAAAGAGACGTGATCCGTAGTGAATGTGGTGGCCGCAATGTCACGTACAGAGCGACAGAAGCCACTGTAAGGCGCCGGTATCCAATAACGTGTCTCTAAGTCCTGTGGACGAAGGACTGCAGGGCGTCCAACTCGCGGTGGTACATTAACAACGAAGGGTATGGGGTAGCGTGACGCAAACAGCAGACATTGATAAAGCCTTGAGCAAAACTTTGAATTTGCAGTTAGTTCATAAAATACGAGTGATTCAACGATTGTGTACCGGAAACGAGGACAGCAAGGACTTGGAAAGGTCTGCGACATCGGTTTCATCCATTGTGGTATCTAGAAGAAGGAAAGCGGACATCAGGATCTTATATGAGCCCGATACAAAATGCTTACTAATTATTCCCCTTCGAATCTTCGACCTTATCGACTTTGGCTACGTTTCACACTATAGAACATAAACAGAATGGAATCCTCTCAAACCAGAGAGAAGAAAGAAAAGTAAGTCGACAGATTTCACAGTTGGATTTTAAGATACCGAAGTTCAATCGCTTTCACCGCTTCTGTTTCCCTTTCGGTGGTTGGTTTCCAAAAAGGCTGCAATCCATTTGTTTCCATTCAGGAAAAACCGTCGACGAGGTACTGAAAGTACAGTCGGTAGCAACGATTCAAAAAGTCTGCCGAGGGATTTTTCAAGCGAGCTTCAGACAACTGTCAACGAGATTAGACATATACAACCTTGTAGCTTCAGCAGCGCCAGACATTCAGGAAAGGATTATAGCTGAGGTCAAAGCCTTGAAGGCAGATGGACAGGAACTGTATAAGCGGAAAAGAAAAATGGATGACGACGAAAAAGACGAAAAAGAAGCAAAAAGAAAGAAACTATCGGATGCTGCCTTCCAGGTAACGGGGATAGCTGGCACGGAGATGGACATTGACTCCGATCAAAGTACTCGGTGAGTCGCTCGCTTCCACAGAACAAGACAAGAAAAGCCAACTTTCGTCAGCAGCGCTGTGGACGAGCTGTTGTCGAGTTCGTTTATGAAAGTTCCAGGAGCAGACGTGACAAACAACTGCATAAACGAATTCATAAATATCACCGGCAACCATGCACTCGGATTGGGGACTTGTATGTCATGTGCGAGGGAGGTGTTTCAGAGCGAACTTCTGTCCATCCAATTGGACCACATTCCCAATGCGAGACAACTCTACCCACACACACCGCATTCCAAACACGAACTCGTGAAAGGCATGCTACTTTACAAACCATCACTCACCTTCGACGACCAAGGAATTCCATGCTACGGGACAATATGTCAGGAATGCTTGAAGTCCTTGAGCGAAGACGAAATGCCTAAATTTTCGTTAGCGAACAATATGTGGCTGGGCGATGTCCCATCACAACTGTCGAAGCTTACTCTGCCCGAACGCATACTCGTGGCAAGGTACTATCCTGCTGCGTATATCGTCAAGTTATATCCGAAGCAACGAGGTGCCATGGCTTGGGACGAAAACCAGCTACACCGTGGACTTCGTGGGAACGTTTCCACGTACAGACTTGACCCGCAACAGGTGGCCACTGTCATTTGTGGATCTGGCCCATCAGAAATGCCGCCACCCGCCAAAATACTGTCTGCAACTGTTGGGGTGACCTTCGTTGGTCCAAAGGGCCTTACTGTAAAGTCAATGCCAAAAATGTTTCGTGTGAGACGATCTGCAGTGAGGGAGGCCCTTCAATGGTTGAAGGCCAACAATCCAATCTACGCTGACATTGAAATATCAGAAGATAGGCTCCAAGAGCTTCCCGAGGATGACATACCCGATGAAATCATCAGCATAGTACGATTCTCCGAAGATATAGAGGCAGTATATCGCGAACACGATGGCTATGTCCCTTCACAAGAAGAACGTGAGTCCGTTGTGTCAGCATTTTTTAAAAACCAATTGTTTACGTTGTTTAGATGACATATTCGGGGAAAACGGGCTTTCCATTATCGAAGATGATGAAACTTCCAGACGTAAGTAAGCGCGCAGTCTTAAAAATTGGAATTAATTTACTCATAAGGAACAGACTCCGAGCCTGAAACACTTCCACTGAACCATCTTGGATCCATCGACATGCAAGGTGGGGACATCACGGAGCAGGAATTGATGGCGCATGCACTGTCCAACGCAGCAGTCAGCGAAAACCCTTCAGAAGAATATACAATCCGTCATGGAAGTGCCTTTGTAAACGAATATGCTCGAACAGACGAAAACGGCCAACGAAACGATGGAGGACCAAGCAGTCCCAACCATCTCTTAGGAAGCTTTCCTACGTTGTTTCCGTACGGTTGCGGTGGCTTCGAGACAGAACGACCAAAAGACGTCCCATATGAAACACACGCACGCTGGGCGATGCAATATGCAGACAAAAGATTCAGAAAGGATCCACAGTTTCCGTTTCAAGTATTTGGCGTATGTCAGAAGCGGGAAGTCTGCAGATCCGCGGTCCTTCAGATAAAAAAATCAGCTTTCGCTCAGTATCGGCATTTGATAGCGACACTTACACCAAAAGATCTGATAAAGGCGAGCCAGGAAGAGACGAGGAATGTTCGTTTTTCCAATCCAGCGGTCAGAGCCTTGAGACAACAGCTCAGCGCTGTCAGGACGAGAGTGCAGGGAACGGACGAGTCAAGGCTTTCACTCCGGTCCAAGATCTGGAGCACAAACCTTGTTTTCAACGCACCCAGTGCTTGGATTACCGTCAATCCGTCGGATATGCAAGATCCCATCGCCCAGGTACTCTGTGGAGTCGACATCGATCTGGATAAATTCAGTAAAACAGCAGGACCAACGTCAGGACAGCGAGCTGCAAATATAGCCGGAGATCCTTTTGCTTCTGCACGGTTCTTCCATTTCGTGATAAAGGCTATGATTGAAACATTGTTCGGAATAAAAAAGAAAGGCAATAACCAGATCGACCGCAGAGAAGGTATTCTCGGGACGGTTCAGTGCTATATAGGCACTGTCGAAGCGCAAGGGAGAGGATCCTTGCATCTGCACATGCTGGTATGGCTTAAAGATGCACCACCGGCCAGTGTAATGCAAAAAGCGCTCGCTACAGACATATTTCGCGATCGTTTGCGAGATTTCATTCAAGCCACGGTTCATGCAGATATCGAAGACAAAACAAACGATGAAGTAAAACAGATGCGAAAAATGGCAGAAGCATCGTACTCGCGACCAATCAACCCCGAGACGTGTCCTGAAGAAAGCAAAGAGCGTATAAATCAATTGGCACGCGCAGTGCAGTACCACAAATGCACGGCACTCACATGTCTTCGGAAGGTCAGGGGTCGGTATCGGTGTAAACGCGGGGCTCCATTCCTGCTCGCCTTACGTGCATGGGTTAAGGAAAATGGGGAATGGGGACCAAAAAGACTTTGCGAATTCCTCAACAGCTGGAATCCCGTTATAATGCACTGTCTTCGATGCAATCACGACATCAAGCTTTTGCTTAACGGCATTGCAACACATGTACTCACATTTTACATCACGCACTACGCCACAAAGAAACAGAAGCAGTCTTCAAACGTGTCAGCCCTCCTCGCAAAAACTATTGCATTCCACCTGGAACACTTAAAGGACGAAGCCGACGCACAACGCCTTAACAAGCTCCTTCTGCAGCGATGCACAAACAGCCTCTCTCGAGATCGCGAGTTTAGTGCACCTGAAATCATTAGTTATTTGATGGGATGGGGAGACAGATTCGAATCTCACCACTATGTAACAATCTATTGGGAAGCGGCAATCAAGGCTCTGCTCGATGTCTTCCCTTTATTATCAACCAGTAACCCTTATGGTCCACGTGTCCACACACAGGTACGCCGGTTTTGACAGCTTGATATTGAAGAACGCTGAAAAAAAGAAAAAAAAAAAATCAAACACAGACACAGGACTCCGACATGACGGTAACTGCTAAAACGGGAACGTTGCAATTACGTGATCAACTTGGGGATTACCAGTTTAGAGGACTCGTTCTTGAAGACACGAACTTCTTTTCGTTTATGCTGGACACATACGAAACATTCAACATCTACGAAAAAGAAAATTCAGTCGACAACGAGGAGAGAGTAGCTCCAACAAGAGGACGGCCACCCCATGAACGAATACCATACCTGGAAGGCGCACGAAAAGGCAAGAGCATGCGGGTTCGCAGAGCCCAAGGGCACGAAACACTGCCACGGTTTGTCGGACGGTGGTTTCCTCGAAACAACGATGGAAAAACGCAGGAGCTGTATTTTGCAAGCATGCTTTTGCTTCTCAGTCCATGGAGATCACTGCAAGACCTAAAGGATCCAATGGAAACATTTGCAGAGAGCTTCAAACGGTTCACTTCCACCATTACCCACAACTCCAAAATACCACAAATTTTGGAAAATATCCAGTATTATCACGATTGCTATGATGCCGCTCTTGCTCAACCCAAGGAGGACAATAACCCGCAGCTTGTCGACATAGACGTAGCAGAATTACACGCCGAGCTGTCCCGGGTCGACCCTGAATTCGAGACATCGATCTATTCAGAACACTATACAGAGGAGGATATAGAGGCAGTCAGGAATTCGAGGGAGGCTGACAGAGAAAGAATTTACGGGGAAACGGCGATTTCTTTGGCGAAGGACGCAGGCATATTTGAGCGAGAGACTGAGAACACGAACAGCAGGATCGCAGACGCCATCCAGCCGATCGCCAGGAAAGCAGACTCAGCAATGCTCGACAACCTTCGTCAATGGGATGATCAGCTAACAACGGCAACGAGGCGACAAATCAAAGAAAGCGGCATCGTCGATCTTGCAACAATACAACCTGCAGAGATTCAGAGTGAGGTCGGCAAAAAACATCCGAAAAACAACACGATCAAACCTCGCGTTGCCACAAATACGGAAGAGAGACAGCGACCCCTGGTAGCGATGCTGAATACGGAGCAGAGAAGGGCCCACGACATTATCGAAGAGACACTGCAGAAGGAGATATCAGGTGATACTTCCCTTCTCCCCAAAATTTTAGGAAAAAGACTCATCGCAATGTTCAAACATAGGCGTCAAACCACAGCAGCTACTCATGATGATTCTCGGCTCCGGTGGCACTGGTAAATCGTCAGTTATAGGGGCCATCACAGAGACTTTTGGGTACCACGACAGCGCAGAGCGTCTCGCTCTGTGCGGCACAACAGGGATTGCCTCGTCTAATATCGGAGGCTATACGTTGCATTCTTGGGCCGGATTAAGGCGATCAGCGAATACTGGCAAGTGGATGGAAAAAACTAGCGAACGAACCAAAAAAAAACGGAGAAAAAACATACAGGGGAAGGACTTCGTTATCATCGATGAGATATCGATGGCCAACAAAGTCACATTTTGGTGCCTGTCTGAGATACTTGGAGAAGTGTGAGCAGAAGCGGGAAAAGGCGAACTCCACGCACCATTTGGCGGAATGCACATTATAATCTGTGGCGATTTTCATCAGTTTCCACCCGTCGGGAACCCCACTGGCGCGCTGTACTGCGAAAGAGCCAACGACTCATGCGAAGCGGTATTCGGTCGGTCAATCTATCAGCAATTCGAAACGGTGGTCATGCTAACAAAACAACTCCGGATAAAAGACGAAGTCTGGCTAAATATATTGGACCGTTTGCGGATTGGAGAGTGTACCGAGTCCGACCTACGAGAAATCAGAAAACTGATAGTGAACAAGCATTCGAAATCTGTCACCGATTTTACTAAAGACCCTTGGAAAGATGCCATCCTCGTCACGCCACGACACGCTGTTCGCGACCGATGGAATACGGAATGCGTTCGCAGGCACTGTGCAGCAACAGGAGAACGCATGTACATCTGTGGTGCAGAGGACACAGATGGAGCGAACGACAGTGAATTACCGACGGAAGTCAGATTCGAGATTGCTCGGCTGGTCGAGAGGCAAACGGGCAATCTGCAAGACAGAACGACGGTATCGATCGGAATGAAGGCGATGGTTGTGATAAACGTGGCAACAGAGGCAGACATCGCGAACGGCACACGCGGCACGATTCATGACATAATACTGGACCCGAGAGAGACACCGACGCAGGGTGAAGATGGCACAACTGTCCTGAAGTATCCACCAGCCATAATATTCAAACCAAATGGTAAATGCAACGTAAAGTTTGATGGACTTGACGAAGGACTTGTGCCGATTTTACCATCGAAGACGACCTTCAGTGTGGTAGTAAAGAACAGGACACACAATATAACCCGAAGACAACTTGCACTTACGCCAGGCTACGCTTTCACCGACTATAAAGCTCAGGCTCAGACGATAGAAAATGTCTGGATCGATATCGGCCAGCCTCCCAGGGGATCGCTTTCTCCATTCAACGCATATGTTGCGCTATCCCGCAGCCGAGGCAGGGAGACGATCCGACTTCTTCGCGACTTTGATGATGATCTATTTATACATCATCCATCTGAGGATCTTAGGAGGGAAATGTCGAGGTTAGAGGAACTTGACAAAAAAACCCAAATTAAATTCGAAGCTTTAAGAAATTAAAAACATTAGTAATGTACTTATCTACAACGTCAATGAAGATCCGACTATAGGACAGCAAAAACATAAAGAGCTCGGAACAAAGAAAGACAAATAACGTTCCAACTTTCGTCACGTTCCAATGGGTGAGCAATAACATAGTATTTGCCAGTGTTGATACACGAAGCGAAGAGTAAAGGAAGACAAACAACGTTCCAACTTTCATCACGTTCCAATGGGTGGGCAGTAACATAGTATTTGTCAATGTTGACACAAACACGTGGAAAACAAACAACGTCGCAACATTTCATCCTTATATGGTGAATTCCGACAGTGGGTAATGCAAGCTAAAAAACGGTCACGTGGTTCTTTGGATTTAGCCGCACAGCGCTTCGATTGAACCTCATCGAATTGCGCCGAGGTTCGTCAGGGTCAATTTCATGTGCCTCGCTACATAAAATTTCAGCTATAATCATAGGCCACACATTTGGATCAATATGGTATGTCGCCCACATGGTCTTGG
>Ga0307508_10004155_pt1 | contig 14240 bp, 10 predicted proteins | sample 9_EM_MG_FD_203089 | JGI IMG/M metagenome (GOLD analysis project Ga0307508, IMG submission 203089) | Populus trichocarpa ectomycorrhiza microbial communities from riparian zone in the Pacific Northwest, United States - 9_EM | ecosystem: Host-associated > Plants > Roots > Unclassified | place... | reverse complement strand
GACAAGCAAGAGAAGCATGTGCGCCAGTCCAATCTATTAAAGCCCATCATCTCCGTAACATACATCTAGAAAGTACAGGCATTTGATCTATTTTTTTCTTTTTTTTGGGGGGGAGGGGGGGGGGCAGATTATATCAGCCAAATTCGTAAAGATCTGTCATCAATACGTTAAAGATGATACTAATAGGTAATACTAAATGCACTTGCTTTTCAAGAGCTTTTTTTAGATAAGAATTACAGGACAATTTCACATTCAGGGTAATGTAAAAAGAGTAGAGAGCACGAGTGATTGTATTGAAGGAATCTATCCACATCTGATTGCATGAACAGTGAAAGAATGACATGGTCTGTATTTTGGATGTTTGAATATGAGATTTCTACAAGAAAAAAAGGGATCAACAAAGAAAATAGAGCCATCAATATCTATTCTAGCTGAGCATAGAAACAAAAGGGACCTCAAAGTTCAGTTCTACCAATAAGATCCCATACCGTTAATATTTCTAGAGGTAGTCGTTAAGAGATGTTGGCTCGGGCACAGTTTGCTGCCTTTTTCAAGCTTTTATAGTTTGGTTCCTATTTGGATGCTACATTCTATGATCTAAAATAGATGAAGGGAAACCAAAATCTTTTAACAGAAATCACAGAAATTTATGAAAACTGAAGACTTCGTGGGAATCTAAATGCAGATTGCACCTAAACTCTGAATGTTGGAGCACACAGAAGTCAGAAAGTCCATGATGCTTCACTCAATCAACTCTATGTTTGTCATACCCATCATAAATTCTTCCAGTTCATTCCTTTTACATGAATCAAAGCATTGACAAAAAGATGTCATATTCAACTCTTTCTGAACCAAACACCACCATCCGATGGGATCACTTGAGAAATGCAATAAATCATGACTAACAACGAGGCTTGAATTTCACTAGAATAAAGGACCTGAGATCCTCCCAATACCAAAAAGGCTTGAATTTGGAACCTTGAATTTAGTCAATCCAAATTCTAATTGGAACCTTTTGCAGTATATGATCATGTTTGGTTAGTCTGCAATCAATCTACTGGGACCACAGCAAAATGCACAGATAAAATCTATCAACAATTACAAAAAGGCTTTCGTTAATTCAAATTCTAATTGAATTGTTTTGCTTGCTTGGTCAGTCTGCAATAAATCAAGGGGGGCACAGCATAACGTACAGATAAAATCTGTCGCCAATCACAAAGGGGCTTTAGACATCATTGCAGATAAATTTGAATGAGGCACAGAGAAAAGGCTCTCAAAATGATGAAGGCAAGACATAACATCCCAGCATCTAACTTACTACATGAAGCCTTGAATTTAACCACATAGGAATTGGTAGTTACCGATCATAAGACCAAGCAACATCCTTATCCTCCCAGCAATATTTCTCTCAACAAACTCAAACTAAAAGATAAAGTGTCACATAATGGCTAGAAACAGTTCAAAGGAAGAACAACGAACAATTAATTTCAGCCAATAATCTCAATTTCTTGTCAGCCAAATTCAGGAAACAAAATATATATATACATAAAAGCATGAGCAAATTTGACCTGATGTTGACATTATTGTTGGTGACATGTGCGGAGACATTTCTGGAAACCCATTTCTCAGCAGCCTTCATGCTACCAGCGAGAGAAGCAAGCAAATCATTTGGAATACCCACCATGACCTCAATCCCAGTCTTACCTAGAACTTTTAGAGTATCATAATCTGCATCAAAAAGTTTAACTTTTTGGATCCCATTTTCCCTAAGTAGCCTCACCACAGTTTCTGGGGGCAAGGGGTGGGATGCTTGTGTTCCCCAGTTGGCACCTATGGTCATCGCACCACTCACCATAGAAAGCAAGGAAACTAATCCAATAGCCAAATGATACAAACCCATATTTTCTTTTCTTCAAATAAATGAGCTAAACTTCTTTCTAGACAGTAAAAAATCAACTCTTAGCAACCCTTTCTGGCCCTTGAATCAGAACCGAAGCAGACAGTGGTGACAATACAAGATGTGCTAAAGAATTAGTCTCAAGTTGAGGGACAAATTTTACTGGCAAGCACTAAAAGGGAGTTAATCTTTCGGTGGCTAACCAATAGCAGAAACCCCAGATGCAAAAGTAGCTAGTAGAGTAGGAGGCAGATCAAATCTAGTTATGAAGATAAGGAAATGTATCCTTATAAAAATATATATATATATATAGTTGATCTTAATTAGAAGCAAAAGTAGTGAGAATGGCAATAAAGCAACAGGCTTTAAAGTAAAATTTTCACATCTGAAAGCAGAAATATTGGAAGCAGGAGTACGTCTTCCATAAATTATTACACAAGCTAAAATTTAAAGAGAGTGAGCTAAAGGGAAGAGAAAGAGATTAAGCTAAACAAGGAAATATAGATTTGGAAACACAGAAGCAGTGAGACAGATAGAGTAGCAACTTAGCTTAAGACAAGACCGAACTCCCAGAAAAGATTCTTGAGAATAAGCATGGTTGAACAGGTGATTAACTGTACATAAAGAAAAGGTAGCAAGTATTCCAAAAATGGGTCTGTTTAAGTGGTTAATTACTTGATTAAGTAGAGTAACTTAGATTAGTGGTAACTTGGAACCAGATTCAAAAATAAGAGCACACAGACAGCAAAAACAAAGCAGGAACAGAAAAGTGGGGTTTATTAAAGAGTGAGCCAGGTGGGATAAGAGTTTAGTGAAGAAGTTAAGGATCCTGTTGCTGTTGAGGTAGTACTACTGTTTCTAGAGAGTAGCTAGCAATGCTATAACTTAAAAGAGTTGTAGTACTCGAGAAAGAATCTGTTCATCCAATCTATGATCTATCAAAAGGAGGAAAGGACCATCCCACACCACCACACCACAACACCACGCACTCACTGACTCGGAGCTTGGCCCACACCCATACAAAGGTTGAGAGAGATAGGGACAGAGGTCTCTAGAGACCAGAGAGAGAGAGACAGAGATAAGCATTAGGTGTCTTTTCATAATTTTTTTATATATTTTTAGATTATGCTTGCGAAATTTTTAAAAAATTATTATTTTATTATATATTTAAATAAAAAATATTTTTAAAATATTCACTACAACAATACAAAAAATGTTATAAACTATGAAGATAAAAGGTATTTTCAAATAGATTTAGTCCTTTTAGTTTACTGAAACTAACGAGTTAGTCCATGTAGGATGTAGCGTTAAAGAATTCTACACTAGTCCTCGACATACTTAGCAATGTTGAGTTGTAAAGCGCAACAAATCTAAAGTCTAGGTGTAAGGAAAAAAATCTGTGTCATCAAGAATAAATAAGGTAGATACATATTTTAATCAAACTACTAATTTCTTTCTTTCGATTGTTACAAACAAAACTATGTTTTCCTACAAGTAAGAAATTGTTTATCTCGCTCAAACAACTCCATGCCACTTCTTTCTTCAAATACTTTGTCCTCTCTTCCTAGCCCAGGCGAGAATTCGATGCTATTTGTTTTTTTTTTTTTTCAAAAATATGTTTTTCTTAAAAAATATTAAATTTATATTTTTTTAATATTTTTATTAGTTTTGATATATTAATATCAATATATGTATATATATATATATATATTATGTATTTTCAAGAAAAAAAAACTTTTAAAAATACTCTACATCACAATATCAATAACACACGAAGACCGAACTAGATGGACTGCGAGATTTATTTTCATATTAGCTATTTGACCCATATTTCACAACGAGCCAAAAAATTATAAAAGTATATATGCGACATGTTTTTGTACATAAAAAATCTCAAGCAATATTTGAAAAAGTCAATGCACACATCTAATTAAATAAATTGAGAATTATTTATGGAACAAAAAAAATTATCAAGCTCGATACCTGCTAAATCAAACTCATGACCTGGGTTATGAACTTCATTAGGTTTAATAATTTTCTTAGTATAATTTTTTTATTTAAAATAGACACATATAAAATTAAAAACAAGCAGAATATCAAAGTAATTGGAAAAAAATCAAATTAAAATAAATTATGTTACCCGATTAACAATCAACCAAATATTAAGTGATAGAATTGGAGGAAAAAAGAAGAAAATTTAAAAAACAAATGCAAATACAATAGATAAAAAAACAAAAAGACAGTCTATTGGGTTAGGAAAGCCTAGAGGTGGTGGGCCTCCATTAAAGACCTAAGCGCGGGGCTTGGAGCAGCTCACACGCTCGTGCCTTATTTGTTTTTTAATTTTTTAAAGGATGGATGACAAGTTGTACACTCCTTAATTATTTGAAAAAAAAAATATAAAAGCAACACATCACCTCTACTACCTAGATTTTGGCGATCTTTGATCATAAAAAAACCATGCAAGTTTGCTTCAGACCAAGAAAAGCCCATTTTTAACTATATTTTGACTCAAAAAATAATTAAAAAAACACCATAAACACCTTGTCAAACATATTTATAGCCTGTAACAATCTGTAAATTATCTTCGAAACCCACAATCAACTTGAAACCAAACTTCTTTTTGAGTTGAAATCCACTATTTTAGATAATTTAAGGGAAAAACAACACTTTATCTAAACTTTATAAAAAAAACTCACTGAAACCAAAATCACTTGTTTTTGTCACTAATATTAGTTTCAATCAAGATTTTCTATAACTAGAATCCACTCTCTCTTTCTTATCTCTCAAATTAGATACCAGAAAATTAAAAAAATAAAGTTTGAGATCAAAATTAAATTTCATAAATTACTAGGGACTGAAAATTTATAATCTGAAAAGTTACAAAATTAAAGTGTACATTTAACTCTAATTTTAACAAAATCATCTTTTTTTAACTTTTAACATTGACATACCAAAATTATTGAAAAACATCTAAAAAACATTAAATTTCTTTTTCTAGGCAAAATCAATATGAAAAGCAAGTTAAACATTAAAAACAAACAAACACTTCACCTTAAAAAACATAAAATTAATATTTTTAGGTATTGTTTTGATAATTTTGATGAGTTGATGTAGACAAAAATTATTTTAATATATTTTAATTAATAAATATTTTTAAAAATCACTTTACATGTAATTACCACACACGCATAACCTATTTCTCCTTGATCTCCTTTGGTTTTCAAGAAATTAAATTAATTGAGAAATAATGACAAAAGGACTTGATTATAAGAATATTTAAGTGACAAGGACGAATTAATTACTTTAACTAAAATAATAATCAACTCAAAAAAGAAAAGGGAAATAAAGTTTAGGACTGGGTGTCTTTCTGAAGCATTCGCGAGACATCTGGGAAGCATCCATCTTTGTCGCTGCAAGGCAACAATAACTTGGCCATTCATGCCTCCAACGGCTACTTCACGTTGTCGCATGTCCCTGGAGGGAGTCATCAACCTAACTGGGTTCGGACCAGACCGGATCTTATTGTCCAGTCTGGTCCGAACCCAGTTAGGTTGTTGACTCCCTCCAGGGACAGGCGACATCAGGCCCAACTATTTTTCTTAAGTCCTTAGTTAATTTGGATTCACCTCAGCCCAGTTTAAGATCGAAGCTATTCTTGTTTTGCAATAGGATAGGCCACGACTCCCCATACTCTATAGCCCATCCAAAGTCCATACCCGCAGGAAAAAAGAAAAGAAAAGGAGTATTATATTTTATTTTTTTTCATTTAATAGGAAATGTTATAGCGTTTCTCGTCCGAGGCCGGAGTTCTGGGTAGCCATAATTTGTATTTGAGATGTATAAATATTTTTTTTTAATTGTTTTTAGTATTTTTAAATTATTTTAATATATTGATATTAAAAATAAATTTAAAATTTAAAAAATATTATTTTAATATATATTTTAATAAAAAATACTTAAAAAAACAATTTTTATTACAATGTCAAATAAGCTATAAAACAATCCATCGAAGTTGCTACCAAAACTTTTTTTTTAAAAATTAAAATAATATTGTTTTGATAATTTATTTTTTTTAAAAAAATAAAAAATTTAAAGTTTGATTTTGATAAGATCAATTAGGTTAATGAGTCAATCTAAGTTTTTGATTGAATTATATAATTTTTTTTCTTCAACTTAAATTTGATTTAAGCCTGGAATTAGTTAGCAAATTAGCCTGAATTTTATAATTAGAATTTTTTTTTTATATAATTCTTATAACTTTTTTTAATTTTTTTTTAAAATAGGATTATAAGAAAAAAAATGGAGCAACCTGATAACGTCGCTCATCTTTCTTTCTTTTGCAATCCTAGAAAAAAAATTATAAGAAAAGAAGAAGATGAAACACTTTTCAGGGTCGATAAAAATGCTTTTTTAACATAATATGAAAAATACAATGTAAATTTTAACTGTAAAGTTATAAATAATTTTTTAAATTAATTAAATATTGATAATTCTAACTAAATAATAAATGTAATATTGCAGGTAAAAATATAGATAGAAATTTTTAATTACAATAAAATATAATTAAAAACATATTATAATTAATAAATAGTCTAAATAAAATAAAAAATTAATAACATGAAGAATTAATATTCACTGCAACAAACTTTACAATACAGGAAATCAGAAAAAAAAAAGAGTTAAAAATAATAAGGGTTAAAATATTTGAAAGTGTAGTTGGGGTTGTTTTTTAAATAACTTTTCATGTTGAAATATATGTTAATAATATTTTTTTATTTTTTAAAAATTATTTTTATATCAACACATTAAAAAACGATTTAAAATATATAAAATATATTAAATTTTAATATAATTTTTTTTTAAAATTTTTTAATAACGCGATTTCCAAACAGTTTTTTAATAAAAACATAGTATTTATAAAACATAGTATTTATTTAAACTTGATTGGATTTTACCGATTTTGTACTATTGATGTCAGATTTTACTGTAATACATAAGGGGAGTTATAATAGTTACAAAACTAATATAATTTTGCCAAACGTTCTCCATCCTGTGTTGCAGTTACTCTGCAAATCTGCATGACAGTCAATCTCAAGTAAAGAGGAGCAGCAGCAGCGAGCAGAGCAAGAACAGGTAGTTGCTCTCTGGAGGTAGCGGTGGGAGACGACTGATTCGAACGGAAATGGGCGTCGATCAATCTACAGCTTCTTTTAGATTTATTACTATCACCTCCGCCTTTCTGACACTGGTAATTTCTTTTCTTTTCTCTTACGATTCTTACTTTCCATAAGAATTATAATAACAAAGAGCGATATAATTATCAATGGCTGCCGAAATTATTGATTGATAAGTATCGTATCATTTTACCAGTTGATAGCAACGGGGTCGTATGGGTCTCCTTCTGGAACTCGCAAAACGGGAAAGTCGTCGTCTTCATCATCATCATCATCATCATCATCGGTGTTTTCTTTATTCAATCTCAAAGAGAAGAGTAGGTTTTGGAGTGAGTCTGTTATTCACAGCGGTGGTATGTTATGTCTCTGTTTCTTCTTAGCTTTTTTTTTTACATTTTCGTTTTGAGATATTAGATATCCAATTAATTAAGGAGTGAGCTGGCTAGCTTAGTTATATCATTTGATTGTTGAAAGCAGATTTTGATGATTTGGAATCTTTAAGCCCTGCCAAAATGGGAGCTCGCAATTTCACCAACGCCGGTAATTCCTCATTCCTCCCTTGCGTCTTATTGATTTTTGTTTATCTAGATGTACTCGTTACTGTAATTTCTACTTAAGCTTGCTAACTAGAGAAGGTCTTTAAATGATTTTCATGATTATTATTATGTTTCAGGTAACATTGCAAATTATCTTAAGCTCCAAGAAGTGGATTCGATGTATCTTCCGGTTCCTGTAAATTTCATTTTCATAGGCTTTGAAGGAAAAGGGAACCAAGGTCTATTTGATCTCATTGCCTATCATTTTTTTTTTTGTTTTTAAGTTTTAAGGTAGCGTAATCTTTTTTTTTTTTTGTATTTGTTTTTTTCTTCGCTGGCTTAACACCCTTTTTTTATTATCTTCTTTTATCTGCTTGTCCATGTATAGCTTTCAAGCTTCATTCAGAAGAACTTGAGCGTTGGTTCACAAAAATTGATCACATCTTTGGGCATACACGTGTACCGAAAATCGGAGAAGTTCTCACCCCATTTTACAAAATTCATGTGGACAAAGAGCAACATCATCATCTTCCCTTAGTCAGTCAAATAAATTACAAGTAATGGTTCCTTATAGTGTGCATACTTCTTCCCTTTCGAATATGCTTGGTGATTTAAAGATGCAGTGGCATTATTTGCTCTGAGTAGTTTTGATTTTCTGCTCATGTCATTATAATTAACTTGCTTGTGCAGTTTTTCTGTTCATGCCATTCAGATGGGGGAAAAGGTTACTTCTATCTTTGAGCATGCCATCAATTTTTTGGCTCGTAAGGATGACTTGACTGATAACAGGTGAAATATGTTAAAACTGTAATCACCCCCCTGCTCCCCATTCTGTATGTCCAAAAATTTCAGTTTATTTTTTATGCCAAACTTATGTTTAGTTGTAATAAACATGCTAGAACAACTAATAACTATTAGTTGGAACAACTAATAGTTAGGATTATCCAATTTCACCTTACACATGCTGCATGGCCACCATCAGTTGTAATAAACTTGTGATCAACCACTACATTTCTTGTGATAATTGACAATATTTGTAGCGAAACAGACTGCAAGATATATATATTTGTTTCTGTGATCATAATGAGGCAATAGAAATAATATCATGTGAACTCCAAGGAAAATATTGTAATCCTTAAATGAAAGTTGATTGTTTCGAGGACAGTGGAGTTGATATATCTGCACATGCTGTTTAGGAAATCTGACAGGTTCAAGCTATTTGGACAACCAGTAAATTGATGTTTTATTATAACATCGTTGCGCACGCGTGCACACACACACACATATATATTTATTTATTTTGCGCTTTGGTCTTGTGTCTTACACTTTGTTGCACACCTAATTTTCCAATGAGTGAATGAGTGCTGGGAGGGCATCCTCCCTCCCAGCCTCAAATATGTGGTGCTGTCATGAATACTAATCTTCTCTACTTGAGTAGCACACATGGAAGGGGAGAGAGAGAGATTATTTTCTTTCTCTAGAGATTCTTTCAGACAGATTATGTTCTTTCTCAGAAGATTCTTTCTGTGGATGTTCACTGAATGTTTGTCTTTCACCATTCCTTTATGCCTGTTTTCCTTCTTTTGCTCTCACTCTCTCTATTTGCTCTCATCCTCTTTTAATTGTGGCTCATCCTTGACAGGGATGACAAGGATGTCCTTTGGCAAGTTGATATGGATGTGATGGATGCTCTTTTCACCAGTCTCGTTGACTACCTTCAACTTGACAATGCATATAACGTTTTCATTTTGAATCCCAAGCATGACTTAAAGAGGGCTAGATATGGCTACAGGTGTGTATTTTTTAAGGATATCCCTGCTTCCTTTGAACATTTTGTGCACAAGATTAGAACATAATAACACTACAATATGATACACCCTTGAACATGAGCTACAACAAATGGCTGGTTTGGATAAAATCTATAGACTTTTATTTTTCTTTTTGAACCTCTGGAATTATCTAACTGTTCTTTTCAATACATCTTATATTGTTTTTTTTTGGATTGAGACTGATTATGTGATATATGCTGTGTTTTATAACTTATTTTGAAATGGCAGGAGAGGTTTGTCAGAGTCAGAAATAACATTTCTTAAAGAGGTATTCTTTAAGCTTCTTCTTTCTTTATGTAACTGTTGGCATTCTTCAAGCATGATAATTAGATGGACATTCTGTTATGATATACAACAATTTTGGCTACAATGAAAATCCTAGGTAATGTCTTTCATTTTATTAATTCTCAGGTAGGGATTTTTGATATCCTTGTTCCTTCTTGGTGCTAATATGATATTATAGACCAGCTCCAGATTTATTTATTTATTTATTTGTGTTGTTTAGAATAAGAGCTTGCAAACAAAAATTCTTCAGTCAGGAGGTGTTTCAGAAAGTGTACTTGGTATGAAACTATGGTCTGCTCCATTTCATTTCCTTTTATAACTATTGTGAAGCCTTTTATTTATACTATAATGCTCTCGTCAAATGTAAAATGTTCTGGAAACACTTTGCAGTACTTGATAAGATTAAGAGACCTCTGTATGAAAAGCATCCTATGACCAAGTATGCCTGGACGATGACTGAAGAAACTGATACAGTTAGTACTCCTTATAACTTGAATCATAAAACTGTTCTATTTTATCCCTTAAACAGAAAGAATCCTAAACTGGTTTATCATATTGCAATATGTTGGTGTAAGATATAATAATTATTTCTGTTTTTCAGGTGGAATGGTACAATCTTTGCCTGGATGCGTTGAACAATGCTGAGAAGTTATATAAAGGGAAGGACACTTCTGATATCATTCAGAATAAAGTTTTACAAGTATGTTCTCTATCTCTTTCTCTCTTCCCTTTAAATTGTTACAAAATGAGGATTAAAGATATGTCACTTTTATTGAGACTTTTGTTTTCTGTCTATGCCAAGTTATTGAAAGGGAAGAATGAGGATATGGAGCTTTTCTTTGGAAAAGAGTTAAAATCCGGGGACTTCAGTGATTTTTCTGCGGAGTGCCTTACAGATACATGGATTGGAAAGGACAGGTATCAATTTCTTCCTCATCTTCCTCCCCTCCTCTCATTCATACATACATGCTCTGTGGATGCTCAACTAGTGGCATATTTTGCATCAGGTGGGCCTTTATTGATTTAACCGCTGGCCCCTTTTCATGGGGTCCTGCTGTTGGTGGAGAAGGTGTGCGCACAGAGCTTAGTTTGCCAAATGTGCAGAAAACTATTGGTGCAGTAGCAGGTACTGTTGATAGCTATTTCACTTGAAGTCTTTTATTTTATTCTATTTATGTAGTACAGTTTTTCCTTGGATTTGACCATCTCTTAAGTCATGTATTATAAACTTTCTGGTTTTGATGTTGGACTCACCCACTTATTTGGGACTCATGAATGTCTGTGTTGGTTGCTGTGGTAAATATTGTGGGTTAGGATACTTTGCTTCTTTCATTTCTTTCTTGGGTGCTTTAATTGGGCCTCCTGCAGAACTTTACATACCCTTTGTGGAATTTGTTTCTTTGATATGTGCTTACCTGCTTGTCATTCTTCATTAAAGCAGTCAAAGTGATTCTTTGACAAATTAGGAACAATGCAACATTATACTCGTTCATAAGTACCATCAATTCTTTGTATTTTGTTTTCATGGAAACTTTGCTTTATTGTTGAATCATGCATCAATCAGCATTTACACCAGTGTTTCTGGCTTTTTGACCAATAATATACTCTTTTTTCTGGAATTCAGAGATTTCAGAAGATGAAGCTGAAGAGCGTTTGCAAGAAGCAATTCAGGAAAAGTTTTCAGTATTTGGTGATGTATGTGCAATTTATGAAACTAATGGTGATTCATCATTCCAGATCCTCTTTCATATATCTTTTGCTAAACAAAAGTTGCTGCATGATTATACCATGGTGATAAGATTTAAGACCTAATAATATTAATGTATTTCTTACTTCCATGACCAGTGATGGATTCTTTTTTTTTTTGAGTCACGATGTAGGCTGGCTTCTGGATAGATATTGAAACTTAGGCTTTTCTTTGGCACCTTCTAGCTCTTAAAGATGCTGTGATATGCATATCCTTAATGGCATAGAACCTTTATTTTCTGAGAAATAAAAGTTGCCAACTATCCCACTGAGAAAGACTTGCAGCCTTAGAGCGATAGGTGGTGCCACAAATATAGGGCCCTGAAAGAACTGTCCATTTTGGCTTGATTTAAAATGCTGGTTACCTAGTCTATGGTTTCCAAGATAAGTATTGATGATTTGATTAAAGGATTACAAATCAGAAGTCTGTTTTTGCAGCAAGTTGAGTGTCGGATATGCATTTACCTTTTTGAAATTGTTTTCTCCTTGTGGCCCCCTCCAATGTTTTTTTGGCACCAATCTTATCTGTAAAATGGTAAGCTGATGCTAGAAAAATTATTGTAGAGACTGATGCCAGTGTGACTAATGATATCAAAAGCAAAGATGATGTGGCTGTTGCTTGGCCACACAGTACCTTGATGTCTTTCACTTGCCTCTCCGCAGCAATTGTTTCATAATTAACTATTGTTGAGCCTGGCAACTCTGTAATCTACTTAGTTAAAGACTTTTCCTTGTATGTTAGACTTTAAAATTATCGATTTATTATTTGGCACAGAATTATGGAAGTGCTGGACAATAGCTAGTTATCCTATAATTTAAACAATGAGTGTGTTCAGATATGCATCTATGTGAGGCTGGTTACTAGTCCATGGATTCACTATGTGCTGCCTGCTTGTTGAGTCTAGTGTGCACACTTTTTCCTTTAGCAATTGCTAAAAGTATCAAAATTGCATGTCATTTTGGCAGGGATTGATCCATTAGCGGCATTTTCATTACACAAATATTCCCTTAAGAATCTACCCCCCCCAAAAGTTCTGTTTGTTCATTGTGAAACTGAAGCATGGACTTGAGAACTACTCTTTTAACATTACAGTTGGCTAGATGATGATACGTGACTGGGTTTTGAGATGAAACTATATGAGTTTGTTAAGCTAGATGAAGAACTGTAAGGTATTTTAGGTTTCCATTTTTAATTGAGTTTGCTAATCTTACAGAAGGATCATCAGGCCATCGATATTCTTTTGGCTGAGATTGACATTTATGAGCTTTTTGCTTTCAAGCACTGCAAGGGAAGGAGAACTAAGCTAGCTCTATGTGAAGGTAGTTTTCTTTCTTCTTGTTTGTTTAGGCTACAAGGGCCCATTGTTTAGTTCATTTATAGCTGGAAGTTTTTCTTTCTTTCTTTCTTTAATTTGTAATGATTCCTTACTTTTACAGTAACTTGTGTGAATTTTATGTTTTGGTGAATTTATCATAAACTGTCACATTTATGGTTACAGAGCTTGATGAGAGAATGCATGATTTGAAAAATGAGCTTCAGTCTCTCGATGGTGAAGAGAATGATGAAAGTCATAAGAAAAAGGCCATAGAGGCATTAAAACGAATGGAGAGTTGGAATCTTTTCAGTGATACCCATGAGGTATACCATTTGGTCAGTTGATGAGGATTATTATGCTTTTCTTTTTTTTCCCTTTTGATTTATTATGCTAAAGGACAGATATTAATTACCCATATAATGAGAGAGAAAAACCGCTGGGTGTTCAGTTGGAAGAATTCATTTTAAGGATTTAAAGAATGAACAAATGATTGTGTGGGTTTATTAGATAGAAGGTTCATGTGAACGATCTTTTAGCTTTTATCCCATTCTATTATTTGTACATAATGGCTCAGTACTTTGTTATGCCTTTGAGTTGGTGACTTATTTTTCCAGCCGGAGTTTCGAAACTACACAGTTGCAAGGGATACTTTTCTTGCACATTTGGGTGCAACCCTTTGGGGGTCTATGAGACACATAATCTCACCTTCACTATCTGATGGAGCATTCCACTATTATGAGAAGATATCCTTTCAGTTGTTTTTCGTCACACATGAGGTATGGTTTGTCTATTATACTCTTGAAGAAGCTCTTCTGAAACTTGCAATTTGTTCTTACCCCTACTTTGTCCACGCAGAAAGTTAGGAATGTTAAACATCTACCTGTTGATCTCAAGGCTCTAAAGAATGGGCTATCCTCCTTGCTGGTATCCTCACAAAAGGCTATGTTCAGTGAGAATCTGTATGTTTTCTCTGTTGTTTTGTTTCTGAAACTTTGTCCCATTAAGCCCCTTGTGCACAAGTCAAGGCTAGATTAAGATCTCTCTGTCTTCTGGCATCATTATCTCTTGTATTATTCACTTAATTCACGCATAATCTTCTTACATCAATAGTTGGTCCCTACTTATATAGACATGGTTAGTTGTGAGAGTTTATATTCCCAGCAAGGCATTTTAGAAACTTACTTTCCACAATAGGGTGCTTTTAATCTTATTTACTAAAATAGGATGTTTTATGCCAAGTACACTCCATCACACATGTATATTGACACCTCAGTTTTTACTTTTCATGAAATTACTACCTAAAATTCTAGGTAAAGGTGCTGCCACTATCACCTCTTCAAGTCTCATAACCTTCTTTTCTTATCTGTATTTTACCCTACATTGTTTTATCCTCACTTTTCTAAATTAAATACATTTTTTCCATGTAAGTTTCATGGAAACAGAGATCACCATGG
>Ga0307508_10004152_pt1 | contig 14248 bp, 17 predicted proteins | sample 9_EM_MG_FD_203089 | JGI IMG/M metagenome (GOLD analysis project Ga0307508, IMG submission 203089) | Populus trichocarpa ectomycorrhiza microbial communities from riparian zone in the Pacific Northwest, United States - 9_EM | ecosystem: Host-associated > Plants > Roots > Unclassified | place... | reverse complement strand
GTAAATGTATGTCCGGTACGTGTTTTCAACTAAATGGAAATTAGCCCCATTTACTAGCAGAATATCTAGGATTCAGCGATGCGTTCTATAAAGTAAGCCCTGAATGTTGAACGTCAAGTTGGTCTTGCCTCAATGGCTTAACAATGACTCTTAGTCGATGCGACAACTTTATGAATTGGAATCTGAAGAATGTTCCAAGCAACCTTTATGGGACTGTGACTTCGGAGGTAGTCAATTTCTTCTTGTTTAATTCACATCTAATAGATGAATGCAGGTTACAAACCCGACGTCTACTTCAGACCACATGAAGTCTGGGAAATTCGTGGCGCAGAGTGAATTTCTGTATCTATTGTTCTGCTTCCTCTAGTATTGATTTTCTCTTTGACAGCGTCACTGAAAGTCCTGTTTCACCCTCTGCGAAGGGATTCGTCTCCTCGTCTCGCGGTCTGAGCCTTCGATTCCCTAGGTTTATCAAGATGCGTGAAGATAAAAACATTGAACAAGGAAGCACCCCCAGGTTCCTTGCCGATATGTTTCGCAGTCAACAAGCGAAAGGAAATGTTGAGCACGGGGATGAAGATGAACTTATCGACGTGGACTTCGAAAGTTCCCCGGGTTCTGATCAATCCGAGGAGGACATCTAGGCTGTTGCACAGCCTATCTTACCGTCACCCATCTGCTAATTAATGGTGCAGTGCCTTATAACCGCTACCTTTGGACACCGGCGGGATTGGCCAGCAACAAAAGAAACATTAAATCTGTACTTCCAGAGTGGGTAGTTCAATAAGTAATAGTAAATTGCAATAGAAAAAAAAAACACAATTCTACCCCCCCCTACGCCGTCAACCAAGAAGGCACAGAAAGCTGCTCCAAGAGCCTGAATAATGAGGATGATCTGAAAAACATTTGCATCAAAATCAGTTGAGATCATCTGGAAATGGGAGGAATGAAAAGGCGGATATCCATATCTGGGTCAAAAAAGTAGCGCTACCATAAAAGGATTCCCGATCCCATTTCGACACGTAGTTACCTTATTTGGACATAGACGGGACAAACCATGGTTCCCCTCATCTGTTCGCTAGTGATAAATCTGTCCTTTTTTCTGGGAGGAATTTTGGTTGTCCAAAAATGACGGGTTTGGATTGCGATCACGTTTGCAAATAAATGTCAACATCACGTCGCGTCGCATTGGTATCGTGAAGGTAAGTAGAACAACAATGGACACCTACTTCTCCGTTCTTCCCACAGGTCGGCCAATGTTTGCGTCACCGATCCGTTTACTCATGAGCGGAATCACACAGATGTTTTACAATGCCTTTCATCTCCATTGAAGGTTGCAGGAGGACAAGAACCCATCAAATCGCTTTCGCGTATCCTGCGTCTTCCGCATCCTCGAACAAGTTTCTATTGTCTCTATACTCTGTTGATTTTATATTAAAGTGATTACTAGAGTTGCCTGCTCTGTTTTTCCCCACCGAATGGCCACCCGATACTGCCAAGGAAGGAAGCAAAACAGGAATCCTTGAAGTTCAAGCAACATGTCCCCCAGACGAGCGCTCTTGGATTCTGGACGAAGGCTTTATTGCTGGTAAGGAGTCGTTGTGAAGCACACATACTGAGCTCATAATTTTTTAGATGGGAGAATGCTAACTATGACACCCTTTGATCCTACGTTCCTTTTGCTGCCTCTAATACAAGTGCCCAAATTGGTTACGGATCTCCAGGCGAATGGATCATCGGAAACTCAGTTCAGGACGAGCGACGATATCTTTGAATCCGTTGCCATGAAATTTGACAATGATGTTGAAGCGAGTGCAAAGTATCTTCGAGATGATATCACTCGGTTTTGTGCTTTGGAATGTACCCGGAAGGCCTTATTAAATTTGTGCGAAACTAGAGGTGAACCCTAACATACGTCATTGCTCTCAATTTGAATGACCACTCTAGGCAGAGGTTTCCTCAACCATTGTGGTGTATAGGTACTCCGCCACAAAAACTATGACATACCTACGGGGGAAAATAGATCGTCTGGCAACCAGTCCAGCATTTGACAATTCAAGGACAAATATCAGACAGCTTGCTAAAGATGGGCTTATGGATGATGGACAGGAACACCTGCTGAAACGTAAGCATATGTAACTTGATCCATTCATGCTTCTGACGTTTTCAGTCGGACGCCAACGTGCTTGTTGCGAGCTCATCGCTCAATACTTGCCTCCAGATGTTCGGGAGGCCATTATGAGCAGTTACGAGTGAGTTGACATCCATAATGATGTGGGCAACCCGCTAAGCTGTCCCCTAGCTTTACCTCCCTTCAGAAGTATCTGGAGTCAAAGAAAGTGGAGGATGTTTCTGTGCCCTCTGCTTCAAAAACGACCAAGAAGGCCCAAGGAAAGGAGAAGGAACCGTCTACGTCTAGTAAGAAAAGAAAATCTGTCAAGGCGTCTCAAGGTGTAGAGAGCTTGAAGAAAGTAAATACAGCCGGCATGGCGAAAATTTCTAGTTTCTTCAACAAGCAATCTTGACTCTGCCGCACGCAGTGTACACACAGCTAAGATTAGACATGTGTAAGTTCGAACTTATATAATCCACTTTCTTCTTCAGTCTTGCATGTTGGAAAACTCGCGCTTCTGTCTTTACCTTTGATTCTTGGATTTCGCTTAGATCTGGCTATTGGTTCTGTCATGTTGCCGTTGCCTACTCGCTGCTACTCTGAAAAGGGCGTCCAAACGGATGAGCTTGATTCTCATCATAAGGCTCCTGTTGGTTCTGCTGGACTGGCGATAGGTGGCGTTGACTACTCTGAAAGCGCATACATACAGCGGGAAGCTTCCGAAATGACCAACACCACGTCTCAAGTAAATGACAAAACATGGCTGCAGTACAATCGTCCATCTTGCGTTTCTTATGACAGTTGGCGCCGTGTCGTCTCGCTTCCAGAATCTTGTCCCGATGGCGACAACAAGGAACATGGGAAGGGAAATCCTAGGGTCGTCTCAATGCCTGAACCTATATCACGGCTTCTGGCTTCTACTGGACATGGTGTCGATGTCCCAAAGAAGCATTTGGAGGGACACCCTCCGTATCAGCGAGGATACCCGCTTGATCTCCCTCAAACACCTTCACCTCCTTCTTCGCCGGACTCTATCATTATAGCAGGAAATGGTCCCCAGTTACCAGGTTCTATCTTCCAACTAGACGAAGCTGAAAACGGTATTTGTTTCGCATTTGTAAAGAAACGTCGGTTGCTCACTACCAGTTGTTAGGATGGAACGCCTGGGCAAACTCTCCACCCCGGCCCATTCCGGCCTTACATGGCCCATCTTCGTTACCTTATGCACGCTGTCCTTCGTGAGTCTTCGAGCATTCTATGGTCCGGATTCCAAAGTCGGCTAATGTGTCTTTCTCGCTTGCAGCGGCGCCGAAGGTACAGTTGTGGAAGGCGATGATCTCGCCCATAAGGTGTGGGGACTTATCAATGGGCCCGACGGTTCGCATCTCAAACCTCCCTTCAATCATTATGGCGATGTGGTTTCTCCTGCGGTGCCTTCGCCGCCATGTCCTCGAGATTGTGTCATTGAATATTTAAACCCCCCTGCAGCGCCAAAAGCCCATATAGTGATGCATACTGCGTTCGATGACACGACCTTGGCATGTCCCCCGACGACTGGATTGCCGACAGACTGGACGTCGGCGGAAAGCCGTATCGATCTTGGTAACTTAAGCTTGTACACGGCTCGCTATGGTGGACAGGACAGGACAGGGGAAAGCAGGGCTTCATCTCAAACCCGTCATCCTGCGACTCATCGGCTCAGCTCCACTGCACCCGCCTTCGTTCCGGCCAATTACACGCCTTACGATTCTAGAAACGCCCTCCCACAGCGGGACGTGGACATTAGACGTGAAGAGTTACCCACAATAAGGCGACATTTGAATCCAGTCACTCCTAAAATTGATGGTGACCTCCTGACGACCTCCAGTACGAAGGCTATCCACCCGACAAGCAATTACGATCCCCAGATCTACTCACCCCAAAGTGATATGGACGGCCCTTGGAATGAACTTGCCATACAACCAGAGCTTTTCAGTGCGCAGCATCGACTGCTAGCGGAGACAATCTATCCTACGAAGCGGTTCTATTCCCCGGCCTGCACCATCGACACCTCATGTGCCACAGTCTTACCAAGTGTTGCTCTTGGCAGCTCTTACTTGTCGCCATCAAACGAGGCACATAACCCCGCCTTGGGGTTGCTGCAAGCAAATAAGCCTCCTACATCCTTTCTAGTGAGGCGCCGAGACTTGTCACATCAACAGCCTCGCTCTATTCCTCTTACACGTTTGATCCAACGACGCCTGTCGTCCGTCGCTGAAGAGGACACAACCGACTCCAGATTCCGTTTGGTGTCGACGACCGTGGCGAATGCCAACTCTCCATGTTCTATCATTCCCCCATTGTCTTCAAATACTACAAGGATGAAGAGTTGCCTCGAAGGGACTGACAAGACTGCCCGTGTCAAGTTGCCTCATCGAATTCCGGTGCCTAACGACTTAAATTTTATGTAGCGGGAGTTCTATTCTTCATAAGCGCCATCTTCATACGAAACAGAGTTCCCTTGACATTTCTCCGGTCCATCCGATTACTTTTACAATAGCCCCGACAACGTTAATGATGTATTTCATTCCAGGAGACCAGGATCTCTAAGCCTTTACGAATAAGTCAACGAATTTTTCAACTGGAAGGCTGGACAAAGCTTGAGCATCGGAAACAATGTCTAAAATTCTTTGCAGAAGAGTTAGATATGCTTGGAGACCAAATTCAAGTAAACGTACTTCTTTTGGTGGGGATGATCGTAATGATGCGAGATATGCCTTTTAAATTTGTTGATAAGCAAAGGTGTCCCTTCTGCACGACGCCTCTTGTGGCCAACAGGATATTCGATCTCTATTTCATCGAGAACGGTACCATCGTTGAGCTCGACAAGAAGGGCGTTGCCGATTGATCGTTTGGAAGGTTCGTGATATTCAACACTGAAACGCTTGTCTTCCACACAATGAATTTTGGCACGGAGAATATCGATGCGAGGATCTGCTGCTGCTGCATCGGTGCTTTTCAGATATGAAGCTAAGTTTGCAATACGCCCCGAATGAAGGAAAGGGTCTTACTAGCTTTCCGAGGTGAGTTCGCCAAAGATCAATGGATATGCAACCATGTAGTTGATTGCATGGCTACGGCCCGAGTCAGGGAGAATAAGGTGTGGTAGATATAGGTTGGACGCACTCTCTGTCCGCAAAATTATCCAGAGGACCCTGCTTGTCAATGATACGAACAGCGGCCTCTTGGGTGCGGATACGGACGCTCTTGATGTCATCAGAGGTCTTTCCCATCACTTTCAACTTGTCGTGAATAATGTGGGCAGCCTCGACGGCAGTCTGAGCATGAAACTCTGCAGGGAATGAAATTTTAAAGAGGACGTTTTCCATGATGTATGTGCCGTAGGGAATTTGAAACTCGAAGGGCCTTCCCTGCAACAAATGAGTTTCTAAACTTTTCGGAAAAACGTTTAGTGTTGCCCACCTTGAAAAGGACGTCATAGAATCCCCAGGTCTTCGCTGTCAGGACAGAAGGGAGACCCTTTTCTCCCTTCTTGACCATCAGAGCCAGGTTCACAGCTCGAGAACAAGCATCACCAGCAGCCCACGCCTTCCGCGGTCCAGTGTTTGGAGCGTGGCGATAAGTGCGTAGAGATTGGCCATCAACAAATGCTTGAGAAATGGCATCAATAGTTTGTTCACGATTCAGGCCCAAAAGCTTTGATACAACTGCTGTGGAAGCAACTTTAACAAGAACGACATGATCCAGGCCGACTCTGTTGAAAGAGTTCAGCAAAGCAAGACCACCCTGGATTTCGTGAGCTTTGATCATAGCCTCAAGCAGGTCTCGGACAGATAGTTTTTGGCCTCTGCGTGCTAAATGATCGGCGACGGCAAGAATGGCCCCAAGATTGTCCGATGGATGACCCCCTGTCGGATTAACATATAAGCAGACTAGTACGATTGAAAAAAACAGGCATCACAAACATTCAGCAGCCAGGAAGCAATCGTTGAAATCTAGCCATCGAATTGCAGCACCGATGTTGAACGCGCCACGAATTGGATCGAGCTCGTAGTTTGTACCAGGTACGCGGGTTCCTGTCATAGGTAAAGAGTTGATCCCCCAATGAAAAAAATAGCACACCGTTTGGCACAATTGTTCCCTCAACAACAGGCCCAAGGAGCTTGGTACACTCCGGAAACCTCAACGCTTCCAGGCCACAACCAATGGTATCGATCAGGCAGAGTCTGGCGGTTTCGAAGGCTAGATCCGATTTGACCTTGTAATGGTGAACATAGTCTGCAATATCTTGTAGGACCTTGTCTGCTTCAGGTCGTATAGTAGATTCACCGGCACTATGAGACATGAGTCGGGTGGTCAAGTGCTGCACCGTCGCAAACCGGAAACTCGGAGCCAGTTTTGCCGATATGGAGGGCTGACGGAGAGTCCGGCCTATAGCCAATCTGTTACCTGTACGAAGCGTAGAGCTTAGCATATGGACACAAGGAGAGCGGAACGGGCTTCAATATGCAAGAACTTGGCTGCTGCACGGTACAGTACAAGTACAGTACTTCCAACTTTGAGCCATCCTGTCACATGACCTTAGTTCAGCAGCTCAATTACGCCACCAATTCCTGCAGGAGGTGCCGGTGAAGCTTTGAAATTTTGAGCACCAGTTCTTGGTACTCTCATTTATGCACTTTTTCACCAATCAACACATATCTATTATAAACTATACTGCTGGAAAGCTGTTGCTTTCTTCTATCTGACAAGGTATTTTGTATTTTTTTAATGGAGGTATCCCCCGGACAAATTTGGCACAAGTCATGCAGCCCAGATCCCTTGAGGGTTGCATGGACTGGCAACTGCAGGCTAAAACGGGTCCTGCCGCGTGTTGGACAGCTTGAAGCATGACAGTGCGCTACTGGGTTCTTTTCTTTCGGCCTCGTTGACCACAACTTTTGTCCAGATTGACCAGCAAGATTTCGGCCAAAGTTGTCCGGATCGGATTCTAAGTTTGATGGCATTCGTGCATTCGCCTAAAAATTCACGGCATGTAGCAATAGCCTGTTATTTTCATAAGAAGAGGTTGAGCGGTTGGAGGAATCTTTGATATTTGTGGTGAGTGCAGCAACTAACTTACGGACTAGTAGACTAGTAGTAGTAGCAGTTGTTGCCATGACACTGCCATATCGATGTGGATTATATTTAGACAGAGTGGAACCTTATCTTGAACAAGAAACCCACATCGGAATGGCTGATGATGCCCTGGAGGAGTACAGCTCACAAGAACAAGAACTCCCTAAAGTCAAAAAGAGACGCTTACATGGTGCTTGTGACACTTGTCGCAAGAGAAAGAGTACGCCCTGCTATCACATTCCTTAATATGATCCTATGTTAACTTTCTTAATCCTGCAGTCAAATGTATCCATTTTGCGAACATTTTTGTTTATTTCCCTTTGATTAAGTGCGTTTGCAGGCGATAGCGCAGTTAGGGCCGGGAATATCTGCACCAACTGCGAAGTCTCTGCGATACCATGCACTCATGATATTCCTCGCCATCCCAAGGTTTAATTAATTTTTTTTTGGTTCTGAATGACAACCAACCTTTCCGCAGAAAAAGGATGCCCAACTTGCGTAGGGTAGACAATCACAAAAGTTGCCTCCTGTCTAATGAACATTTATCTAGTTACATCAAAACCTTAGAAGAAAGGTTGGCGAAAATGGAACTCCTCCTCCAAACGGTGGGTATCTCAGATCATCATCCTTGTCCATTTTCATATGCTTTCTCCTTGTCAGTTACATCCGGATAGAGATGTCGATATCCTCTTGGACCTGCCTCTCAATGAAATATCCGAAACTGTGTCATCAATATCTGAGCCTGCCGATCTAATGTCCTTGAGAGGTTTTTCTGAGTTAAAATATCCGGGAACACCGCACTTGGCGTCTGCACTAATATCGGATGAAAATCCAGGTTCCCACCAGGATCACCCGGAGGACGCTGCAGAAGAAGCACAAGACCTTGTTCACATCGAGTTCGAAGAGAGTATCAAGCACCTCTTTATCGATGAACAAAAACGATTTTTTGGCCAATCAAGGTACAGTGAAACCCACAATTTCGGTCATGCTGTCTCAATTGGAATGCTTTAGTCCCTATATGTTTGCTCAATGTACCGTAACGGCAAGGAATGAGGTAGATGGCACTCCTAGGAGGTCAATAGACCCAAGCCAACTGAGACGACCACTTTACTGGGATCTGCGTCCTGTAAGACTTCCCTTGTTTGCATCACTGAGCTTTATTTGAATGTCGATATAGTGGGAATTGTCCTTTGCCAATGCTAAGGAAAAGACTTTTGTTTACCCTGAAGCGGACCTACTCGATTCCCTCGTTTTGATATATTTTGAAGGGTTTAATATTCACCTTCCCATACTCCATCAGCCTACCTTTCTAAGATTGCTACGCGATGGTCATCATCTACGGGATCCGGGATTTGGGATGACAGTCCTTCTTGTTTGCGCAGTCGCCTCGCGGTATACATCAGACAAGCGTGTTGTATTGGATGGTGACGATATTGGCCTATCGTCCGGTTGGAAATATTTCTCCCAGGTCCCATTTTTTAGGAATCACCTCTTTCAACAATCCACGATATACGACCTACAATCTTGTGCAGTACGCTAACTGGTTTAACTCGTCGAACTGCCGTACTAAGACATAATATTCAGCTTTCGGTCATCTATCTATCAGGAACTTCAAATCCCCACGTTTCATGGGTGGTGCTTGGCCTAGGCATCAGGCTTGCCCTCGAAAAGGGAATTCATCGTCGCAAAGGTAAAAGTGAGGAACTCACTCCGAAGCGTGAATTAGCGAAGCGTGCATTCTGGTAATGGTCTTCTGTGTCACCCATACCTTCTCATTGATTCCACACCAGGTGCTTAATTTGTCTTGATCGTTGGATGAGTTCATTCTTTGGTCGACCATGCGCGATACTAGATGACGAGTAAGGTCATCGACATATGCAGATCTCCTTTCATCTAACAGAACATCAGTTTCGATGTGGAATACCCCGTTGAATGCGACGACGAATACTGGGAAACAGATGACCCTGACAAAGCTTTCAAGCAACCTGCAGGAAAGCCTTCCAGAATCTCCGCTTTCATCGCGCACATCAGGTTAGCAGAGATTCTAGGATTCGCACTGAGGACTCTGTACTCGACAAAGAAGTCGAAAATGCTTGTAGGCCTCATTGGAAACGAGTGGGAATGCCAGGTCGTTACTGAATTGGATTCCTCAATGAATAAATGGAAGGATTCACTGCCTCACTATTGTGAGTATGTTTTTATCTGTGCCTGATAGAAGATATATTCAGTGGGACTGCAGTACGATGGAACCCAGAGAATTCGGATCCGGTCTTCCTTCGCCAATCTTTGGGGATGCATCTGCCATATTATTATCTTCAAATTTTGATCCATCGGCCTTACTTGCAGAAGCAGTCACCTTTATCGTTACCATCATTAGCGATTTGTACCAATGCAGCGCGTTTTTGCTCTCATCTCCTTGAAGTTGGGTTGACAACAGGATTGAAGCACCTCCCGATCTTTAATGTGTGTTTTCACTTGCATTCAATTGGCACACGCTGGAATAACTATCAAAACCCTTAGATGTCCGCCTTTGCTTCTGCCTTAGTCTTACTGTTCACCCATTTTATACGTCGACAATCCGATCCAAACCATGACTCAAGCGCTGAGATGAAACTCGTCGAAAAATGTTTCCTTTGGCTCAAGGAGAGTGAAAGAAAGTGGCATGCGGCCGGGCGTTTTGTGCAAGTCGTAATCTGGGTTACAATGAATGTCTTCTAACAGGCAATTGTACAGTGACATCATACAAGCCTTGGGTTATCTCTACGACACGAATCCGAATCCTCGCCCGAAACGTCGTCACGAGTCAAACGAAGAACAGGAAACCTTCACTTCTCAGACCCCCTCCTATATCTCGGAACGGAGGAAATGGGATAGTTCTATCCCTGCAAAGCCTTCACAACTACCGCAACCTATTCCCTTTGTCTCTAAGATGGATTCAGAAGCACCTTTTGATACTGCGTCGGCCATGCCGACAAACAACTGGGATTTTAGTAACCTTCTCATGGCGGGATATATCCAACAACAGCAGCTATATCAGAGCCCCGGGATTGTCAATATCGGTAACAACATCGATATTATTCAACTGGCGTCTAACAACTCACCCTCATACGTTACTGAACCGTCTGTCCAAAGACCTTCAGCAAGCCAGGAAGTTTACCAACCTTTTTCTCCTGACGCCGATCCTCTCTTTTCTGTGTACAATACCTCGATGTCAAATACAGATTCTTCGAGTCCGAGCCCCAACTTGACCGATATCTTCGAGACTTGGTCAAGTTTGCCTGCCTCGTTCAGGTATGTAACCGCTTCTATGAATAACGTTGTTGTTTGTAATGTTTTCCCTCTGAATTTAGCACCCAGGAATGGGAGAGATATCTCTCTGAGGCTATGTTGTAGAATCATCTGCGTCCATTAATGACTTGTAATTTCGCACTTACGCTGTACATGTGACAAATGATTTGATCCAATTTTGTAACTCTGAACTCTTACTCACAGATGTCATGAACGCGGGGCTGTCTCATACCATAGATTCGCTTTTTGGTCCTGCATCACAGCTTGTCGACATAACTGAATTCCTCAATTCTGTTGGTCCACTAAGAAATACCGAGCAGACCGTCGGAGAATGTAGTGCCGCTGAGGGATTGGAATTGGAATGCAGGTGGCTTACATCCTGCACGGTAACAGAAGACACGATATTAATGGTTGTCCCCAAGTGTTTCTGACATACGTGACACATTAACCCAAACCTGGAACGACGCGACGTTGTCTGCTCACCTTATGCAAGGTCATGATCGCACTGTGTCGGCGCTCCATGGTTCTACTCCAAAGTCAAAAGCCTCGAAATCGGCACGAAAAACGCGTCTTCCAGTGGTCGAAACACCACCAATCGCCGTGCAGAAGTGCATAGACGCCGTATCCCTAAAGAGCTTCAGGTTTGCTTGCCACACTCCGACTATTATGCATGGCTCAAGTCTTTCAGGTTAGACGCAGAGTCTGCATTATTCATGCGGGCGTCAAAAAATTCGGATTACAATGCACTCAGAAGTATAGTATGTGTGGCTTGTATTGAAATATCCGTGCTGATATTTATGGTTTCGTTCAGAAACGGGCTTCTAATATCAATTCAGAGGAACCATGTAAAGGTGTTGTCACTGTCTCGATCTACGATCGACTGGCATGGGGCCAAAGTTATGTTACTCGATCATCGCAACATGCTTTCCTTTGCAACCAGACACTGCAGGATGTGTATGGCAGTATTCCGTGTGTTTCGAAGCACCTGTTAGCAGATGCTCCAACTCAGGACCAAGATTCTGGTTGTGTCATCGTTCTGGAAGGCAGAGCATACAGCAATCGTGCCGGAAGTGAAGATTATGCAGAGTAAGAGTATTTTCAAGATATTTTCTTTGATGATTCGCTGATTCACGATAGTAAGTTAGCCAGGCATTTGCAGTCTTTCTCGACGATTATTAAGGCACCCACTGCAATGGAAGAAACCAAGATTTCATCTCTGTCTATTCGGGTGAATGAACCGTACTGGCTCATACATGCAGGGAATTGTGAACATTTCATTGTAGTCAACCAGATAAGGTTTGTTCTCCAGTACGTGCCCAGGAGGGTGGTAGCTAAATTGCAACAGGTTACTCCACCCATCTGATCCTCACTCAAACTATCCTTTAACTCTGCAGATGTCGCCAGCTCTCCTGGATTTGTGTCAGGCGTGCAATAAGGTCCCTGCTGTCTGGTCCATTGTTGGAGATGTACGTTTGGGTGAAAGCCCGTGTCTCATGTGTGCATTTTGCTGGGACAACATGGGTCCAAGCCATGAAGTGATTTTACAAGTTCGTGTACCAAACATATGAGCGTGGGAATAAATTTGTGCTTAATTGCTCTTTGATGGGATTTTTCCAAGTATTGCAGTCATGAATCACCTTATTGACTCCCTGGAATTTCATGATGAAGTAACATCCTGGATTAACGAATCTCTTGTCACTGATCAAGGCGATGAATCTGCTTCCCAAGTTCCCGACTTCACGGAACTCGACCAGCAAATAACCCAACTCTTGACGACCCTCGATATCGCTGCTGAGGATACCTCGACTCAATTGGAACGCCTTATAGATGACGTTTCTCGTGGAATTCCTCGTCTTGCCTATGATCTACACTTCATGAAGGATGGGGCGTCTACTCTTCAGAATGCCTTGGTGACCGTGTTGAAAAAATCTCAAGATGCGGCCCCACAGGGAACGAGTGCTGCATTAGGCACCCTTCATAATCTCGACACCATAAAGGGACGCATGGAGGCGGCACGGGAAGTCTTGCGAGAAGCGGAGAGCTGGAGTACCCTTGAACATGAGGTCACGTCCCTTATTGCGGAAAAGAACTATATCAAAGCAGCGGAGAGGCTGTCCGAGGCCAACAACAGCATAGCCGTCTTTCAGAATACCGCGGAGTACGACCCTCGGCGCACCCTCATGGTAAGTCTGCAGAACCAACTTGAGGCTGAACTCAGCACGGCGCTCCTATCCGCGATCAACACCCAAGATTTGGCTGCCTGCAAGGAATACCACTCAATATTCTCAGTAATACAACGTGAATCCGAGTTCAGAAACTACTATTACGCTTCCCGTCGATCCTCGATTGTTTTGATTTGGCAAAATGCTGTCTTATCCGACTGTGGTCCCAAAGTGACCAGTGATGGGGCGCTCACCTTCGCAAGTTTTCTTCCGAAATTCTTCTCCAATTTCACATCACTTTTGAACGACGAAATGGCCTCCATCTCTGCAATCTTTCCTGATCCCGCCGTCACCTTGTCGCATTTCATTTTGTCTACCCTGTCATCATTGCAACCGTCGATGCCACAGCGCTTGGGCTTAATTGCCGCCCATTACGGAGATTCGGCGCTTCCGTGCCTCATATCAGCCCTGCAAGCAACTGAAGAGTTTGCCATTGGGGTTGAGAAGATTATGGAAAAGCTGAGGGTTGCTGCCTCCCCTTTATTACCAGCCTCCACGCTTCCAGACAAACCTCAATCTCACCGTCGACGATCAAGTCGAATGTCAATTTCCCTGCGGCCTGGTCAGCATCAGAGTTTGCCTAGCCTTGCAGGCAACTCGAAGGTTGTCACAGATGCACTGGAAAGTATGGAATGGGATCAAGAACTTTTCCAGCCCTTTGTCGATTTTCAAGTCGACTACGGTTCACTAGAGCGCCGCTGCTTGGAACAATCCCTTTACGAAATTATCACCAGTGATACTCGAGAAAAGGTTCAACCAACCGATAGGCCTCGGTTGTTCAGAGAACGTGCTGTTGACATTTTTGGACTGGCAGAAGACAGCCTGAACAGGTGTAAACTGTTTACGCATGGATATGGGGCTGCATGTCTATTACAGGCACTTGATGCCTTCTTCCAATATTTTATTGACATGTGGACTGCTGACGTGCAGACGGAATCCCACTCTCCCCCATCTTCTATCAATAATTCTATGGCAGACGCCGATCTATCAGATCTGGACTATTCAGCACAAGACTGGTCCGACATTCAACTTTCGTTGCATTTATTATCGTCGGCGAAGTCGGTCTATGGTCGGATGTCAGGATTTGAAACGAAACTTCGGACATATCTGGCACAAGTTTCTGCGCACATTCGATCAGCAATGAATAACCCTTCGAATGTCTTGGTAGCAGCTACCAGAGGAGAAAGTCAGCTGCTGGAACGGTCAACACTCAATTCTGCAGAACTTCATGCACTTTTACTGAACGCGGAGAACGACACAGGCATTCGCGAGCCCCCTTTCTCGGCATCTTTGCGACACCAACCCCCGCCAACAAATTCTATGGATCCTTTGCTTGTCAGCGCACGAAAGTCACTATCCACCTTTGCTCATACCTGTCAATTATCTATGATCAAGATTATTTTGTCTCCCCTCAAGAAGCACTTGACCGGCTATGTTTCATCACCCGCATGGCGCTCAACTGCCGACCCCAATATTTCAGTCTCAAGCAATGACTTGAAAGTGCCTA
>Ga0307508_10004151_pt1 | contig 14253 bp, 6 predicted proteins | sample 9_EM_MG_FD_203089 | JGI IMG/M metagenome (GOLD analysis project Ga0307508, IMG submission 203089) | Populus trichocarpa ectomycorrhiza microbial communities from riparian zone in the Pacific Northwest, United States - 9_EM | ecosystem: Host-associated > Plants > Roots > Unclassified | place... | reverse complement strand
GCTGGTCCCGAAGCCACCCCACCTATCCTGGGAGGAGGCGGCCTGCAACACCCTGTGCCTCGGCACCGCGTACCGGATGCTCATCGGCCGGCACGGGGCGCGGATGAAGCTGGGCGACTCGGTCCTGATCTGGGGTGCGGCCGGCGGGCTGGGTGCGTACGCCGTGCAGTTGGTCAGGCAGGCCGGTGGCACCGCGATCGGCGTGGTCGGCTCGAGCGAGAAGGCAGATCTCGTCGACCGCCTGGGCTGCCATGTGGTCATCAACCGCCAGGAGATCGGATTCACCGACGAGGGGACCGGCTCCGGCTCCGGGCGAACCGACGCGTACCGGCGTCTCGGGTCGGCCATCCGCCGCGCGGTCGGCGAGGACCCGCAGATCGTGTTTGAGCACGTGGGCCAGGCGACCTTCGGTGCCTCCCTGTTCGTCGCGCGTCGCGGCGGTGTGGTGGTGACGTGCGGGTCCAGCAGCGGGTACGCGCACGAGTACGACAACCGCCAGCTCTGGATGAAGCTGCGCCGGATCGTCGGTAGCCACGGCGCCAACATCTACGAGTCCGTCGAGGCCAATCGGCTGCTGGCGCGCGGCGTGCTGGTGCCCACCCTGTCCCGAGTCTTCGACCTGGACGACGTCGCCGAGGCCACCCGGAGAGTGCAGCGCAATGCGCACTCCGGCAAGGTGGGCGTGCTGTGCCTGGCCGCGTCCGAGGACCTGGGCGTCGAGGACGAGGCACTGCGGGAGCGTGTGGGCGAGGACCGCCTGCGGCTGTTCCGGGACCACGCCGCCACCGGGGCCGCGGCCGCCGAGATCGGACCGACCGCATGACCGCGACGGTGACCGGCGTGTTCGCCCGGCGTGCCGCCGAGCATCCCGAGGCGATCGCGGTGGTCGCCGGCGACGTCCGCCTGACCTATGCCGAGCTGGACGCCTGGTCGGGGCGGATCACCCGGCGCCTCGGCGAGCGCGGGGTCCGCGCCGGCGACCGGGTCGGTGTCCACCTACGCCGGGGGCCGGCCCTGATCGCCGGCCTGCTCGCCGTCCTCAAGGCCGGCGCCGCATACGTGCCGCTCGACCCCGACGACCCGGCCGTACGGCGGGCCGCGATGATCGATGACGCGCAGCTGTCGATCGTGCTCACCGATGCGGCCGGCGAAGCCGCGGTCGGCCCGTGCACGCCCACGCTCGGCATCGAGGCGCAGGAGACGGACGCGCCGGCGTTCCCGTCGTCGGCGGTTGACGGCGACGACGTTGCCTATCTGATGTACACGTCGGGCTCGACGGGCCGGCCGAAGGCGGTCGTCGTCGAGCACCGCAACATCGCCAACCTGGTGACCGAACCCACCTATGTGGACATCGGGCGGGGTGACCGGCTGCTTCAGCTCGCACCGGCCGCCTTCGACGCGGCCACCTTCGAGATCTGGGGCGCATTGCTCAACGGGGCGATGCTGGTCCTCGCGCCGCCCGGTCCGCTGCTCTCGGACACCGTCGCCGAGCTGGTCCGGGACCACGGGATCACCGTGCTGTGGCTGACCGCCGGGCTGTTCCACCGCCAGATCGACGAGAGGCCGGACGCCTTCCGGGGCCTGCGGTACGCGCTCGCCGGCGGCGACGTCCTCTCCGTGGACCACATCCGCCGGCTTTGGGCGGCGGTTCCCGGCTGCCGGGTGGTCAACGGGTACGGCCCGACCGAGGCGACCACCTTCACCTGCACCCACCGCGTCACCGAGGCGGATCTCGCCGGTCCCGCCGTCCCGATCGGTGTGCCGATCCAGAACGTGACCGTGCACATCCTCGGCAACGACGGTGAGCCGGTGCCCGACGGCGCAGCCGGTGAGCTCTGCGCCGGTGGCGCCGGAGTGGCTCGCGGATACTGGCGGCGGCCCGAGCTGTCGATGGCGAAGTTCGTACCCGACACCTTCTCGCCGAACGGCGGCACGCTCTACCGCACCGGCGACCGGGCCCGGCGCCGCCCCGACGGGGTTATCGAGTTCCTCGGCCGCGAGGACGGGCAGGTCAAGCTGCGCGGTCACCGAGTCGAGCCGGGAGAGATCGAGAACACCCTGAGTGCGCACCCCGGCGTCCGGCAGGTGGCGGTCGCCGCGCGGGTCAACAACCAGGGCGACGACCGGCTGATCGCCTACGTGGTGCCGGCGGGGACTGCGCCGCCGGACCGCCGAGGGTTCCGCGCCTATCTGCGGGAACGGTTGCCGGCCTACATGATCCCGGCGGTCTTCGTGATCCTCGACGAACTTCCGATCACCGCCAACGGCAAGACGGATCGGGCGGCTCTGCCGACTCCCGACTGGACCAGGAAGGACACCTATGTCTGAGCTGCCCCCCGACCTCGACGAGACCGTGTTGCGGTTGTGGCGCGAATCGCTGGGCGTCGTGGACGCGGGTCCGGACGACGACTTCTTCGAGCTCGGCGGTGACTCACTGGTCGCCACCCGGCTGGTCGCCCGGTTGCGCGAGGTGCTCGGTGTCGCCGTACCGCTGCTGCTGGTCTTCGACAACCCGACCGTAAGCGAGCTGGTGATCGAGCTGGAGCAGATGTATGCCGCAGCCTGAGTCCCCAGCCACCGCTGCTGCGGCCACGGGGGTGCTGCAGGCGGCGCCGGACGCGAGCCGCCGACGTAACGTCCTGCTCTGGGTGACCGGCACCGGCGTGAGCGTCTCCGGCGACGCCGCCCTGTCTCTGGCGCTCTCGATCTGGATCAAGGACCTGACCGGTTCCAACTCACAGGCCGGGCTGGCGTTCCTCGCCTTCCTGGCGCCGCGCCTGCTCACCCCGTTCACCGCGGTACTGGCCGACCGCCTGCCCCGCCGCCCGCTGGTGATCGTGCTGAACCTGCTGCTGGCCGGCTGGGTCTGCCTGGCGCTGCTGGTGCGCAGTCCGTCCCAGTCCTTCCTGATCTACGTGGTGCTCTTCGGCGTCGGCCTTGGCACAGGACTGCACCACGCCGCCGGCGGGGCGCTGCTGACCCGGCTGGTGACGAAGGAGGCGCTAGGCCCCACCAACGCCCTGCTCCGGACGGTCCAGGAGATCGGCTTGCTGGTGGCCCCGGTCGTCGGTACAGCGTTGTACGTCGCGTTCGGGCCGCGATCGGTGGCTCTGCTGGACGCCGCGACGTTCGTGCTCTGCGCCGCCCTGGTCGCCGCCGTCCGGGTCACCGAGCTGCCACCCGAGCCCCGCGTACGGTCCTGGCGCGCCGAGATGGCCGCCGGGGTGATCCACGTCTGGCGCACGCCGAAGCTGCGCACGGTGGTGGTCGCCATGGGCGCCGCGCTGCTGGTGTTCGGCATCTTCGAGTCGGTCATCTTCGCCGTGGTCGACCAGGAGCTGGGTATGCCCGCAGCGTTTCTGGGCGTCGTGACCACGGTCAAGGGCGTCGGCTCGGTGGCGGGCGGACTGCTGGCCATCCGGCTGCTACGGCGGTTCCGGACGGGCGGGGACGGCTGGCTCACCGCGGGCGGCCTGGGCCTCATGGCGTTCGGGTCGGCCACCATGCTCATCCCGACCGTGCCGACCGTCCTGGCGTCCGCCTTCTTCATCGGTCTCGGCATCCCGATGGCGATCGTGGGGCTGTTCACGGTGGCCCAGCACAACACGCCGCAGGAGCTGCAGGGCCGGGTGTCCGGCGCGTCCAGCACTCTCGTCACGACGCCGCAGGTCGTCTCGGTGGCCGTCGGGGCATACCTCGTCGCCCGGCTCGACTACCGCATCCTGCTCGGTCTGATAGCCGTCGGCATCGCCCTCGCAGTGACCTTCCTCGCCATTCGCCTGATGACCGGACCCAACTCTCGAGATGACTGAGGTGAACGTGTCGTGTGTGGCATTGCCGGCTTCCTGACCTTTGACGGCCCCAGGCCCGACGCCGACGAGATTCGGGCGACGATGGCCGCGACGCTCGACCGCCGCGGGCCCGACGCCGAGGGCGCCTGGCACGACGACAGGATCTCCCTGCTCTTCCGCCGGCTGGCCGTGATCGACCTCGCCGGGGGGATCCAGCCGATGGCCGCCGAGGAGGACGGCCGGGTCCTGGCGGTGCTCGACTACACCGGCGAGATCTTCAACTTCGTCGAACTCCGCGACGAGCTACGCAGCCGGGGGCACCGGTTCCGGACCAGCAGCGACACCGAGGTGGTGCTGCGTGCCTACCTCGAATGGGGTGCCGGCTGCGCCGAGCACCTGGTCGGTATGTTCGCCTTCGCGGTGTGGGACGTGCGTACCCGTGAGCTCTTCCTGATCCGGGACCGCTTCGGCATCTATCCGCTCTACTACCACGTCGGCGAGGACGGCGTGGTCTTCGGTTCGGAGCCGAAGTCGGTGCTCGCCCACCCGGACGTGCCGGGCGTGGTCGACCTGGACGGGCTGCGCGAGATGCTGTCCTTCGCGCCGGCGCCCGGCCGCAGCGTCTTCCGCGACGTCGCCGAGGTCAAGCCGGGTCACATCGTCCGGTTCGCCGGACGGGAGCGCTCCGAACTGTGCTATTGGCGGCTCGCGGCACGGCCGCACGAGGACAGCCTGGAAACCACCGTCGCCACCGTCCGCGAACTGCTCGAACAGAGCGTGGCCGGCCAGATCGTGTCGGACGTGCCGATCTGCGCGCAGTTGTCCGGTGGGCTCGACTCCAGCGCAATCGCGGCCCTGGCCGCCCGGGCCGTACGCGCCCGCGGCGGCGGACGGCTGCGGACCTTCTCGATCGACTTCGCCGGTCACGCCGAGCGGTTCCGAGCCAGTGAGATGTACGGCCGTCCGGACTCGCCCTACGCCACCGAGATGGCCGCCTGGATCGACAGCGAGCACACCGAGATTGTGGTGGACTCGGCCGACCTGCTGCTACCCGAGGCGCGCAGCGCGGTCACCAGGGCCCTGGACATGCCATCGCCAGGCGGTGAGATGTACACCTCGCTCTACCTGCTCAGCCGGGAGATCCGGAAGGAGTCGACGGTCACGCTCACCGGTGACGCCTCGGACGAGCTGTTCGGCGGCTACCTCTGGTTCCACGACTCCTGGTACCGCGAGTCGGACACGTTCCCCTGGCTCGCCGCCTCGCACAAGATGGAAATGCTCACCGGCTTGCTCGACCGGGACGTGGTCGCCAAGATTGACTTGGACAACCACAGCGCCGAGCACTACCGCCAAGCGCTGACCGAGGTGCCGGTGCTGGCGGGGGAAACGGGTCTGGAACGGCGGATCCGCGAGATCACCTACCTGAACCTGACCCGCTACCTACGCGTCATCCTGGACCGTAAGGACCGGATGGGCATGGCCTGTGCGCTGGAGGGCCGGGTGCCGTTCCTCGACCACCGTCTGGTCGAGTACGTCTTCAACGTCCCGTGGTCGATCCGCAACTTCGACGGCAGGGAGAAGAGCCTGCTGCGGGCCGCGGTCCGCGACCTGCTTCCGGCGAACGTGCTCGACCGGGTCAAGGCGCCGTTCCCAACCACCCAGGACCCCTCGTACGCCGTGGGGCTGCGCCGCGAACTGGCCCGGGTGCTCGACGATCCGGGCGCACCGGTGCACCAGGTCCTCGACACCGACCGTGCCCGGGCGGCCCTGCGGGCTCCCGACTTCGGGGCCCGGATCGGCGTCACCCGGCTCAGCGTCGACCTGGCCCTGCAGCTCAACCAGTGGATGGGCGAGACCAAGGTGGAGCTGGTCGTATGAGTGCCGAGGTGACCACGACCGGGACCCTGCGTATCCCAGTCGCGCCCTCGCAGCGGGCCATCTTCTTCATGCACAGCCTCGCCCCGGACAGCTCGGTCTACAACGTGCCGGTCGCGCTGCGGGTCACCGGGCGGCTCGACCCGGCGGCGCTGCAACGGGCGGTGGACGTGCTGCTCGACCGGCACCAGGCGCTGCGGACCACGTTCGAGGAGCACGACGGGCAACCGGTCCAGCTGATCTACCCGGCCGGCCGGGCGCCGCGGGTCGAGATCACCTGGTCGGTCCCGCCGGAGCCGGGCCTGGACGGCGCGACGGCCGAGGCCGCACGACGGGCCGCCGCACCGTTCGACCTGCACCGGGGGCCGCTGTGGCGGGTCGACGCGGTCGAAATCGGGCCGGACGACCGGGCCGTCATGCTCTCCTTCCACCACATCGTCATCGACGAGGTGTCGGCGACCGTGCTCGCGGCCGAGCTGCGGACCGCGTACGCCGATCCGGCCGGGATGGCTCCAATCCCGTCCGGTCACGAGTACGCCGACTTCTGCCTGAGCCAGCAAGACGGCGTCGACGCGGAGGGGCTGGCCTACTGGCGCGAACAGCTCGCCGGGCTCGCCACCCGAGCACTGCCGTCCGAGCTCGCGGGCGGCCGTGGTGTCGAGAGCGGCCTGTTCCACGGCGACCGGGTCCGGTTCACGCTCGGGGCGGCCACCACCGAAGCCCTCAACACCTTCTGCGTACGGCAGCGGACGTCGCCGTTCATGGTATTCCACGCCGTCCTGAGCACCCTGCTGCACGGCTGGACCGGCGAGCGCGACCTGGCCGTGGGGGTGCCGATGGGCGGCCGGATCGACGAGCGCTTCGCGGCCACGGTCGGCTTCTTCCAGAACACCGTCGTGCTCCGGGCCGAGGTGCAGGACGACGAACCCTTCACCCGGCTGCTGAAACGGTCCCGGCGCACGGTCCTGGAGGCGCTGCAGTACCAGCACACCCCCTTCGAGTCGGTGGTCGAGGCGGTCCGCCCCGCCCGCGAGTCGACCCGCAACCCGCTGTTCCAGGCCGCCCTGGTCTACAACCGGGTCAAGGTCGAGGAGGAATGGTCGCTCGCCGGGCTGCGGACCGTACCGCTGGCCTTCGAATGGCCGGTCTCGCACTTCGACCTCACCCTGTCGCTGGAGCACCAGGAGGGTGTGCTCAACGGCCAGTTCGCCTACGACACCGACCGGTTCCGCCAGGCGACCGTGCAGGAACTGGCCGGCGTGTTCGCCGGCCTGCTCGACGCGGTCCTGGCCGAGCCGGCCACCCCGGTCGCGCTGCTGCCCCGCATGACCCGGCTGCTCGCGCCCGAACCGCCCGTAGGGCTGGTGGCCGAGAGCGTCCCGGAGGCTACGCGTGACGACCCGCGGCCGCTCACCTACGACGAGGTCGCGCTCTGCCGGCTCTTCGGCGAGGTGCTCGGCATCGAGGGCATCGGTGTCGACGACAACTTCTTCGACCTGGGCGGCCACTCGCTGCTCGCCGGCAAGCTGATCAGCCGGATCCGGGCCACCCTCGCGGCCGAGCTGTCGCTGCGCGACCTGTTCGAGGCGCCCACGGTCGCAGGCCTCATCCCCCGCCTGGGACGCGCGAACGATACGGCCACCTCGGCTCGAACGGCCGCGCTGGTGCGGACGCGGCGCCCGGACCGGATCCCGCTCTCGTACGCGCAGGCCGGCCTCTGGTACCTGTACCGCCTGGAGGGTCCCAGCCCGACCTACAACGTTCCGCTGGTCCTGCGTTTCCCGGCGGGGGTGGACGAAGACGCACTCCGGCAAGCCCTGGCCGACCTCGTCGCCCGTCACGAAAGCCTGCGCACCGTCTTCGCCGAACAGGACGGTCAGGCGTACCAGAGGGTGCTGGACGCGGCGGCCGCGGCGCCGCCGCTCGAAATGCTCCCGGCCGGTTCCGAGGGCGTCGACGCGGCGCTGCGCGAGGCCGCGCGGCACCGCTTCGACCTCGTACGCCGGGCGCCCCTGCGTACCTGGCTCTTCACCGAGCCGGACGGCGGGCGGGTGCTGCTGCTCCTGCTGCACCACATCACCAGCGACGGCTGGTCGCTCGGCCCGCTCGGTCGCGATCTGGGCGAGGCGTACGCGGCCCGGTGCTCGGGCCGGGCACCGCTCTGGGCCGACCTGCCCGTCCAGTACGCCGACTACGCGCTGTGGCAGCGGGACCGGCTGGGCCGCCTGGACGACCCCACCAGCACCGCCTCCCGCCAGGCCGAGTTCTGGCGCCGCACGCTGGCCGGGCTTCCCGAGGTACTCGACCTGCCCACCGACCGGCCGCGCCCACCGGCCGCGTCCTACACCGGCGCCACCATCCCGGTCGCCTGGGACCCCGAGCTACACCGGCGCATCTCCGCGCTGGCCGCCGGCGCCGACGCCACCATGTTCATGGTGCTCCAGGCCGCCCTCGTGGCCCTGCTGAGCCGCCTCGGCGCCGGCACCGACATCACGATCGGCGTGCCCAGCTCCGGGCGGGTCGACGACGCGCTCGACGATCTGGTCGGATACTTCGTCAACACGCTCGCGCTGCGGGTAGACGTCGCGGGCGACCCTGCCTTCGGCGAGCTCCTCGAGCGGGTCCGGCAGGCCGACCTGGCCGCCTTTGCCCATCAGGACCTGCCCTTCGAACACGTCGTGGAGGCCGTCAACCCACGGCGGTCGCTCTCCTGGCACCCGCTGTTCCAGGTGATGCTGACGTTCCAGCGCGACGTGATAGCGGACCTGCGCCTGCCCGGCATCACCACCGAGCTCGGGCAGACCCACACCGGCGTGTCCAAGTTCGACCTTTCGATCAACTTGCAGGAGTTCTACCGTCCCGACGGCGCACACGCCGGCATCGAGGGCGTGGTCGAGTTCGCCACCGACCTGTTCGACGCGCCGACGGTGACGGCGACGATGGACCGGCTCGTCCGCCTGCTGCGCCAGGTCACCGATGACCCCGGTCTGCGGGTCGGCGACATCGACGTGCTCGGTGAGGACGAGCACGCCCGGCTGCTGCCCGCCGGGGGCGAGGAGCAGGCGGCCCCCGAGCCGGTGCCCGTGGCGTTCGAGCGGCAGGCACGGCTGACCCCGGACGCGCCCGCCGTGACCGACGGCGCCGCCGTCCTGACCTACGCCGTCCTGAACCGGCGGGCAAACCGGTTGGCACGCCGGCTGATCGCGGCGGGCGCCGGGCCGGGCCGGTTCGTGGTGGTGTCCCTGCCGCGCTGCGCGGACCTGGTCGTGGCGCTGGTCGCCGTCCTCAAGACGGGTGCGGCGTATGTCCCGCTCGAGCCGGACCTGCCGCCGCACCGGATCCGCACGATCCTCGACGATGTCGACCCGGTCGTAGTGCTGGACACGAAGGACGAACCTCAGGCCGGGGAGACCTCCGACCTCACCGACGACGAGCGGCTTGCGCCCCTGACCTCCCGGGACGCGGCGTACGTGATCTTCACGTCGGGCTCGACGGGCATGCCCAAGGGAGTCGTGGTCGAGCACGTCACCTTGAGCCGCTATCTCGCCCACGCCCGGCAGGCCTATCCGGGCCTTGCCGGACGGGTCCTGCTGCACTCGCCGGTCTCGTTTGACCTGACCGTCACGGGCCTCTTCGGCCCACTGACGGCCGGTGGCTGCGTGTGCCTGGCCGCGCTCGACATCGACGAGCCGGGATCCGCCGTCGCCGCCGCTCCCACGTTCCTCAAGGTGACCCCCAGCCACCTGCCGCTGCTCGACGCGCTGCCCGACGCGTGCTCGCCGACCGGGCAACTGGTCATCGGCGGCGAGGCCTTACAGGGAGACGCGCTACGGCGGTGGCGGCTTGATCATCCGAACGTGACGGTCGTCAACGAGTACGGACCGACCGAAACCACCGTCGGCTGCTGCGTGTTCACCCTGGAGCCCGGCGCTCCGACCCCGGAGGGCGCGGTGCCGATCGGCCGGCCCGTCCCGGGCACCCGGCTGTACGTGCTCGACGCGGCTCGGCGTCCCGTGCCAACGGGTGTGACCGGCGAACTCCACATCGCGGGTGACCTGGTGAGCCGCGGATATCTCCACCGGCCGGAGCTGAACGCCGAACGTTTCCTCGACGACCCGTACGGACCGCCCGGGTCGCGGATGTACCGCTCCGGTGACCTGGCTCGCTGGAACGCGGACGGCCAACTGGAGTACAGGGGGCGTACCGACGACCAGATGAAGATCCGCGGGTTCCGGATCGAGCCGGGCGAGATCGAGGCCGCGCTGGCGGCTCACCCGCGCGTACGGGAGGCGGCTGTGGCGGCCCGGGGCGGCCCCGGCGATGAACAGCGGCTGGTCGCATACGTGGTGACGGACGGGCAGGCGACGGAGGACCTCGAAGCGGAACTCCGCGCGCATCTCGCCGAACGGCTGCCGCGCTACCTGCTACCCGGCGCCCTCGTGGTACTCGATGCCTTGCCATTGTCAGCCAACGGAAAGCTGGACCGCCGGGCGCTGCCCGCCCCCGGCCTCGCCCGCGTTCCCCGGGGACGTGAGCCCCGGACCCCGTCCGAGCGCTTGACGACCGATCTGTTCGCCACGGTGCTCGGCGCCCCGGCCGCCACCATCGGCGTCGACGACGACTTCTTCGCCCTCGGCGGGCACTCCCTGCTGGCCGTACGCCTGGTGGCCCTGGCCGGGCAGCAGACGGGCCGGCCGGTACCGGTCGGCAGCCTCATCTCCCATCCCACCCCGGCGGCGCTCGCCGGTTATCTCGACGGTTCCGTCCCGAGCCCGGCGGGCGGTGTGGTGCGGCTGCGCGGTCCGCACGACGCGGAGACGGCCGTCGTCCTGATCCACCCCGTCGGCGGCACCCTGTTCTGCTACCGGGAGCTGGTGGCAGCCCTGCCCGGCACCGTGCAGGTTCTCGGCTGCGAGCGGACCGTGGGCGACCACCCAGCCGAACGGTCCCTGACCGAGGTCGCGGACCGGCACGCCGACGCGGTCGAGGCGGTGCTGACCGCGGACGGCGGCCCGAAGCGGATCGTGCTGGCCGGGTGGTCGGTCGGCGGCGTCCTCGCCCACGCGGTCGCGGGTCGTCTCACCGAGCGGGGACACGGCATCGCGCGGGTCCTGCTCTTCGACTCCTTGGCGATCCGGGAGCCCGGCCGCCGGACCGCACTGACGGCCGAGGCGGGGAATCTGCGGTCCATCGCCGGCACCGTCCGGGCCTCGGGCGCGGGCGCGCTCGCTGCGGCGGAGCAGGACCTGCTGGCCCAGTTCGGTCTCGACCCCGCCCAGCTGGACGGGCCCTCGGCCGGTGACCTGGTGGACGACTGGGCCGTGCTGCTCGACCTGCTCGCCGCGCACGAGCCGTTGCCATTGCAGGTGCCGGTGCTGCTGTTCACCGCCGCGGACAATCCTGATCCCTTGCCGCGGCGCATCGCGGCGAGCTGGGTGGGACTCAGCGCCGGGCTCGAGGTCCGCAGCGTACCCGGAAATCATCTCTCGGTCCTGCGGCCTCCGACGGTCGGCCTGCTCGCGGCTGGAGTGGCCGATGAACGATTGAGAAGGACAGCGGCTCGTGAGTGATCCGATGGAGGGCTGGTACGAAAATGCCGGCGTACGGGGGCGACAGCGGAGGATCCTGCACGAGGACCAGGAACAAGGTCTCGTCCTGTTCCCGCACGCGGAGATCCCGTACCTGAGGAACCCGGCGGTGGCGGAGCTGCCGCCGGACGCGCAGCGGGCTCTCGTGGCCCGTCATCTCTACGCGTACCTGCTGTTCACCGTCCACCTGGAGACCAAAGTGGTCAACCGGGGCACGGCCATGGTCGCGCACAACGAGGTCGACTTCACGATCGGACGGCAGGCGCGGCTCGACGCGTTGAAGATCTACACGGACGAGGCCTACCACGCCCTGTACAACCTCGACATCGTCCAGCAGATCGAGCAGGCCACCGGGATCGACGCTCTGCCCTACGATTTCGGGCCCCGCCTGGACCGGCTGGACCGGACCATCGACGAGTTCCTGCCCGGCAAGCGGCGGCTCGGCCGGCTCCTGCAGGTCGTGGTCTTCGAGACCATGGTCACCTCGATCCTCGCCGACCTGCCCCGGGACCCGTGCGTCTACCGGGTCGTCCGGCACGTGGTCGCCGATCACGCCCGCGACGAGACCCACCACCACGCGTTCTTCACCCGGTTCTTCCGCGAGCTGTGGACCCATCTGCCGTCCGGCCTGCGTCCCGCGGTGGCACAGGCGGTGCCGCACCTGATCGACGAGTGCCTCCGGCCCGACCTGAACGCGGTGCACGCGTCACTCCGCGCCGCCGGGCTGACCCCGGCACTGGCCGCGGACGTGGTGGACGACAGCTATACCGAAGCGGCGATCCGCGAAACCATCCGCAACGCCTCCCGGCACACCAGGCGGCTCTGCGAGAGCGTCGGCGCGTTCGACCTGCCCGGGGTCGAGGACCGGCTCGGCTGGCTGGGGCTGCTCGGATGACCAGGCGGGCGCTCTCCTCCGCCCAGTCCGCGATCTGGTTCGAGGAGCAGTTGCAGACGAGCAGCAGCAATACGGGGTGCTTCTCGGTGACCCTGACCGGCGATGTGTCCGAGGCGGACGTCCGGGCCGCGTGCGCGGCGGTGGTGGCCCGACACGAGCCACTGAACGCCGTGGTCGACGCGGCGGACCCCAACCACCCGGCCCTGGTCCCGCTGGGCGACGACCAGCCGGCTGCCTTCGGGACCGTGTACGCTCCCTGCGCGGTGGGTACAGAAGCGGCCACCACCCGGGCCTGGCGGTATGAGAACGGCCAGCGGCGCTTCGACGTGACCCGGGAACCGGGAATCGCCTTCACCCTGCTCAGGCACGACCCATACCGCCGTACGCTGCTGGTGATCGTGCACCACCTCTGCTTCGACGGCCGGTCGAAATTCATCTTCGCCCGGGAGTTCAACGCCGCCCTAGCCGCCCTGCGCCGCGGGCAGCCACCGGAGCTCGCGCCCGCGCCATACCCGTCCTGGCCGAACGCCGACGATGCGGTCAGCGCCGAGGCGGTTGCCGCCTGGAACGACCTGGACCTGGCGGCCTGCCCCCCGATGCGAATACCACTCTCCGGCCTTTCCCGTAACGCGCCGAGCGGTTCCAGCGACGACGTCGTCATCGACGGCGTGACCCGGGAGCTGCTCGTCGCGATCGCCGCCGCGCACCGGATCAGCCTCTTCGGCGGCCTCCTCGCGGTGCTGGCGATGCAGCTGGCCGGGTACGGCAACGACCAGGTGGTGCTGAACGTGCCGGCCGACGTGAGCACCCCCGGGTCGCGCGGGTCCATCGGGCTGGCCGTCAACGTCGTCCCGGTCCTGCTGCGGCTCTCCGGCCCCGCGACCCTGTCGTCGATGCTCGGCCGGGCACGTGCAGCATTGGACCACGTCAAGCGGTTCCGGCGGGTGCCGTTCCGGACACTCGGCTCCGGCGTTGCCCTCGCCCGCAGGGCGCCGATGCTCTTCGGCCAGCTGTCGATCGTGTACCTGCCGCTGCCCTCGGAACTGCCGCCGGTTCCCGGCCTCGGCGCCGTCTGGGATTTCGTCGCGCCCAACAGCGCCAGCACGTTCCGCGCGATGCTCCAGTTCCGCGACGGCGGCGACCGCCTGCGGCTCCGGCTCGACCATTCCGGCCACGGGTTGGACGACCCTGCGGCGACCGCGGTCCTGCACCAATACGCCGAGCTGGTGCGGCGGGTGGTCCGGTCGCCGGACGCCCCGGTCGGGTCGCTCGGCGTGATCCCGCGGGACAGCGTGCTCGCGGTACGCCGCCCCGCCGCCGGGCCGGCGCGCCCCGCACTGGTCGAGCTCTGCGGTGACCATGCGGCCCGCCACCCGTCTCGTCCGGCGATAGTCGGCCCGGACGGCGAGGTCACCTATGCCGAGCTGCTCGGCGGAACGGGGCGCACAAGTGGCCCGCCGGACAGTGCCGGGGGACTGCTCGCGCTGGTCGGCGGTGCCTCGCCGCTGCCGTACGGCTTCCGCCCCGCCGCCGTCCGATGGCAGGCCGGGCGACTGGCCGCGTCCGGCGCCGGCGCGCGGATCCTGTCCCTGGCCCCGGCCGGCTCCCTTTGGTTCTGGCAGGAGTGCCTGCTCGCCTGGGCGGCCGGCGGCACGCTGGTGCTCACCGGCGAAGCGGACCAGCCGGACCTGTCCCGCGTAACGAAGCTGGTCGCCGTGCACCGGCCCACGGTGCTGCTGGCGCCGTACCGTGTGCTCCGGGCGGTGCTGGCCGGTGGCGCCCGGCTAAGCGACGCCGGGACGCCGCTCGCCCAGCTGCGTCCCTCGGCCGCGGTGGCCGCCCGCCTGGCGGAGGGCACCCGTCTGCACGGCGTCCTGCTCTACGAGGGCGTCGGGACGGTCGGGATGACGACGGTCGGCGCCGCCGCGCTGGCCGCGGAGGACGCGCCGGTCCTGCGGGACCCGGCACCGGGCGTACGCCTGCAGATCGTCGGCCCCGACGGGCAGGTCGTGCCGCGCGGCGTCACCGGAGCGATCACGGCGGACGGCACGGTCACCGGCGACCTGGGATGGATCGACCGCGCCGCGGCACTGCACGTGAGCGG
>Ga0307508_10004150_pt1 | contig 14254 bp, 9 predicted proteins | sample 9_EM_MG_FD_203089 | JGI IMG/M metagenome (GOLD analysis project Ga0307508, IMG submission 203089) | Populus trichocarpa ectomycorrhiza microbial communities from riparian zone in the Pacific Northwest, United States - 9_EM | ecosystem: Host-associated > Plants > Roots > Unclassified | place... | reverse complement strand
TCACCGACTCATCGAGGATGGCCCACAGGTGGGGCGGCTTCGGCCGTTTCAGAATCTCCTGCCGCTTCATGCGGAGGTCGACAAGGCGCTCGATCTCCTCCGCGGACAACCGCATCTCGGATGCGTGTTGCATCGCTTCCGTGTAGTCGCGCGTCTGCAGAAGCCCCGGCACATACAGACAGGCGAAGTGATCCTCACGGACTGCTTCGTCCTCCAGCGTGAACAGCAGGTTCATGCTCTCCGGGAGGGAATCCGCGAACGACGTCCACCACCCCTGCCGCTTGGCGTCCTTGGCCAGGCCGACGACGGCCTCCCGCTCCGCCTCACTCGCCCCGTACTCCCGGCACAGCGCGTCCACGATGGGCCACTTCACGGGCCCTTCCTGTGTCTCGTAACGGCTGACGGTCGCCTTCGAGACCCCGACGAGCCGACCGGCTTCCTCCAGCGTCATCCCCTTGCGGGCCCGGAACTTGCGCATCATGACGCCGAGCTGGCGCCGACGAGTAGTGGCCCGTGCCGGCATGACGGTTCCCTCTTCCTCTGGGGCTGGCGGTGAAGGACGAGGCCAGCGGCAACAAGGCTATGGCCGGGCGAAGTTGGCTAACCAGCGGATTCACCCTTTCGAGATTCTGTGAGAAGTTACATGGCGAGACTTCTCACGTCATACTCTCAGAAGTAAGGCTACGCAGCGCAGCCGTACGGAAACGGCTTGGCGCAGCGCTGTCGTAGCACCCAAGGGAGTGTGGCCATGTACCGCTACTCAGTCACCGAACCCCGACCACGCCGATGCGTCCTCCCCTTCGCGGCCGACGCTCCTCAACTGGCCGGTCTCCGCCGAGCCGTGAGAGCCGAACTCGCCGCCTGGGGAATGTCGGCTCTCGCCGACGAGGCGGAGCTGATCGCCACGGAGCTGGCGTCGAACGTGATCAAACACGTCGGCCAGGGCTCAGCGGCCACCCTCGTCCTCGACGCCGGAGCAGACCAGCTCCGCGTAGAACTGCACGACAAGAGCGGCAAGGAGCCTCAGCGCCTCCACCCGACATGCGACGAGGAGTCCGGCCGCGGCCTGCAACTCCTCGCGGCCCTGGCTCCTTCCTGGGGCACGATCCGCACGGCGGTCGGCAAGGCGGTCTGGTGCGAGCTACCGCTGGCCGCGGACGAATCCCGCCGCCGTATCCAGCGCGCGACGACCGTGATGGAGGCCTACGGCCTCACGGTCGGTGGTCCGGCCGCCCGGCTCACCCACCGCCCTGTCCTGGAGGAGTCGGCGACGAGCCTGATCCTCGACCTGCTGCACTGGCTGACCGCCCAGGGCATGGACCCCGACGACATCCTCGACCGCGCCCAGACCCACTTCGAGGCCGGAGTGGAGGCCGCATAGCCGCGAGAGCCGCGAGGCAGATGGAGCGTGCTTACTCGTCTGCCTTCTGGATCTCGGTGCGGAGCGCGGTGGGAGTGCGCCATGATTCGCCGAGTCGGCCCCTGTGGCACATGCGATGGCAGTTGGAACACAGGAGGGCGAGGTCGTCCAGCTTGGTTTCCTGTGGCCCGGATATGTGGAGGGGCAGCAGATGGTGCACTTCTATGTAGCCCTCGCCGATCGCTCCGTAGAAGCGGCCGAAGCGGAAGTCGCAGACTTCGCATGCCAGCGGCTGACCGAGGCGCCGAACGCTGTCGATCTTGCGCTGGCGGAGCTTGGGGTCGCGCTCACGCGAGATCGTCCAGCGCGCGAGGAGACGGCCTTCGGCGCCGGTGGCGCCGTCCTCGGCTGTCTCGTCCGGCTGCTCGGGTATCTGCCGGAGTTCGCCGGAGCGGATGCCGTCCGCGATTGCCCTGGCTGCGCTGACCATCCTCGAAGGCTGGGAGACGAAGTCGGCGATCACCTCCCGGTCCAGGCGCCCGCACTTGGTTTGTTTTCCCTGGTACGCGGGGTGGTTCGTAGCCAGGTCGGTGGTCTTGCGGCTGACGCTGCCGACGGACCGGAAGCTGGGCACGCTCTTGACCGCGTCGCCGTGTAGGGGGAGTGAACGGAGCAGCCTGGAGAGTTCCTGCGTCCGTGGATCGCCTTCACGCAGCTCGTTCCAGTCGTTCTCAACGACGAGTACGCATGCCAGCAGCAGTTCGTCCCGGGTCCATACAGGGCTTCGCATAGGCAATATCGTATGAGTGTTCGCTGCGATGTCGAGCAGGCCACTGCTGCGTTGGAGAAGGGCACAAAGGCCCTGGCGGTGGCCCAGAACGGACACCCCGTTTGAGATCCCAGGCCCGTCAGCCCCGAGCGGGGCGGAGCTTGGTGACGGCAGCGGCAATCGCGAGTGCGCAGCTGTCAGCTGACTCATGCTCCCAGAAGCGGAGCACGGTCCAGCCTGCCTCCGCAAGGCGCTGATCGGTGTCCCGGTCGCGGGCGACGTTCCCCGTCACCTTGTCTGACCAGTAGCCCTGGTTGGTTTTCGGCGACACGTAGTGCTCGGGACAGCCGTGCCAGTAGCAGCCGTCGATGAACACTGCGACCTTCGCCGGACGGAAGACCATGTCGGCCGTCCGGCGAAGATCTGGGAGGGGTTTGGCTGCCACGCGATAGCGAAGGCCCTGGGCATGAACCAACCGCCGGATGACCTTCTCCGGTTTCGTGTCGCGGCTCCGGATCGCCTGCATGTTCCGTCGTCTGGACTCAGACGATGCCCATGATCCGTCCGGCGGGATCCAAGGTGTCTCTGTCGCCATCACGTGCCTCCACCTCCGACACTACTCAGTCCTCAGACGCCTTCTCCGTCTCGGGGAGCAGAAGGGGCTGCCTCTTCGGGGTCAGACGTCTCTGCCACCACCCAGTAGCCGCCGTCCATGAAAGCGCGGGGGCGGCCATCGTGGTGGGGCTGAGCCTTCACGAGCCATGCACTGACCGTCTGGGTTGCTCGCCCGTGCGATGCGCTGAGGGCGCGACGCTCGAACGAGCTGCCCGCTCCAGGATCTCGCCCTTCCTGGCGAGGCACTCTGCGGCTTCCTCTCAACTGGCCAGACCAAGGCACTGGTAGTCGTGACGCTCGACGCAACCAGCGGCAACCTCATCGGTCGTCAAGTCGATGCGCAAAGTTGCTAGTTGCAGCCGACCCCTACATCGAACTCGGGGATCACGTGTTGCAGATCATGCCTGATCAGCGGCCGATGTGGATCTGCCCTCAAGCTGCGCAGAACGGACGCGATGTCAGCCCTCAGGCAGGGGTCACCTGGCTGAATCGGGGGAACCTACGAGCGTGTCCCCGGGTGGGCCCTGTTGTTGAACTGATGAGGATCATGGTCTCTCGGTCGTTTAAGATTGGTTGTCTCAGAGTCCACCAGAGCACCGGCTCGGACCTGGGTCCCGGGGGGTCTTGAGACCGCGATACCTGGGGGAGCCACGGCGGGTGAGCAGCGGGCTTTCCCACTGCCCGCTTCGGCGGAATCCTTGCTTCCACCAGCGCGTCTGTGATGTCCTGGTGCTCGTTCATGTCATGCGTACGAAGGGTTGTGCTGTAAAGGTGGGGCACTACGGCGTACCTCTTGAACGCAGCGACTACCTCAAGCTGGATCCGAACGAGAACAGCTGCACCCCGGAGGAATTCCAGGACTGGCTGGAAGGCTTCGGTAAGGGGAAGAGGCTGGCCGTGGATCTGTTCTCCGGCGCCGGCGGTCTCAGTGCCGGTGTTGAGCTCGCTGGATGGACCACTGCGGCAGCCGTCGACTTCGACGAGCGTGCGCTGGAGAGTCACAAGGCGAACTTCCCGGGCCTCAGTCTGAAGATGAATCTCGGTGACCCCGCCGAGCGCGACAGGCTTGAGGAGATCCTCAAGCCCGCCAAGATCGACCTTGTGGCGGGAGGCCCTCCCTGTCAGCCCTTCAGCAGGGCCGGGCGAAACAAGATCCGTGACCTCGTCAAACACCATGGCCGCGATCCAGAGGACCGCCGCAAGGAGCTGTGGAGCGCCTACCTGGACATGGTCAAGCGGATCAACCCGCGAGCCGTCCTCATGGAGAACGTTCCCGACATGGGGCTCCACGATGACTTTTTCGTTATCCGGACGATTGAGGAGGAGCTGGAAGAGCTCGGCTACGCGACGCAGGTGCGGCTCGTTGATGCGTGGCACTACGGCGTTCCGCAGCATCGCAAGCGTCTCATCCTCCTGGCCAGGAAAGACGTCGACGAGTTCGTGTGGCGGAAGCCCGATCCGAAGCGCACCACCCTCCGCGACGCCATCGGCGACCTGCCCAAGCTGAAGGTCGTTGCCACGGAGCGGGTTGGGGAGCGAAAGCAGCCGTACCAGAAGCCTCGCAACTTGTCCCCCTTCGCCAAGAAAATGCGCGAAAAGGCGACTCGCGGGCTGATCTGGGACCACATGACACGGAGGGTCCGGAAGGACGACTACCGGATCTTCGAGGTCATGGAGTCCGACACCAAGTACTCGGATCTTCACGAGAAGCTGACCGAAGACGAGAAGGAATACCAGCGGTACAGCGCTGAAAAGTACACGGACAAGTACAAAAAGCTGGCGTGGAGCGAACTCAGCCGTACGATCACCGCCCACATTGCCAAGGACGGCTACTGGTACATCCACCCGGCGCAGCCGCGGACTCTCACCGTGCGGGAGGCGGCGCGCGTACAGACGTTTCCGGATCACTTCCGGTTTGCCGGTACACGGAGTGACGCCTTTCGGCAGATCGGGAACGCCGTTCCCCCGCTACTGGGAGAGGCCGCTGCGGAGGTGCTGAAGCCGACTGGCGACGCCGCTGCCGAGACTGCCGGGTTGCGGCCTCACTGGCGGGAGGTCAGGAGCGGTCTGACGGATTGGACGAAGCAAAAGCGCCTTGGCGGGGACTGGCACCAGCTCCCCAGCGAAGAGCCGGTATCCCTTCACGCCGCAGTGGTGGCCATAGTCTCCGGCGCGAAGATTAAGCCAGCCGTGATGGCGGAATTGATGGCCCCCGTCAGAAGGTCAAAGACGCTCACCGCGGCACTGTTCAAGAAGCTGGTTGACGCAGCACCTACGGCGCCGGTCCGGTCTCGTGTGGACCGCTTGGCCCCGCTGGTGGAAAAGCCCTATGACTGGCAGTGGAAAAAGCGGCTCGACGTACCCGCCAAACTGGGCATGAAGCCAGCCGAGGCGGCCCTCTACCGACTACTGATCGGAGAGGACCTCATGCTGGTCGGCCAGAGCACGCTGCGGGTCGCGGCTCGGGTGAACGGTGTGGAAACGGATCACGTGAACCGCCTCAGCGAGGGCCGCGTCAATCTGGTCAAGCTCGTGGGCGCGGGCGAGGACGCACCTCTGCGCATGGGAGCGATTCGGCTCATCGGTATGGACCTCTGCCGGGAGGTCCAACCCGTGTGCTCCGAATGCCCGCTCGTCGCTCACTGTGCCAGCCGGGACAAGCTGTCCGACGACCTGCTGACTCTGGCCATCACCCAGGAGTAGTTTGCCGGCGACGTCACTCCGCGTCCGCAGTCTCCTGCGACCCGCTGTGCGGCCTCTTGGATGTCGCGACGGATCTCGAATCTGGAACCGAAGCACAGTCCAACTGGCGGCTGTGATCTGCGCCGTGTTGCTTCGGTTCCGTTCCGCGCCGATCTTGATCTTCACCTGCCGGAGGCCAGAGTGAGGCCCTCGGAACTCCTTGGGGGCGGTGTCGGGGCAGCCGTGCCAGAAGCAGCTGTCGACGAAGACCGCGTCGGAGTGCCGGAGCGGTGCCAAGCCGGCCGTGCGGCGAGGAGCAACTTCAGTGGCGGGGACGGTCGCATCGCGCTCAGATGTGCAGAAGCCGCGATCAACGACCTGCTGGGCGAGGTAACCCTGGCGTGGCAGGCCCAGCTGTTCTGAGCCTGCCGCTCACGCCGTCTCGTGGTCGAGGCCGACGGGCACGGGGTGGAATCCTTGCCGCAGGGCCTCTTCGTAGACCTCCATCGCTTGCCTGGCCTGGGCCCCGATGACCCGTCGACTCTGGGACAGACGCTGCGCGACACGGTCGGCTAGCTGCCTGTCCGCGGAGCGCAGGACCCGGCCTTCGCGGGCCCAGTCCGCGAGAGCCCGCCATTCCTCGCTCGGGATGTCCTCGACGGCGGCTTCGGCCTCGTCGGACTCGGTGCCCTCAGGGGAGGCGATCTCGAAGGGCTCGGCCGTGAGCTCGGCGGCCAGCGCATCGGGGAGCGTCCACGGGATGCGGGACACCTCGTCCCAGCAGTCGGGCTTCTTCGCCCACTCCGACACGTGCCGGTCGCTGGAGATCACCATCTCCATGATCAGGGGACAGAGTTCGTCGAGAGCATCCTTCAGAGCGTCCGTGGTGCCCTGCTCGTTCCAGATCCTGTCGAGGTCGATCCGCTTGTCGGCAGCGAGCGAGAGCCGGGCGACCGTGTAGGTCGTGATCAGCCGTTTATGGCTGCCGGCCGAGTGCACACGGGCGACCCGGTCGGCAGCCTGGAACAGGAGGGCTGTGGCTATGGCGCGCTTGCAGTACTGCACGTCCACCTCAGGATCGGACTTCTCGATCCGCTCCATGAAGTGGGCGAAGTTCTTCTGGGCGCCGCGGCTCACCCAGTACGGGAGCTGTTCCCATGAGTGCACGAAGGTGGCCAGGTCGGACTTGCTGAATCGCTGCCGCGTCGGCGTGATCAGCTTGAACTTGCGCTGGGCAGCACGGGTCTCGTACTCGGCAGACTTGTCGGTGTACTGGCCACGTGCCCGCTCGTAGAACCATCGTGTCTCCTGCCCACTGCCGTCGGCAGCAGGAGCCCACAGGCTGCGGGAAACACGCTCGAAGGCGACGTGGAACTCGTGATTCGAACTGAAGTCGACCAACGTCACCTTGTTCTGGGTGTTGGAGTACTTGGAGATCTTCGGAACGATGTCGGACAAGTGCGCGGGATCGACGATCGTGAGCTTCATCTGCACGTGGACCCCGTCCAACTCCCGCTTGTCACGGGTCAGGACATGGTGCAGCGAGGCCGTGGTCTGGCCGCCGTTGACGATCTGGAGGCCGGTCATGCTCCTGATGGCGACGGGGCTGCCGGTCTCGTCCATCTCGAAGTCCACGTCCGAGGCGGTCGCGGTCACGCCGTTGTTGTAGGCGAGAAACTTGCCCGGAGCGTTCAGCAGGGTGTCGCGGATGCCCTTGTTCACGGTACCGCGGCTCTGGAGGAAGGACCGGACGTTGAGCTCCAGTAGCCGGGTCCTGTGCTCCTTGTACAGCTCGGCCAGCTGTCGACCGGGAATCACGGCCAGGACGACCGAGTAGTTCGGCTCGTCGCTTGTAGCCGCCAGGCAGGGCAGGGGACGCTCGAAGGTCACCTTGATCGGCTCGCCGATGCTCCCGGAGGTCTCGTGCCTGTGGAGCCGCGCAAGGTCCCAGAGTTCGTGAGTGACAGGGACCCCCTCGAACTCCCTGGGCTCCGGGGCGCTTGTCGTGCTGACCCGGTTGCTGAGGAGGAAGAGGCGGATCTTCGGAACGTTCGACAGCGCCTTCTCCACACCGACACACATGTCGTGCACGTCGGTGTTGTCCGCCTGGTCGAGGCGGATGGCACTGTGCTTTCCCAGGAACGCGAACAGCCTGCGGAAGAGCCTGTCGGACTCGGACTTGGTCAGTTTGCTGCTCAGTGGGGTCAGGTTGAAGTCCGTGGTGTAGAGGTCGAGGCTGGACCCGTCCTCGGGCAGGCCGTAGCCGTAGATCTCCAGTCCCCGGGGGGTGGAGTGGTACGCGAGTGCGGCGTCAGTGGCGACACCGGCTTCCTCGAGGATCTCGAGTACGTGCTGGGTGAACGTGTTCGGGATCGAGCCGCCCTCGGCGTCCGTCAGCGCCTGGATGTCGGTTACCAGCGCGCGTGAGTACTCGTTGAGGTCGTGCTCAGTCATGGGTTCCTCGGATCAGGTCGACCAGTGCGTCGGCGGTCATGCTGTGGGCAGCCAGGGCCGAAACATCGATGGTGTAGGTGCAGTTGCTCACCCCGGGCGGCAGTTCGGCCTCGACGATTCGGGGGAATCCCTCCCCGACTGTCCAGAACTCGCTGCGACGCAAGGTGTAGCGATCGTGGTCGTAGAGGTCCCGTTGGTTCGGCAGGTAGCCGGCCTGGACCAGCAGACTCTCGAAGCGCTGGGAGGCGGACGGCGAGGGCAGGCGGGCCCGTATCTCGTCCACCAAGGCGTTCAGACTCCTGCCGAGCCCCCGCTGCCGGTCGTCGAGGACGAAGTGGGCCAAGGCGAGGGGCGTCGAGTCGGCCGTGTCCAGCTGCCGTTCGCTGGCGACTTGGATCGTCCGGGGAGAGCGGGCCGTGGTCGCCTTCACCTCGACCGCGGCGCCGGGCAGCTGGAAGTCCTGGTTCGTCTGCCGTGGGCCGGTCCAGGAGCCGACGCCTGTGTGCTGATCGACAGCCGTGAGCACGTACTCGAGGAGGAAGTGGAGTTCGCCGAAGAGGCCGCACTGAGCCTGTCGGGACAGTCCCCCGCGCGACACGGAGCGCAGCAGCTGCTGCCACCGGACGTAGCGGCGAACCGCGGCCTCCGTCGCAGTCTCGGTGGTCGGTGCGTCCAGCACCACCTCTGCGATGTCGGAGACGAGCGGGGTGAACACCTCCGTGAGTTCGTCGTCGGTGAGCATGATCTGGAGCTCGTAGTGGTTGCCGGACACCGACGACAGGTTCAGCTGCAGGCCACGGGTGGCCGGCAGTTCGTGGATCTCTTGGCGTACGGTGTCGGCGGTCCTGGCGTCGGTGCCGAGCAGCAGCATCCGCCGGAGGGCAGGGTGCGACACCGACACCTGGATGTCGTGCGGGGAGTCGGGGTGGAGCCGCCTGGTGGACCTGCCTGGGGTCTGCTGATGGGTCTCCAACTCCTGCCACACACTCTCGTCGATCACTCTTCGTCCTCGAAGTCGTCGATCTCCATATCCTGCGTGAACCAGATCTCGTTGACTACGTACTCGGTCTTCAACTGCTGGCGAGAGAAGGGGAAACTGATGGCGAACCCGACCAGCGGAGCGACGGGCTCGGGGTTCCCCGACGACTCGGCCACCTCGGCCGGGCTTAGGGGATAGAGCAGAAGCAACGGTTGGTCATGGCGGCGCTGGTGACGCAGAGGCCGACCGCGGGGGGTGTCGGGATTGAGTGGTTCGCCCTTGCTGTTGAGCTTCCCCTCCGCCGCCTCCTTCGTGGCCTTCAACGCACGGTCCCACTGCTCGTCGGTCAGGTCGCAGAGCTCGTCGGCGGGGCTCAGCACGCGCTTGATCGTGTGGCGGCCGGGAACGACCTCCGAGGACTTGGAGTGACTGCGCGTGATGAGCCCAATGGAATGGCCCGAGATCTCGGCTTTCACTCCCTCGGGCAGCCGACTGGCGAGGCGTATGGTCCAGTTGCCCAGCTCGCCCTGCCTGGCGCACTGCCGTACGTACTCCGCGATGAAGGCCGGACGAACCCGCTGAGCGTGCCGGTCGGTGAGGTAGGAGTCGAGAAAGCCTTCGGTGACGTCCGAGGCTGCGACGCCACTCCAGGTGATGCTCCCGCTCTTGGCATTCACCGCCCCCGCGGAGAGCGAGTCGAGACGCGCGACGAACGACTCGAGAAGCTCGTGGTTGTGGCGGACCACCTTCTCGGAGAGGTCGAAGATGGTCGTCTCGGGAAGCTCACCGGAGTAGCTGAGGCGGACACGCGTGCCCTGCCGCATCTTGTTGGAGGCCGTGATGCCGAGGCCGAGCGACGAGGTCCTGACCTTGAGGCCGAACTCGCGGGGGGTGAGTCCCACCGCGGACATCTCCTCGACGTCGCGCCGGAGTTCGTCGGTGGCCGCGGTGATCTCCGCATACTGGCGCTGCAACGTGCGTGTCGTGTAGAGCCGGCACAGGTCTTCGTAGCGAGGACGGTAGCCGAACCAGCGGCCCATCTGCAGCAGGGTGTCGTACGTTTTGGAGGCGCGCAGGTAGTAGCTGACCGACAGCCCTTCGAGGGTCAGACCGCGGGAGAGCTTCTCGCCACCCACGGCGATGACCGACAGACCGGTCTCCCGGCGCTCGTAGTACTGGAGGGCGTCCTTCGCCGCACCGTTGACTGCCATGACAGTGATCTTTGCGAGGGCCGCGTGGAGATGGCTTTCGACGTCCTCCCAGTCGAGCCTGTCCCCGGTCATGTCCTCGGTGCAGGGGACGAAGTCCTCCTCCCACAGCTGCCGCAGCTCTTCCTCGAGTTCTTCGCGGGCACTGCTGAACCGGTCCTGGAGAACGTCGAAGAGCAGACGCACGTGTGCGTCGATCTGGTCGCGGACCTGCTGCTGTACGGCGGTGAAGCGGGTCACATGCACCAGCATGGAGTTATGCACAGCGACCTGTCCCCGCGCTCGACGTGCCGCGCAGGTCAGGATGAAAGACCGGACGGCGCGCTGCAGCGACTCGGGCAGGAAGTCGGGAACCCGGTGATAGGACTTGTGCTTGTCCGGCACCCAGAGATCTGTGTCCTTGATGTGCCTTATGAGTGGCAGCGGCTCGATGTCCTCCTCGTCGCCGTTGGTCTGCAGACCGAAGAGACGCTCGGGACCGAGGTAGTTGGACGGAGCCCGCAGGGTGCGGATGAAGCTCTCCGGGAAGAGGTCCGGGCCCAGTTCGTCGTGGTCGGTGTCGGGGTTGATGTAGATGTTCGCGAAGGGGGTCGCGGTGTAACCGACGTAGGACGCCTTCGTGAAGCTGTTGACCAGCCGCCTTATGGCTTTGTTGATTGCCGACGGGTTGGTGTCGGGGTCCTTAGAGGTGTTCACCCCGGCGTTGTCGGCCTCGTCGTCGATGATGAACAAGGGGAGGTCGGGAACGACCATCCTGCCGGTCTCCGGGTCCTTCACGCCGTGGTTGTCGATCACCCAGTCACGCAGGTTGTCGATGATCCGACGGTTCTTCTTGACCACGAGGACCACCGGGACACTGCCCACCGGCACGTTTGCGGAGACTGCTGTCTTCCGGGCGAAGTCCCCCTTCTCGTGGCTGGTGGTGAGCGACGCAGCCTTCAGCCGCTTGCCATGCGACATCGCGCCGACACCGATATGACGATGCGCGTCGTCGTCCGAGCGGAACTGGTATTGGGTGTCGAACCCGAGGAGCCCCTCGTCGATACGGAGCTGGGTCTGGCTGCGCAGGTCGTTGTGGATCCCGGCGAACACCACGATGAGCCGGTAGCCAGCATCGGCTGCCTTCGCGGCGAGCCCGATGAACTGTCCCGTCTTGCCGGACTGGACCTGTCCGATCACGAGCCCGGTCCGGCGCCAGATGCCTTCCCGCTGAGGGTCTTCCAGCTCACCGAGAACGTCGTCGGTGCTCTGGTCGAGCCGCCGCACGACCTGCGTCGGGAGCTTGGAGACGCTCAGGAGGTAGCGCCGATAGCGGTCCCAGAACTCCCACTTCCGGTCGGCCTTCGCGTCGGCGAGCCAGGGCACGTGACCCTCGTCGTTCTTCATCGCCGAGGAATGAGCCTGGAACACGGCTGCCCGGGCCTCGAGTACCTTCCGCACCTGGTCCCGCTCCACGGTGATCCCCTGGGCTGCGAGGATGCTGACCGCGGTGTTCACGGCGAAGTCGACCTCGTCCGGCGTTGCCTGGCGGTCACCTGGCAGGAGCAGTACCGCAGTCTGCTCGGCCTTCTCGAGACTGTTTTCGGGGGTGGTGCTCACAGCGACCTCCAGCGGCCGGGTCGATTGTGGGTGGCGGACTACCAGGTGCGTCAGGAGTTCCAGAATCCTTGTTGTTCGTCGAAGGGAGGCATGGAGCTGAGTACTCCCCGGGCGTCCTCAGGAGAGCGGCCCTGCCCCAGGAGTGCTTCATAAACCTGGCGGGCGATGTCGACGGTCTCCTGAGCGGCCGCTCCCGGACCGCCAAAGGGTTCGGGGTCGTCGACGGTGTCGGTCTCGTGGAGCATGCGGAGCGCCGTGACCGGGACCGTCTCCTCAAGGAGGCGGATCATGGAGCGGACGACGTCCGGATTGCCGACTTGGTCGTGCAGCGCCGCCTGCACCAAAGGGTGTCTTCTGTTGATGCGCAGGAAGATCCGGCCGTCCTGGCGCTTTACGTTCCAGGCGAACTTCAGCGGGTCACCGTGCACCCGTGACACCACCTGACCACGCTGTCGTACGGAACGGGAGGCCGAGTCGCGGGTGTACCTGGCGATCCTCTCCAGGTGACGACGCAAGGAAACGGGAGGAACCACGCTCGCCTTACGCACGTCCACGCCCCAGTCGACGTCGGCCTCCGCGGGGATGTCCACGGCGATCCGCGCGAGGTTGTATTTCTCCTCGCGCCGCAGGCCCCGGATCCCCAGCCAGTCCCCCGCTAAGATCAGGCGGTCACGGCGGTAGACGTAGAACCCCTGTTGCCCCAGCCATCCCTTGGTCCCGGCAGCCGACTCGTACTCGGCCTCCGAGAGACGCTGTGCCGTCGGGAGGACGAAGGGCTCCACGCGCACCGAATCCGGTCCCAGTTGCAGCGCCTCCCAGGGAAGCCGCTGTACCGACGGATGCGTGGACAGGAACGGGTCCCACGGGGAGAGGTCGGAGCCGCGCACCCGGATCCGGCACCGGGCCGGACGCTGCAGGAAACGGGCGAAGACCATCGAGAGGTGGGCTTCGGTACGCTCCGCCTCCGCATAGAACTGGGCCTGCGTCTTCTCGTCGTCCTTGGTCACAGGCGTGTTGTGGTAGCCGGAGAGCTGCTCCCACAGGACGACGGTCCCGTGCTGCATTCTTCCCGCGATGCGACGCAGGAGAGTCGTGGTCACGTCGCCGGGGTCACGGAGTAGCCGCCACTCCTTGTAGAGCTCCACGACACCGAGGTCCCATGTCCGAACGTGCCATATCCCGCCCTTGACTGTGGCGACGCTGAGCTTGCGGCATTGGGAGAAGGAGGCGGACTTTAACCCCACACCGAAACGGCCGAGATCTGTGGCACTCCGTTCGGCAGACGGGCCACGTGCCGCCACCGTCATGGCGGTCACCAGCTCGGACTCCGTCATCCCCTTGCCGTCGTCCGTCACCGCGACCCAGGAACTCTGCCCGTCCCAGGTGAAGTCGACGTCGATGCTCTTGGCCTCTGCCGAGACGCTGTTGTCCACGAGATCTGCGACGGCGGCGGGAAGCGAGTAGCCGAGCGAACTGAGCGACGCCACCATGCCGGCAGGGTCGGGAGCGGCGACGTCGAAGTCCATCTTCACGCTCCGTACCCGGTGCACCCGGTCAGTCCTGTGCTGTCGATTCGTCTGTGCGCTCCGTGGAGCGACAGGTGGCAGGACTTCTCGGGCTTCGTGCGGTGAGTGTGCCGCCTCTCATCCGCCATCCGCGCAAGCCAAAATCCCCCCGTTCGGAACATGGTACCGAAAGGGGCTTGTCGGGCGTAGGTGACCTCTGTGGAGGGCTGTCCGCCAGCCGCGAGGGATGACACGTACGCCCTTGAGTTACCTGGGGTGGCCTAGAGACTTTGACCTCCAGGTGCCCTCCCGGATGTCAACAGTGTGCGGTTTCCAACCCGCCACGGGGCCCGCCGCCTCCCGTACGGTGCGGGCAGCAAGCGCCTTGCCATGGTCCTCACGTCGTGGATGGCTGTGTTGTGCTGGTGTCTTCATCACCGTCCAAGATGCGCTCTTGGACCGATCGGGATCGATCAGGAGTGACCGTGTGGGCCCGTGGGGCCGTACGGGATGGTGGCGGGGTGAGGCGCTGACGGGAGCTGCGGGGCGTACGACGGGTGGAAGGCGTACGTCGGGTGTGGGGGCTGTTGGGGCTGGGGGCCGCCGTAGCCGTAGCCGTAGCCGTATCCCGGGCCGGGGGAGCCGTAGCCGTAGCCGCCGTACGGCGGCGTCGGCCAGTACGGCGGGGGGATCGGGCCCTGGGGTGGAGGCGGGGGTTTGGGGAGGGGGAGGGAGAGGGCCGCGTGGGCCAGGGCCGGTTGGGCCGTTGTGCGGCGTTCCCATAGGGCGTCGAGGAGTTCGCGCTCGCGGGTGGTGAAGTCCGGGCCCGCCGTGCCTCGGTACGCGCGGCGGCGGAGGAAGGCGAGGGAGGTCGCGGAGGCGATGTACTCGCCGACCGTGCGGGCCGCCGCCGGGCCCTGGGTGCGGCGGGCCAGGTCGCGGGCGATGCCGCGGGCGCGCATCGAGGACAGGGCGAGGGGCTCGGGCGGGGTGAGCCACCCGGCCGCCTGGTAGGCGGTGAGCTGGTCGCGTACGGTGCGCAGCTCGTTGTTGCGGGACCAGAGGGTGAGCCAGGTCAGCAGC
>Ga0307508_10004149_pt1 | contig 14255 bp, 22 predicted proteins | sample 9_EM_MG_FD_203089 | JGI IMG/M metagenome (GOLD analysis project Ga0307508, IMG submission 203089) | Populus trichocarpa ectomycorrhiza microbial communities from riparian zone in the Pacific Northwest, United States - 9_EM | ecosystem: Host-associated > Plants > Roots > Unclassified | place... | reverse complement strand
AGGTTGGAGGGGTTATGATGTTATATAGGTTATGTAAGGTTGACATAGGTTATGTGAGGTTGTGAATAGTTTGCATAGGTTTTGGTGGTCATAACCACCATAACCCAGCTTGGACATTTGCTGATGAAATATGGCGCCTGTGCGTCCGATAGCGTGTGAGTGGCTGAAGCAAAGCGTGTTGCAAGTGTAGGAGCAGGCGTAAGTGGCTGTGGAGGATTTGGCTGGGAGCCAGCAGGTAGAGGCTCAATTGAAGAGAATGGAGGCGTGTGGGGTGGTGGCGGGCCATCGGTTCCAAAAGGTGAGACATAAGCCCGTGCTTGCGATGCAGGCTGTGAAGCTCCTATGCGGTAACATTAATCATTTAGGCCAAAAGTATTCGCTATAGTGTGCTGGAGTGCTCACCAGCTTCACCTGACACAGTACGCAAGGAACGCACTAAGCGCCTAAGCGATCGTGGCGAGAGAGATTCAAGTGAATTGTTTCGCTCTCCTAAAGGAGGCATGGCAGCAATACGAGAGTAGTAAAAAATAGAAGTGAAGGAGTGTGGATATTGAGATGTCCAAAAATCGATAGGCTAAGTTTCGAGACGAAGGAATGGAGGGGGAGTTGACTAAGAAATCATTGTCTCACCAGTTTCTTTTGTAGTAAGAATGAATGGCCCGTGCGCAGATCATCATCGACAAAAAACCCTGTGGGCTCGGCCTGCCAGAGGTCCCTGGACGCGTCGTGGAAGTTTGTGCAGTGAGAATTTCAACCACATGTTTACCTATAACTTCTTGAATTGCAAATGTGCTGAACCCAAAGGTTTGGCACAATGCAGTGCCCGGGATACTATGGGTTTGCCACTTGAGAAACCAGAGACGGTCCACGCCCGCAGGTCTTGGGAACAGGCAAAAACGATGTCGCGGCAGGTACCAGTCCTGTGTATTTGCCTTATAAAGACATCCCGCCACTAAATGGAGCGGAAACACGTGAAGAATCAATTCACATGAAAATCCTGGGACTTTGGCAAAACGTGTAAAATGTAAAATGCGTCTCATAAACTGTAAACCGGGAACCTAAACCATAGATGTAAACTGTAAACTGAAACTGTAAACCGTAGTAGTAAAACCAAGCAGCATAAACCAACATTTTTTTGCGATAGATGTGTTCATACTTTCCAGCACTACGAGAAATTTGGTGGACGACTCTTTGTTTCTCGAGGGTGTACTGTACTCCGCAAAAGTATAACAATGTGTCACGTCACGTTTTGGGTCTACTGAATTGGTGGCTGAATTAGATTATCTGAGATCTTGATCAATCTAATTCAGTTTGACCGTGAGAGATTGTTATACTTTTGCGGCGTACAGTATTGACGGCGTTTGAGACTCGACATCACCAAATGCTGAGGATGTATTTGAGGGCTATTGAAAACAGCCTGTAAATCATGTTTCACAAAATAATTTACCCGAGTTCGGAACCCCTATATGGCAGTTGTCAGGGATGCCGAGACGAGCCGTTCGCAAAAATACCGCACATGACAGCGCGGGCCGATGAATGGAAAATCGGCTTTTTTGTTTTGGCGGTTTTTTCCCTTCCCACGACCAGCTTGGCACTTTTGGGAGGTTCGGCCCCGCCTCGGAACCGAATCCGTGCTTACCATATGAATAGTGTCCTAGGACCCACGGCACTCAGGTTAGAGGTCACATCATAGTTCCGACATGGAAAAGGCAAATTTCGCCAGACGTTAGATCAAAGTTCCGTCAAAACCTCTGGTGACCCGAGAACAGTTAGATCAACAAATCCGCGTTTTGGCGACTGTAGATACCATGTTGATTCACAATTCCGCGGAATGTCTGCTAGCTCAACTGCTGTGATCTGCCCCCATAGTCGGGAGCGCCATCGTTAACTACCGGGTTCGAATTATGCATTTTATTTTATTTTTCCGCTGAATCGGTCCGAGTCCGAGCATGAACACTGTTTGTCTCATAATTTGTTGAAGTTGCCCTGAGCAAAGCCAAGGATGCGCTCAAGACAGGTGCACAGCCTTTTGAAGCCAGGGTGGAGGGCCGCACGCATGAATCTACTGCGGAAAAGAGCGAAGCCCTCCAAGAATGCAACAATAGAGCAAGTGGAAGGTAACAGTGACTCTTCAGAGGGGAGGAATGGTTCTTAGATGCAGGACGAGATTTTGCGAGGATTTTTAAGGATTTTTCGGACTTTTTTTTAGAATTTTTTGTATTTTTCAGAGGTTAGATCACTAGTTCCGTCATTTTTTGCCCGCTGAGAGCATGTTACATCGAAGTTCCGTCATTTTGAGGGCTCCGCTGACCCAAAAGTTCCGACATTTTTGCCCCCGAATTGGGCACTTTTGGATCTAACCTCTAACCTGAGTGCCGTGGGTCCTAGTGTCCTTCATTGACACCAAACTATTCATGCGATGATTTTTTTTATTATACGGTGCCTCTAAGATGCTTTTTCTTTCATTGGGAGGAATCATCTCTAAAATGTTTTTTTTTTTCAGAGCCGCTGGGCGGATCGGGCGTCGGGCTGATTGTGTGAAATCAAAACGGATCGAGGCACGCCAAATGTCTCAGCTCCGGCTGGCATTCATTTCGCCGCGGCGCTGATCGGGGTTCGCGTGCTTGTAATACAAATAATTAAGAGAACGGGCTCACTGAACTGAGCAGGTTGCTACAAGCTCGCGGCAAAATCAATTGGCGGGTTTGGTCGTCTGAAAGTGCTCTCGAAACACCCGTCTTGGGTCGTTCGCCATCATCTTTGCACCTTATGATTTTCACGCTGCTTCGCAGTGAAAGCCGGTGGCGTTGTCTCTGGCTCGTGGCATCACTGATTCTTGATCTGTTCCCACACAACCGCAACGAATCCATCATAACCGCAGCCACCGAGGCCACAATCCGAGACTATTCTTGTTTGGGTAGACACGCGCGTTCGTTATTGTCTCTCTCGCATCCTCGGGCTTGGAAAGCCACCCATCCCGCCACCCCCCACCGCTGGGAGTATCTTTCTAGTCCGCTCAAAATTCCTTGGATATATTCTCTGCACTTGGCATGCAACGCGCCGTGTTAAAATACTCGGGAAATGTCACCTCCATCTACAACAACAGCCTCAGATATTTCCCAGCTTATAAACATAAATTTCCTCATGTCTGCGACGCAATATTCTATTCGATATGCTCCAAAGCAGTCCCATGTATTATATAACATAAGACGCAGCTCCGTTCATGCTCCTACTTGGAAGTCGGCGATAGTTTCATGAGAACCCAATCTTATCCTTTTTAAGCTTGCTGTGCCGTATAACGCTGGCATGGGCGGGATTTATATCCGTTATCATTTGCAACGCATCATCCTGGCTTCCCTTTTGGAGCCGTCCTCAAGTTGGTTCATGGGGCCCCCGCCATTGAGAATTTGACGATGATTTTCTGATGGCCGCGTCAATCTCCGAACCTCTACATTGTTCCGTGTTTGCCAACTGAATTGCTTGAGCAGTCACGTTATTTGAGATGGCCGAAAGATTTGCAGGTGCTACAAGTTAAATTGATCCTCCTTCAACAAACTGGCGCCCATTTCCGCCCCCCCGTGCGCGCAGCAAACAGTCCCGCATCAGGACGTCGTTAAAGCTGAAGAAAACATCTTCGGCTTTTGCGAGGCCCCCAGAGCTACTAGTACTTCCACGAGAGCTCAGTGCTCTCCAAGTCCTCGCAAGTTTCCACGATGACGAACTGGAATTCACCCGGTGAAATAGTCAAGGATACAGGTAAAATTCGCGCTCTCCCTTCCCTGCGTGAGTTGATACCACAGCTCTGACATTCCATTTGTCTCTTCCTTCGCATCATCGATATGATGTGTAGCGGCATTCCAAAAGGTCTGCTTGGCAGCGTTGGGATTGTATACTTGGGAGGTAATCACCCAGCTCCCATTTGACTGGAGTATCATCTCGCGAGAGGTTTGTCTTCATTATCCCCTGTTTAAACAAAATAATTTAACAGACACACATTCGATGGTACATCGGCGGGGTACTGGCATATAACAGCGTGAAGCACATTGGCCCTCGCTCTTCTACTTTCACTGCAAGTACTCGCTCTTGTTGGCTCTCATTGGCACCAATATTGCCAACAATGTGACCACCCCGGTCAATTGCCAAGCGCTCGTATGTTGCTGCGTCCATTTATGCACTTTTCCCATCTCATATCGAATCAAAATTCTCTTTCTTGTCGAATTCCAGTACACCTTTACGCAATTTGTAGGATACACTTCCATAGGGTCCTCGTCGACACTGCTCATGCTACGCGCATTTGCAGTATGGAACCGCTCTCCTTACGTGGTGTTCCCAATGGTCGCCGTGTCACTGGGTCAATGGGGTTTACTTATCCATGGTATTGTAACGATTCGATCACACTGGAGCGACGCTGCGAAGACGTGTGTGGTTGAAACCGTTGCCACTGGGGAAATGGGGGCCATTTATATCTACAGTGAGTTGTCAGCATAATGCTTCCTATTTTCTCTATTTTCTCCCCTCGTGGCTTGGGACACAACGAGACGCTGAATATTTATGATAAATATAGCAATGGGGGTCGATCTGATCGTCTTGGTGCTCACAGCGAGCGGGCTACTCCTTTCCCCTGGCCGCTCGTCTCTCTGGCAGCTGTTATTCCGACAGGGTGTCATCTACTTCGTCGCCGCGTTCATTGGCAACATGCTTCCCACGGTCTTCATCTTACTCAACTTTAATCGTACGTATTTTCGTCCTTTTCCCAGATGCCACGAATGAAAATCAAAAATTTAACCTGATATATAGCGTTAATAAATGTCATCTTCACTATCCCCGCAACCGTCGCCTCGAACATTGTTTCCTGCCGCTCATTCGTCTTCCTGACCAACTTCCGAACAAAAAACGTCTACATCCCTTCTGCTCCGCGCCATGGCCCTTCATATTTCCGGTCCGGCGGTCCTGCTGGCGATACCATGGGTCGTATAGATGGTGGCGCCACGATCGCCATAAAGGGATCGAAGAGTGGGGAAAATTGCGTCGCGGGAATCGCGTTCCGCCCTGCTGCCGACCCGTTGGGCCAAACATACAGTATGGATGACTTTAGTCCTGATGCGCGTTCTGTCACGGACCCGAAGGGCAGGTATGACTTTGCAAGTGGTGATGGAAATGGAAATGTTTTGGTGCACATCGAGACGATTGTGGATCAACGTGATGTTGGTATCGAAGTGGGTGACGCCAAACCTAGAATTATAGATTTGGAACGGAGTCGCTAGGACATGGAAGTGGCAATGAGCTTCGTGGCAGATATTATTATTTTTCTTTCCAATCCATCACTGACAATGACTCTTCACTGGAATGTCGCGGTTTTCGTGTCTTTTCGGCTCTCACCGTTTATATGGCCCTTGCACGTTAACGCGTTGTTAGTCCTCCGGAATACATAAACGTAGAGGAATGAGGAATAAGGAATGAGGAGACGTGTTCTCTGCAACAATTGGGTTTTCCTTTTTGTCCTCATCTCTCTCGATCTCGTCTCTATACACCGCCAAACAGCCTCGACCCCAAAAACACTGATTTCCCTGTCAACATAATATGGAGTTCAATAAAATGTCAAAATATGAATATTCCCCGATCCGGTTGAGGTCCGGTTGATCACGGTGATGGGGCTTTTGGCAATCCGCTCAGGGTCTTTCTTGCGGCAGAACTGATGTGAAACGGAATCTTCTTGAAGTTGAATGGGGAATCTCATCAGATCTCAATCCTGTATAAACGGCGAATAGAGCGGATGATCAATGTGAAGAAAAACGGCATACTGTCATCACACCTCCAATGGATCAATTTCCAAGTTGATCGATTAGCGTCCGTAATAAACGATTCTGCATCCAATTTTAGATGCAGACTTGTAGAGTACCTTCTTGAATTTGTGTGTACAAAATTTCGAGCCAAAATATGAAGATTCCAGAAAGTTTTTATGATCACGACAAAAGGGGTCTAAATATGGGTAACCCACTCAACGGATCAGTGGGTTTCTGGATGTTCCATGTTAGAAGTTGTACTCCAGAAGGTTTCATCCTATTTTATCTATCCTACCCTTCATGTCAGACTGTGTTATCATGTATTTAAAAGCCTTGCCACTCAAAGTTATTGCGCACGATTTTCAAGCAAATCTATTTGCAACCGATCTAATTGTGCCAACAACTGCATTCACACACTAAGTTTCCGCCCAGACTGCAGCACAACAGTCCCTCAATTTCTGAGGATCACACTGGGGTGTCCAGTGGGGGAATTAGTTGTGCACGACGCTGTTATTGAATTTGGACCTTCCAAATCGGGAAATTCCCGGGGCATCCCGCAGCCCTGGATCCGACACAAACATTGGCTGCACATTCACAATGTCGGGCCTGATCATAGGTATGATATATATGCTAGTAGATTGTATGGATTGTATCTGGAACACGAGATTTAAAGGTTGATCCATTGATAGGGCTGATCCTTTGAGCGTGTAATGACAGTATTCAGGTGATTGGTGGTCGCAAGAATACGGTCTTGATTATTGCCACTTCATCAAATAGCTTACAATCTGTTCTGATACAAAATATACGGTAGTAGCAAAGTAATAATTTAACGTCAAAGGAAAGTGACGCGTGTAGGGCCGTTGAAAAAATTAAGAATGGAGACAGAAGTGGAGGGGCCTGCTTCGGCTTTACCACGGCATTCCACAACGCCCGAGGAACCGCGGGCGGTAGCATGGTCTTGCCCGTATTCTGTGCGGGCGGTCGGTGTGTTGGGGGCGTTCGGGTGTGTACCCGCGTCGCCGGTGTTCATCGTCGTGGGTGGTCTGGGTGGCTTGTCTCCCGTTTCCTTCTTTTCCTCGGGCGTGAGCTGTGCATCTGCGTTGAGTGTCCAACGCCGCACCTTGTTTAGCGACCTTTTTACTACTTGGGGACCGCGCGGCGCGATTGGCAAGGACGGCGTTGGCTTCGAATGCGGCAGGAGAGGGAAGATGGGTTTCGTGTTTCGGACGTGCAGACACGAACTCGGGTGCAGTGGCGGAATCGGAGTGATGGATGGTGGGGACAGAAGGTAGATGCGTCAGAACTCAATGCACGATACAAATAGGATAGGGTGAACAAACTGGCGACGGTCGCAAGCGCAAAGGTGTCGGACTCGCAGACGGGTATTCGAAAGTTCCGGAACTTCACATTTGGCAGAACTCGCTGGAATCGCACGATGGGACAACAGGCAACCACAGTGACAAGCGCACAGCATTTCAGGACTTTGGCAATGTGACAACTCATTGATTTATATGTGACTGTTTGCAGCGAAATTCCAACACGTAATTTTGGCATTTGCATTTGCGGGCGGGCAAAACTCATTTCCTGCCGTTCGAAATCATCTTTTTTCTCTGATTCATCTGAAACGGGAAAATTCCATCCCACCTTGTTTGGCGGTGTAGGGGAGAGATAGGGAGAACTTGAATGCGAAGATTGATATGTGGTGCAAACGGCGACGAGGGCCATAGATAGGGTAATCAGAGAATTATATTAAGATATATGGCGCATGGCGCATTAATGAAGCGGGGCAAAAACTACCGTATTTTCTGTATGAAAACGTGCGGACGCACATTAAAAGCGACCGAGGAGTGACCTGGAAGCCCTAGAAAGAACAACCAGCACTGTAGTGAGAAATCTCCCGAGGCCAGCCTTGTGTGGGGAGATTCTTCTATTTTATTTTCAAAGGAGGAAGGCAGTGAATATTAGGGTGGCGGTGATTAAAACGAGGGATGAGCGACTAGTCGGAGGACAGGAAAATGACGGAGGGTGCGCGAACGCACGGAAGCAGCAGGAGAATTTGCAAAACAACGCGAGCGGGAGGGGAAATACATGGAAGTCCAACGAGCGGTCGTGGTGAAATGGCCAGCGAGAGACAATCAGACGTCAAGCGTGACGCTCATATCATCATGTTCATGCGCCTTCATCTCCACATGCAACACGACGTCGCCGCTTTCGCTGGCGTCTCCAAAGCCATATCCACACTTTGAGTCCGTAGCGGCGGCCGCGCTTGTCGGTCTTGGGGCATTCAATTCGCCCAGATCGTATCCTTGGCTCTGAATCGACGCTTGTGCCCATGCCGCGAAACGCAATGCCTGCAATTATATTTCCTGCACCTCCGGCTGTCTTGGCGAGACTGCTATCGCTGGCAAAACCGCCAGCGGGAAGACCTCTGGTCGCATCACCACCACTGGAACCTCCGCCGGGAGGACGTTGGCAGGTGGTAGGGTGCGCCGTGATAGAGTGGACGTAGACGTCGCTTTGTTGGAAATTGGCGAGGGAGACAAACGAGCGGCAGGCGACGATGGACGAAGCAACTACTGCAGGGAGGCAGAACATCATGTTCATTATTGCTGCATACCAGTATTTAGTTGGGACGGTGTATGAGAGTGAGGAATTCAAACCAAAGGCACGTACTGTTGAGATTGACTACTAAAAAAATGGCAGAGGTCATGTTGGCAATGAACGCGACGAGGAAGTAGATGATGCCTTGTTGGAAAAGAAGTTGCCAGAGTGAGGACCGGGCGGGGGACATTACTAGTCCAATTGTTGTAAGGACCAGGACGATCAAGTCAAACAACATCGCTACATTTAACGTTAATATTAAACAACTTGCATTGTGTTATGTAGCATGAAAGAAAAGGGATCGCGCAGATGACTCACTATACAGGTAATTCAACTCGATGTACTGAGGAGGGATGACATTGACAACACACGTCTTGACGACATCGCTCCAGGTTGACCGAACTGTGGCAACACCGTGGAGAAGCAGCCCCCATTGTCCCAATGACGCGGCCACCAATGGGGCTGTCACGAGAGGGGCTCGATCCCAGACCGCGATGGTGCGCAACATAAATAATGTTGATGCAGACCCTACCGAGGTATTGATTACGAATTGAGATGTCGTATACTGCGTCCATGCATCCAAAGGAAAACGTGATACTGCTTTGAGATGGAGTAGACGGAGGAACGCAACAAAGCACGTACGAGCGCTTGGCAGTTGACCTTGGTCGTCGAGTTTACAATAATATTGACTACAATGAGAGCGAGCCAGAGCGAGTACCTGCAGTGAAAGTAAAACACCGAGGGCCAGTGCGCTTTACGCTGTACTGGCCAGCAATGAGATCCCGTTCCGCGGGCGAAACGTCAGAGGATGTACGCGTACTCGTCAGGTTGGTCTTGCCTGACGAAGGGAGAGGAGTGGCCTAGACGAACCTTGCCTGAGATGACACTCCAGTCAAACCAAAGTAGTACCACCGCCTCCCAAGTGACCAAACCCAACATCGCCAGGCAAAGCTTTTGAAGTATCACTGCAGAGTGTCAACGATGCACCCGTTGCAGTGGTGTAAATAAGAAAGGGACATTGGAAACAGCTTGGTAGGAGGCGCGGAGGGGACATAAGAAAAAAGCGCAGACAGACAAACTCACTCGCATCCTTGGATATCTCAAGGGGATCAGACCAGTCGGGCATCGTGTGACGAGCCGCAAATGCGAACACTTCAACGCTGGAAAAAGGGCGCGCACGGTCGAGGGATGAGCACCCCTACCTTAATGGCAGTGCTGTGGTTGTGTTGAGCTCACAAGCAAGGAAGGCGGAGATGGGAGGCAGCGGAACAGAAGTGTTTGACCGAGCCCGCCCCACACTTTGAACCCTCCTCGCGCTAATGGCAACTAGCCACAAAATCGTGCGAAAAAAAATGAAACACAGTTATATTGATAGCAAGCTTCAGGAGAGGTCTGTTGCATCAGTGATGTGGGCAACGCGATGGGCTTGCAAATCTCCCCTCAATATTTTCCCACGCCTGGTGCCGCGTTGCTGACCTCAGCGGGATCGTCACGTCTTATGGTGAGCAGGAGGTGTTGAGGGATCGAGCGATTAGAGCGTCGAGAGCGATGTGAGTGATAGAGCGAACTTGCGCTGTCACTTGCTTAGAGATTTTGGTACGAGCAAAGTAGCGTACTTATATACATGAAAGGACAAGATGTGGTCGGACCACCAGGACATGAGTGTAGATATGTGGTCGGAAAGATAAAGAACGAAAAGGGGTAATCGAGTAAAGATATAATCAAGTGAGAAGGATAGTTAAGCCGACCACAGAGTGGTCGCGTTAGTGTGCTTCTATTCAACAGGAGGGAAGGACGCACCGAGGTCTGCTGATGAAAAGTAGGCCGTAGTCTTAATCGGTTTGGATTCATGAATTCATTGTGTCCAGGTTCTCCAAGATTCTCCAAGATAGCTTCGCTGGTAATAGATCTTCCCGGCCCCGTACATGGGTTATATGGCCTTATTCAGTGTCCTTCTTGACCCGCCCCTGCCAATTATCGCTAGCGTGCGGCGGGGACCTTGCTGCGCACCAGAGGTCATGCCATCAAGTTTCAACTGGGGTTCTAATCAAACCCCTCCTTTGAGGGTACCAAAGCCAGAAGGTGTTTACCGCCAACAGGGGAGCGAAGGCTGATCCCGATTACTATTGGAATCCCTGGACGGCACGGCTTAATGAATTGCAGTAGGACGCGGGCGAGGAAGGGGATACTGGTCCAGCATCGCATTCATTCTCGCGGCTTGGCTGAGGGGCTTTCGTCAAGTTTGAGGATGTGGGCTGCGTTGTGAGCTATGGAATAGGAGGCGGTCCTAAGGGCAACGCCGACATTGACGCAATCAAGCGTCACAGAAGGTGCGTGAAACAAATTTCTTTGCAATGAGCAACGCGTGCTTGTCGAGCCTGGTGTCCCGAACCGGCATAAACAATGCATGTGTTGGATGGGGGGAAACATAGTTACTAGGATCGCTTGTCAGGGCTTTGGGGCCCCCGAACCTTTCCGCCTCTTGATAAGATACGGTGGTGATTCTGCCAGTGCATACGAGCTTGAGACTAATCTACCGAGAATGCCTTTCATGTTGAATTGTGCTCCAGGAGGTCACTCCATTCGCAAGCGGTCGGCTCCTACACTACCCAAGAATGGGTACAAAGGGGAATATGGTAATGCTGGCAGGGCTCATCTGAGCCAACTTGATTAGGTAACGCAGGGTCGCAAATACCGAGTCACGTGAATTGTGAACCTTGAACTCAGCATCGATACACTGTAACCAAACATTATTTTACGTCGGTTGTCGTGTCCAGATCTGTGCGCTGGTGTGAGCGAAAGGTTAGTGCCCAACATCCGAATAATTCCCTCGATGGCTTCAATCACATAGCCCTCTCGTCATGTTTGCGTATCGTCATCCCCATCCACCACGACTTCGCCGCTTTCACTGACCCCTCCAAGGTCATATCCGCACTTGATTCCGTAGTGGCAGCAGAATACTAGTCGTTATTGGGTCATTCAGCCCGCTGAGTTGATGCTTGTGCCCACGCGGCAGAAAACAATTCCCGCGTTATATTTCCTGCACTTGCCACTACTGTCTTTGCAGCTGCTGCCACCGGCACAACCACCAGAGGCAGAAACCCGGATGATACCACTCCCGCTAGAGCCTTCACTGGGACGGCGGCGTGTGCTAGGGTGTGCCATGGCATAGTTAGGGGTCCCGGCGGGTCGGGTTGAGGCGGATTACCCGCAGTGAATATTGTTCGATGGGCGGGTACGGACGTTGTGTGAGGATTTGTACCTGCCGGTAGCTGGGTAACTCCCGAGAACTTCCCAGCTTTGTACTCATTATATCCAGTAGCCGCATATTTTATCTTGATGGAATTAGCTTGATATGTGTGATTGAAATCATTCATAATGGCGGATGAGCCCAACAATGTCTGAGTTGTTCAAATTCTGGTGGCGCGAGTTTGTTTGCGTATGTTGGCTCCGGGTCTAGCCATAATTCTAGTACTAAGACTGAGATAGCTGCCAGTATGTCGTTTGACCAAAAGTAGTACATAAATGTTTTACACACCCGTTGGTATAGGGCAGTCATACACATTATCTACCCACGCCTGCGGGTACGGCCCATTGTTGCCTCCACCCCCCGTGACGGGTGGGCCCTAACCAATCCGAACCGCCGGGACAGAGTAGACGTACACGTCATTGTGTAGAAAGGTGGCGAGGGAGATAAAGGAGCGGCAGGCGACGATGGACGAAGCAGCTACTGCAGGCATAGTGAACATCGTATCCATCGTTGCTACATAAGTATACATCAATGTTGAGGGCGCGGTGTTGTTCATGAAAGGTTGAGAGAAATCAAAAAGCACGTACTATTAAGGTTGAGCGCAAGGAAGATGGCGGGGATTGTATTGAAGATGAATGCAACGAGGAAGTAGATGAGCCCTTGTCTGAAAAGAAGTTGCCAGAGTGAAGACCGGCTAGGAGACTTCATTAGTGCGATCGTTGTAAGCACCAGGACGATCAAGTCGAACGACATTGCTATAATCAATGTTAATAGTCAGTAGGTCGAATTGTCGCACCCGAAAGAAACTAGAAGATCGCGCAGACAACTCACTATACAGATAATTCAATTTGATAAACTTAGGGTGGACAGCATCAACTGCACACGCCCTGACAACATCGTTCCAGCTTGATCGAACTGTGGAAATATCGTGGAGAAGGAACCCCCATTGCCCCAGTGATGCAACTATCAATGAGGCTGTCGCAAGAGGGGCGCGATTCCAAAACACGATGGTGCGTAGCATTAGTAATGTCGATGCTGAGCCCATGGACGTATTGACGAAGAATTGACAGGCTATGCACTGTGTTTCGTGCGTTCGAAGGAAAGTGTGATTCGGCTGTGAGATGGGGCAGATAGAAAACGCAACAAGGCACATACGAGCACTTGGCAGTTGACCTTCGTGGTGGGATTTACAATAATATTGGCGAGAACAAGAGCGAGCCAGAGCGAGTACCTGCAGTAAATGTAGAAGACCGACGGCCATCGCGCTTTACGCTGCACATGCCATCAATCAGATCCCATCCCGCCGGCGCATCGTCGGGGTATGTATGTATGCTGGTTAGATTACTCTTGCCTGACGAGGGGAAGGGAAGGCCCCAAAACGAACCTCGCCCGAGATGATACTCCAATCAAACGGGAGCTGGACAACCACCTCCCAAGTGACTAATCCTAATAACACAAGGCAAAGCTTTTGTTGTATCACTACGGCATACCAATGACGCCGCCCAGCGAATTTTTGTGATTGGAGCAGATGCCACAGGAGGATTGGAGCAATTGCGAGTTGAGACAAGTAACACATCGTCAGAAAGGTGATTGCAATGCAAAAAACGAAGCAGATAGAGCAGAAATAATCACCTGAATCCTTGGATATTTCGAGGGGATTCGACCAGTCAGGCATTGTGTAATGGTATGCCAACGCGAAAACTTGAACGCTGAGCGCTGGAGAAAAGATACTACTAGGACCTCAACTTTAATGTCACCGGCGTACTGATATATGGCCGCGTTGAGCTACGCAATCGAGGGGCACGGGGGCGCAGAGTTGGCCAAGCTCTTGCCGTATTTGAGGCTCCTCGCGCCTGGCAACGAACCAGAAGCGGCCAAAGAAGAACGTGTGAAGTGCAGCATGTGCATCCTGTATAAAGCACGCTCAATGACTGATTCGCAGCAAGGTCTGCCGCAGCAGATTTGCGAGTGGTCATGGCGGGTTCTTGCAAATTTGGGTTTCATCGACGTAATGTATTCCCACGAGGTTTTGTCCGAATCTGGACGCGAACATGGTTGAAAACCAAAGGGGCCATGCTCATCGAACCTGTGCTCAGCGGTGTCATCGTCAAATATTTACGGTGAGCAGGGAGAAGAATACTAGACTAAGAGTATATGAAATTACCCGCGCACTTGTATGGTGGGTTTATGGCGGCGCGGCAATTTCGATAGCGATTGTGACCAGCCTTTCCTGTTCGTGCCGTTACAGCGGTTTGCAGATCTTTAGGGAATTTTTTTTCGGCTACATAGCGGGGCCCGAAATTTGCATCCGGTTCACACAGCCTCCTGGCTAGATCTAATTTAACTTATTTCAAATCCTTCACATAAGCCGTCCAAAACGGGCACTTCCTGACTTTATTGACAATTCATTATTGCTCGTGGCTATGCATTCTCATCTCAACAGTGCGCAAGAGGCGAGAGCTGATACATGTAAATAGATTGGGCCGTGATGAAACGTGCAGCGGTAATGATGACATGGGTCCAAAAAAAACGGGAGTGAGCAATGCACAGACACGGCGCGCCAGTGGTTGGTCAATGCGTGTATGTAGAGGAAAGGAGTAGTAGAGGCAATGCAGCAAAGA
>Ga0307508_10004146_pt1 | contig 14265 bp, 15 predicted proteins | sample 9_EM_MG_FD_203089 | JGI IMG/M metagenome (GOLD analysis project Ga0307508, IMG submission 203089) | Populus trichocarpa ectomycorrhiza microbial communities from riparian zone in the Pacific Northwest, United States - 9_EM | ecosystem: Host-associated > Plants > Roots > Unclassified | place... | reverse complement strand
CATGCGCCGAAATTTAACAATCTTCAAATTTAATTAATTCCTAGTTACAAACACGTAATATTACAGCGGAAACCCAAAAATAGTCAAATTTCCGGCGGACGAATTAATGATCGATCGGCCAAGCATACAACATATGCAGTCGAGACAGATAATCCGGCAGCATCGCTTTTTCAGGACCGGGTGTTCGATGCAAATTGTGGTAACAGAACCGCCCTGTTTTGGTGAGCCAATAAGTGATACATTAAATTATGAGATGCCCTGTACGGAGAAAACGGTGACTTATGTGGGCGCTTCTTACTCAGGAAATATCCCACCGAGAGCGGAGATAGAATCCGCGAATGACACATATTCATCTGATAACCAGCACCTGAAAACCTGGCCAATGATTGTTCGACCGCGATTCTGTAAACTTCCTCCAGAAAAACAATTGATTATGACTTTGGGCCCTTCTTTTTTTTAAATCGCTTAACCAAATCATTTGACCGCGACGCTGATTCAAATGAAGTCCTGTGGCCTTGAATCAGCCTAGAGCAAGAGGCCCGCGTCACAGTCTCGCATATCTCCACTGGCAGTTTATCGCTAAGTAGCAAGAAGTCGAGTGGTGGAGCAGAAGGATCAATAGATGTTGATCTGCCCTACGTCTGGAGGACGCCCTATTAAGGCAAAGCCCTGATCCCGGCGGATTTTTTCAAAAAAGCTGTCCGGACAAAGAGCTGCGCTGAATTCTTTTCGAATTCGGACGTTGTCGTGGCCAAATCTGCAGAAATTTTCACAAAATTGGAATAGGGTGAAAATTCGGACATAATCCATAAATGGCACCCAGACATGAACCCCCTTTTGCGGGTCAGGCCAATTATGGGTCCTACGTCTGGCTGTTCCCCCGACCGTAACTGAGGCGATGGGACAGACTGTATAGATGTTCGATAGTGTACTTCTTTTGTGTTATCATGTCCGTTTTGTACCACCTGACCTAAGGTCGGACCATCTTCCCTTCAACTCCGTGCCAACTTTTACCCCAGTCCGACCCTCAGTCTTTGCAATATTCCAGATCAAACTTTGTCCCTCACTGTGACACGAAAAAAAAAATCACTGGCAGCAATACTAGTTGGAACATCATCCACTCTTCAATGTCGGTATATGGATTCCGATCAGTGTCTATTTTCTGTCTACTTGCGTCATGATTTAGAACCACTATGCCTACAAATTTTATTGGCATGAGAGCGCCCACTCATTTGGTTCATCAAAACACAAAGCTGTGCACCAAATGTGTTATGGCTCCCACAAGGGCGGCTGTCGGCGGTCACACGTGTCGGCACCCAGTTTACCAAGTAAAATTGCTGAAAGGACTACAAGGTACACCGGACTGCTGAAAATCCGGTGTAAACAAAATCCAAGGTGCCTTGCGTGAATTTTCTATTCCTGTAGAGGCCCACAAAGTCCACGCCTATCGGGAGCTGCCCTCATGTCAACATTCAAATGAGGAAGATTGCAACCGGATTGACGTTTCATGCGGCTTGATTAGTCCTAACCCTCCTTGCCAGAAACCACTTGCAAAGGGCGCTCTCCTACAGCGATGCTGCCTGCCCTTCTCCTGCTGACTTTAGGAAGGTTATCCCTTGTCAAGGGAGATCTTGCACAGGCTGCGGCAACATGTACTTCGGAGTACACTTGGATGGGTACCTCGAAAGGGGTGTCGCCTTGTCAAGTCGCAGCCAGTTTGAATGCGTTGTGTTACAACGGAAGTACGCCTATTCTTTTCGTTAGTTTTTAATGAAGTGTAGATCTCTGGTAGATTGGAATATCCCTGCATTGAATGCCTCAGTACACTACAATAATCCTAGCACGAAGGACGGCACAGCGAGCTGGTGTACTTGGTAAGCCGTTACTCTCCTCGTTTCGATAGATTCTCTGGCTCATTAATTGGAAGTTCATGGGCTTCATACAATGCGATTAGCGCTTGCACGGCTTGTCAAGGATATCCAGAACAAGTCGCTTTGTACGTGTCCCATGGTCATCCATATTCCTCATATTGATTTTTATTATAAAAATTCTAGCTGGAGTGTTTACACAGTGGATTGTACAGGCCTGACCTCAGACACGTTGTTTCCTTTACCTTATACAGAGTTTCCTCAGGCTGACTAGTTCTGTTAAGATACTGGCCCACGAAGATTACAATCTCAACCGACATCACAATTCCGTACTGGGCTTCCAGAGATCGTTAGTATTCTGACATTTGAATTGCATGCAGAGTCATGACTACCATTTTGACAGCAACTAAGTGGACTAATCAAAAGTTCAATTCTGCTGAAGCAAAAAATTGGACCAGTTATGCTGATCTTAACCCTTCTTCCGCTTCCGCTTCACCTTCCTCGAGCCCTCAGCCAACGCCCCCTGTTGGTGCGATAGTCGGCGCTGTTATTGGCGGCCTTGTCGTTATCGTTGGATTCATCATGTTCGTTATCTGGATCACCCGTCGTCATCACCAGCAACTTGCATCGGGCGGCGTTGTAGCGAATGGCGACAGTCGATTAGAACATATTCGCAAAATTTCTGACACGACAGTAAACTCTGGTTTAGGATCTCTTACTTCGGGAACACTGTTAGTTCAGCGGTCAGGAAGTGGAGTCGCGCAAATGCATAATAATTACACCAGCTCTTCCTCGCTACCCTTTTTCCAATCCCCTCAACGAACTTTTACTTCTCCAGCGCGACGGGAATCCCGATCACCGCCTCGACCAGAAGAAGTTATAACGCCCTACATGCTCCCTCCGACGAACGAAAGTCCAGACAAAAAACAATCTAATGGCGAATGGCCCATGTTTGACCCTCCTAATGCTCCACCACAAAATTCTGTGAGAATGGAAGTTTTTCCATCACAAACGCCTACCCGACGAGCACGCTATAATCCTCCAGCGTACAGTGAATCCGATCCAGCATCCCCTGTGTCACGACACCATGGACAAGAATCCATCGACAGCAATTTTTCAACACCTGATACCAGCAGTCAAGGCAGCACGATGCACATACGGCCAACTCATACCCCTGCGAACAGTGGTTCAAGTTTGGGCCACATGCCGATTTCTAGTCCTCTACGAACGAGTATGGGCACCGTGTATACGAGTCTCAGCACGAGGCACACCAGTATCGGCGGATTCTCCTCTCAGCAGGGTCATGGACGTTCCCTTGGTACAAGACGCTCAGGTTCCAGAGAATTGAGGCGCCAAACTCAAGATAGCATCAGTCCAAGTGATATTGCTTGACAAAAATTGCATTTGGACACGGATTTCCCTTTTCTTTTCTTTTCGTTTTTTTTTACGAATTACGACATCGCATGATGAGAAGGATCTGTATGTATTTGGTATATCATTATCTTTTTTTTTCTTTTTTTTTTTCTATGGACGGAATTCTGGCGCTTCTGTACAAAATATGCTAGCCCGAATTCACAGAGGGGTATACGCTTAATATCCGTTTAATAATGTCTTTCTATGATTCGGAAAGTATTTATTGTATTATTTTGGCTTGCGTTATCCATATACTAGCATTGGACATTCTGTACCTTTCCCAGGCGACGTTTGTATTGTTAGAATGGAAGGCGTCGAAGTGTGAAGATGTCAAATCGCATGTTATCAACCAGCGCCCATTTTTCATTGCTGGCAGCCCTTATAATATGCAGTCGTTGCTGCAATCCCGTATTACAGTCCACTTTGGCAGGCTAAATAAAGATCACAATTCATTTGGTAGTCACGTGAGAGAAGGCAGAAACGAATGTTACATTGCTACGTCATTGGTCATTATCTCCTCGTGTATTCGTGGAAAATGAATACTCTCTTTTCAAACGCCCATATAATTCCTGGCTTCACATAGCTAGGTGTCTCCTTTTCCCGGTGGAGACTGGCTTAAGCTTACCTGATTTCCTTCGGGACTGTGCCAGTGAGATATTGTGATTGTCAGGCTCAACCGCAGTGGTCGATCGTGGCTCAATTCACAATTGGTATTCCAGGCTTGTTCTTCTTCCGAGAGATCCCACGGAGGCTAGTTCAGTTGTGCAACTGTGATAGGGTCTTTCCCGCTTAAGTTTTGTTCCGGTGAGCGCATATATTCGTACATTGTGTTGATTATTCGGTTTGTCAACTACCTTTTCCATGGCCAGGAGCTCTCGCCAAATGGTACAAGAAAAACGCCAGGAAGAAATACGCGCCAATGAGAAAAATGGAAACGGTACATGGATATCGACTCTTTCACGGGCCTTGAAATCCAGACGATTGTGGCAAACTTTCATTCGTTGTTGGGCTGTCTTGACGGTAACACTGGTCTTCATGGTTTCCTCCAAGGTGTCCACTGTCATTGGCCAATCGTCTTTTTTCTGCGTGTATGCTTGGAATTTCTCCTTTTATTCTCGATTTCTGAAATGTGCGCAGGATTGTTGCGCTCTTACTGCCACCATCACTTGCAAGTTCAATATTCATTGTCGCCGTGTCTACGATGATGATTGGTGGGTTCTCGATGTGTTGAACTAGCTTGGTCTCATTTATCCTCAGGTATGCTTCTGGGTTGGGCTTTCGGCAGTGCTGCTATGGCAGCGGCGCTCCATGTCAGAAGTTCAGCCCTGCTTGCAACCGCACAAGAGAAATTTCGATCTTCGTGCGTATCTGTAACATGGAGCTATGTGTATACATGAATAATTAAGTGGTTTAGGCTCGATCCGAACGTTCCTGTGGCACTACAAGCGCAAGCTGCCCTTTTTCATGGACTTTACCTTGATCCAAGGTACGCCAATCGAATGTAAAATAGCTGTTCGTTCAATTAGGGTCCCCTTGCAAGGTCCTCGGCCGTATATGGCACTTTTTTCTTTATCGGAACATTCCTTTTGGGAGTTATGAGGGCTTATATCCCTAATCTTACTCTGTTGACTATTTTTGCGACCATTGTTCTTGATGTGGTGAGTATTCGCCATTTGAAACCAAATTGCACTCACTCATCGTATTGGCAGATATGCACAACAGGACCTCGTAAGCTTTGTATAATCCGTAACCCGACAAAAGCTCGAACTCCTATTGACAGTCATTCCATCGGCACAATATCAGTTAGCAGAGGCCTTCATCCTTCCGACTTCTGTCTACGTTGGAGTTGCACTTGTTAGCCTTGTCTTGATCTTTCCTGAGAGTTTAAACCACGTCTGGTTATGTTCGCTCCTGGACAACTTCTTGGCGGTGTGTTTTTGCCTGCAACAGCTGCACTCTTTACTGATGCTACAGTAGCCAACCTTAGAACTTTTGAAGCTTCAAGACGAAGCACTGAACGCCAACCCTTCTGATCACGAACGTTGGGCTACACTCTATGCCAGAGCCACTGAACTTCGAAATACTCTTATCTACGACACTGATTCCCTCTTGACTCAGATTGGTCTCATTGATTTGGATTTTTCAATTGGGAGGCTCGGTCCAGCGGACCTTAGAAAGATTCACGCCGAACTCAAATCGCTTTTGTATCGAGTCGGGTATGAAACCTACCATTTAATTTCGAACCCTTGCTAACCTTAGTGTCTCAACAGTGGCATTCAGGCATTCCAGGCATTTGTTCATGACAGGAACAAGATTGAACAAAAGGTGCAAAGGAACACGCATTCGGCGGTTCAGCGTTTCCATTCTGTCTTTCGACATGTGTCAGAACGAGAAGCTGAACATGGGCACAATCTTGACTCTCTCGTGCCAATCCTCGCAGCCTGCTCATCGCCTCTCCGCCTGGCGTGCGAAGATGCTGTCACAAATGTTACTACTTGGGTGAAGGATTGTAATAAAAGGCGGTGGTATGCTATCTTCGGGAAGGAGGATAAACTGCAAGCCACTGAGCGCCATGGGAACTTGGCTCGTTCGTTGAGATCGTTGCAGGATGCGTTGTACGAGTTTAGGGATATAGAGCGGGTCAAGTTGATCGCACCATACGAGAAACTGTTTGATCGTGATACAAGGAAGTTGAAGAAAGAGAGTCTATTCATTTCTAGGTGGGAGCCCTCTTACATATCTCTTGCAACCGTTGACGCCAGGCTGCCAGGTCATTGTTTACGGCCTTCGTTTTCATAGATACTCTTGACGTGTTCGCAGAGCGGTTGGTCAAGTTCATGGAAGTCGTAATTGACCTCGACAGCAAGAGAACCAAGGCTCAATTCTGGTTCCCTGGTAGGATATCGAAAGTTAAAGACAATCTCACTGGAAGTGAGTTCAATGGCAGCGCTGGGCTGTCAATGGGTACTGCGGATGATCCGACCACATTCACTTCACGGAGCCAAACTAGTCTGGGGACAACCGTCATCGACGACTCAGTTGACAGTAAAATTGTATATGAGACAGACGAGGATATCGTAACGAAGAAAAGTGAACTTTCCAATTTCCTTACGGTTCAGTTTTACTCATTTGCCATCGTAATCAGAGCGCAGAAATCCCGATTCGTTCCCACCAACAACTGTCTTTGGAAGGTTCTGGATTAGGCTTACAGCGTTTGCACGTTTTTTCAAGACCGCAGAGGGAATCTTTTCATTGCGCCTCGCAGTGGTCTCAACGGCGTTGTGGGTTCCGTCGGTTTGCACAACTAGTGCCTGGCTATATTATGAACAAAAGGGTCTTTGGGCGTTAATCATGGCTCAGGTTAGTTTCGTAGGCCCTCATTAGGTTCCTTGTCATTGATAATGCCTATAGGTTGGACTCGCCGTGTACGCTGGAGATCAAGTGAGTTGCAACGGTCTCTCAAAAGGAATATTTTCATGATGCTTTGTTAGATCGCCAATTTCTTCTTGCGAATTGTTGGAACTCTCACTGGTTTACTTAGTGGGCCTTCTTCCATATGACCTTATCTACGCTGACACCTTCCTTAAGTCGGCACAGCTGTTTGGTACATCGGAGCTGGATCGGGTTCCGGAAATCCCTACGGAATTGTAATTGCAACAGTGCGTTTATTCCAAATGGCATCAGGACATCGTTGTTTAACTTTCTCGATACAGTCGCTCTTCACTGCACCCTTTTTGTTTGCCCGTGTAGCCCTACCCCCTGAGAAGATCGCGCTGTTCACGATGGTTGGGGTTACGATCATTTTTGGTACGCCAGTCCCAGTTTATAGGGATGTGATTGACGAGGATTTCTAGTGGTTGGTTACAGTTGGACCAACTCCCATTGGAAGGGTGTCGGGAATGCTGGTGTTGGCATCACTCTAGGTTGGAAAAGGGCGTGAGTCTTATATTTCCTGTGGTCTACTGTTCAGGTGCCGAAACATAGGCAATGTCAAATTTAGGTTACTTGTCATAATCGGATTTACAGCCGCGTTCATCGTAATGCTGTTCCCCAATCCTGTTTCTTCACGGGTACTGGTCAGGAAAACCCTCGCTGCGGTGATTAATGAAACTGGGGATATATTCGCGACCGAAGTCGAAGCTTTCCTTTCTGAGGAAGCTTTAACGCGTCAAGCAGAAGACAACGAAGTTGACAAAGATGACGAAGCCGAGAGGGATTCCAAGGATGAACGGGTCAAGAGGACAGGGCATAGAGTTATGGTTGTTGCTGTACGTTGCTTGATTTCTCTTGGACCTGTCGAGGAAACACAGAACCGTTCTCCAGATGAGATTGAAGGAATTGACCCCTTCGCTCACTTATGCAAAATTTGAGCCTCAATTGTCGTACGTTATTCCGTTTCACTTTTTGTGCTCTTCTTTTCAACAGATTTGTTAGGGGAATATGGCCAGAGGCAGAATATAGGGAACTCTTTGATGTTCTGTACGTTGTTGGCTTTTTACTCCTGATGTACCTCCCATCAGTTTTCTGCTGCAGATCACGAGCTCTCGGGGCCCTTATACTTTTGATCACCTCCTTTGGCAAGCTGAATTCAAAATGGTGTACTATTCTTGTTCACAAGGTACGGGCAAACGTATGATGGTGGTTGCCTTATCACTAATTGAAACTTGGCAGACTCCTTTTCTTAATCCGAATTTCGTACGAATACTTTCCATTTCATTCTGGATTAAAATTGTTCACAATACATAGCTATCCGACATTTTCATGACGGTTTCTGTCCTGTCCAATTGTCTGATGCATGGGACTGAACTTCCTGCTCATTTGCCCATTCTGCGGGACCGCCTGATATATCATGCGTACAAGCGGGGGCCAGCCATCTACAACGACTCGAACGTAGAAGATATAACTCCTAAACCTAATAACATCGAAGAAGAAGAGGAAGGAGGCAGCGGTGTAGTCACCCCTGCAAGTGAGGATATTATATTGGAGGAGTTGACGTTGGACGTACTGATGGTAAGCTTGACTTCTACTGCAATCGGAAAGCAAACGTGATCGATATTCCCTCTTGTAGGATGAGCATCTCCCCGCACACGCAACCGCTGTCATTGCACTTTCTAGTCTCCTTTCTGTAAGTCTTACATGCCGCTCCTTCCCCTTTACTCAACCCGGCTCCTAGCGCATCGACGAGATGACAGAAATAGCCCGAAAGCTCTGCGGAGAAGCTACTTTCAAAGGATATGATACACTTCAGCAGTTCTATATCGACAAAGAAAAAGCTGTTGGTGGTGGGTTGTATCATGTCAGTCACCTTTGAACTCGTTATTGGATTTGGATTGCTATCGATATCCCGATTGTCGGGTTTCTGTATTTTCTCATGCCATTTTATATGCAAGCAGTGTATGTCGTTTCATTGCAAAGTCGATTGTCGATTGAGTATTCGCTCCTTGAGATTTAAAAAGTTGAAAGCATGTCTGTCTTCCTTTCCGAGAAAGGAAATAGACCTTGTTTGGCATTGTGGCCTCTTGGAAATGTCATCCATTGGCCCTCAGATTCCTGCTCATCTGCTTGGGCAATTCAAACGTGTCAGCGACGAACAAGAAGACGACGAGAGTGACGATGGTGCAGGGCCAAAGCCACCTAAATCTAGCATAGGTCCTCAGATTCCCGACCACTTTCAGACTTCGACTAGAACCGGAGAGTCAGAGGTGAGGGTTTATGACGATAGTGAAGATGACACGGGACCAAGACCGAGTCTGGAAACTTTGAGACCCAGGGTAGTTGAAGTTGAGAGGGAGAGAGGATCTAGGCCATTCGTTGGTGCTGAGCAGGGGAAGGCCAACTTGCCGCGTGTTTTAGGGCCATCATTACCTGGACGGGGTGTTACTGTCGCACACGATTCGGATGACGATGATGACGACGATATTGGACCCAAGCCATTTGTGGGTTCGCAACATTCACAACCGGATGCTATCAAGGACTTTATGGAAAAGGAGGAAAAACGGAGAAAGGCAGCAGAGGTATGTACGTTTGACTCTATAGGTTATTTTAACCTGATTGCGAGTTTTTAGGAGGCTCTGAAACCGAAAGCTCCGAAACGGGAGGAGTGGATGCTTGTACCCCCAACGTCGTCAAGTCTCCTTGGAAGTAAGTTACCTTTTACCCGTCTGAGTATGAGACGTTTCTGACTCTTCCTGCTCGCAGATCTTGACCCTACAAAGCTCAAAGGACGCCAATTTTCTCGAGGAACAACTACGACCACACGTACAGACAACGACATGTCTCTATGGACTGAAACACCTGCCGAACGTCTACAGCGTATCACGGATGAGGTGCAAGGGAAGAAACGGAGGGTTACGGATGCGCCTGGTGGAGATGAAGACGAGGAAGAGGTGATACGAAAACGTCGCCGGAAGCAGGAAGAAGATGCGGTTAGGAAGAGTGTGGATGATCATACAAGGATGAGAAGGGGAGCTGCGCTTGTTGAGCAGCATGCTGAGGTGGTTGGTAGGAAATCTGGTAAGGAGAAGGACAAAGACTCGGCTGTGATTTGGGACCATGCGAGGGATATGGGTGTTGGTGGGAGGCTTTTGGATGATGATAAGAGAAATAAGATGGTGAACGAGGCAAAGGGGCTTGGAGATAGGTTTAATAGCGGAAAGAGTGGCGGGTTCTTGTGAATGTTAGGTTAGTTTTTTCTGTTCTTTTTTCTGTTCCTTTATCTGATGTTTCCTTATAGTATGCAGAGTATTTACAGCTGTAATACAAGTTCCTTTTCCTGATCCATCGTGCGTTCAGCAATAGTATGCTCCAAAAACTATGCGCCACAGCATCCTTAGGTTTTTACGCACACTATACATTTACATCTGCGTTTACAGATCCATTTTACGCTTTGGACTTCTAGTAGGATGCTTCTTTCGTGATGAGTGGCGGCGAAATCAGGCTAGCAGTGCGACGCAATCACCCACAAACGAATTCGCCAACTATGGTACGTACTTGCCAGGGCAGGATTCTGCTTAAAGTTGGGAACGCAAATTCTGAGAGCTCATAAGGTGAATAACTTGCCGCTTTGAATCCGTACGCTGATGGGTCTTCTTTATCTGACCAGATGTGCTAAGAGAAAAGTTGGTTGGTGCAAACAATTCTATCCTGTGGGTTGCCTTCGAAGGTCAGAAAAGTACCACCAGCGACATTTCTGATTTTCCGACCGTCAGACCTGAGTAAATTCCCACTTCATATAATGTCGCCAAACGGCTTTTGGTCAATAATTTCCCTCTCTCATTGAATGTATCCCCGGAGAGTTTAACGGGCTCCCTCCTTGAATAAGGGATTCGGCAGGACGTTCCTTGACCCTCCTTCAATATTTGTCTCAGAAATCTACCAGCCGTGTAAATCGCCCTGTACATTCCCACATTTTTAGTTGGCCCCTGTCAATGGCTCATTCGTATCTTCTTTTTCCTCGGATAAATTACTGAAAATCCATCCATGTTCTCATCCACCTTCCAGGGTCATTCAACTTTGGGAAATTGGTAGCCGAGTTGTCAGTCAAAGCCTTCTTCTGTTGTTACATTGCCATCACCACATTTTATCCTCCATCTTCTCACCCTCATGACTCGAACCATTTAAAAAGGGTGGGGTTGTCATCGTGGCAGCCCTCCTCTAGCCTCTCCAATTTCAACCAGACTTATGGAAATCTCAGGACCCGCCGCTCAAGCCCTCCATTCTCTCAGTCCGGCACAAATAAAGCTCTTAGAATCAATTCCCAAGGCTGAGCTTCACGCACACCTTAATGGATCTATACCCCTCGCTACATTGAAAGAACTTGCTTCTGATTATCTAGCGAAGACAGCGACGTCGCCGGGTGGTGTCCCTAACGAAGCAATCAAGCTTGGAATCGAAGCACTAACGCTCGGCCCCAAGCTCAACGATATCACCGAGTTCTTCGTGTTATTCCCTGCAATCTATGCGCTGACTTCTACGCCTTCGACACTCGCTCGTGCGACCCGTGCGGTCTTGGGTGTTTTTCTTGACGGAGACGTCCCCCAATGCCGCTATCTCGAGCTGCGCACGACACCGCGGCAAACGGATTCAATGAACAGGGAAGAATATCTTCGTGTCGTTCTATGTGAAATGAAACGAGCAGGATATACACGCGAACAGGTCTCGTTGATCGTTAGCTTGGATAGAAGGATGGACAAGGACGTTCTAGAAGAGTGTGCAGGGATAGCTTGTAAGCTTAGGCGAGAAGGCGAGTGGGTCGTCGGTGTTGATTTGTGTGGAGATCCAGCTGCGGGCGATATGAATGAGTTTGGACCCTATTTTGAGAAGGTTAAGGATGCAGGGTTGGGGTTGACGGTTCATATTGCTGAGGTAACCTTGTTTCTTTGGTATAATTGTCTATTCTTATCTGTATGTGTGTTTAGACAGCAGGCAATACCCGAGAAGAAACCTTAAAGTTACTCTCTTGTAATCCTGACCGCCTAGGCCACGCGACTTTCCTCGATGACGAGGCGATCAAGGGAGTGCGGGATAAGAAGATATGCATTGAGATATGTTTGACTTCTAATCTATTGTGCGTTGACTCAAGTCTATTTTATTATCCTAACTCATTGGGGTACTTCCTATTGTCCGACTTTCATGTTCAACTATTGCCGAACTTAGATGCAAAACGGTACCAACGCTGGAATCACACCACATCCAACAATACCTCAAGGCCAACCACCCTATCGCAATCTGTGTACGTAGTTCTGTCCGTTCATTCATTGCTTCGTCTCTCACTTATTTACATGCAATACTTGAATTTGAACATCCATGATCGATCTTTAATCCTCAATGCTGCAGACGGACGACATTCTTCCTTTTAAAACATCCCTCGTTGGAGAATACGCACTACTCCTTGCGAAACCTCCCTTTGGGTTAGGTTTGACGGAGGACCAGGTTAGGAGGGTAGGCGAGATGAGTATGGAGGCGAGGTTTAAATGACATGTATATGTATATACTAGAAGAACTTTGGACTACATCTATTTTGCTGAAATCGTGGCAGCTGTAAAATGATCGTCTGATTTCGACATCAAGGAGTTACATTAAGCGGGCTAACGAGGGTACAGGAAAATGTACCGGGTCCAATCTACCGCAAGGAAGGCGGTAGGTAGGTGGTTGGTTTCTGAGCAGTGCAAGAGCTTGGCCAATAAGAGAGAGCCGCGCAGGAATGTAGATGAATAGGAGGATAGTCATGTAACAGGGGATGATGGGGACCCACGTGAACAACACAATGAGGGTACAGCAGAAATCTTGGTAAGGGTGTTGCAAGAAACCAATGGTGTCCATTGCAACCCCATAGAGGTCCTCACCGACTGTGGAGATGACATAACATGCGGAGATCTCTGGGACTTCATCGGCTCCCGGACGCCAAGAGGTTTGTGCCACCAGAATGCGTCCGTTATTACATTCAAGCATAAGTATCAACCGATCGTGTAGAAAACAAGTTCTGAGATCTTAGGGATAGGCCAAGTCTTTGAGAGATCTGACCGAGCAGTCGCATTTCGGTGATAAAAAAAATACAGGTATTATACAGCACATTTGGGGTATCGGTCACTTGCAATCTGTACGGTTATGAGCACAACCTGATGTGAAACCAGACCTGAACCTACCTTAGATGAAAAGAGGATTGACGACAGATCTGACCCTGTCAAGCACAAGATCGTCTCTTCTGACTCCCTGTCCAGCACCTTCTCTAGCCTCTAGCAGCAAGCCCGTCAATTCCCACAACTCGTTCGGCAGCTCATGGCGCCCTTTGACTGGATCCTTGAGCTCCTTCGTTGTCTTGGAGAAGCCTTGCACGCTGATCTGCTTCAGGTCGCCTGCGATAGAGACATGAGTGTCTACTCCCTTCGCCGCTGCCGCCGTTCCCTCAACCTCCACATCCACATCTGTGCCTTCCTGCACCGTCGTCACAACATCGCTCCCAGCCCCCGGAGGCCCCCTCTGGGGAGAGATGAAGATCCTGTGGATCGGCTGACTCGTAGCGACATGTTTGATCACCCAAGTGTTTCGCCATGTGCCGGCATCGGGCAACGCGAGTGCGCGCTTGGCAAGCGATAGGATGCCATTGAAATCTTTGGGTGCAACAATGGAGACTCTGCCGAGAGCGTCAACGGCAATGGTCCGGCCTGTCGGTGGCTCTGCAAATAAGGCGAGAGTTATGCCTTCGGTTTCGGCTTGGGCATTTAAGAGGACGGTGAGGATGAGAGATTCGCGGGTAGCAGTGAAGGAATGAGGGCTGGGGTGGGGTGTTTGGAGTGCTCGAGAATGCCAGCCCTGCAACGGAGATGCCATGGCCATTGATCACCTTGCTTACTTATGTGGAGTGTCGTATGGAGTGTGGTACAACGTAGAGAGTAATTTTGTACTTGTTTGTCACAAGTAAAACTAATGTAAATATCTTGTAGGGTGGTTTAGAAACGTGGATCATCATCCATAAAGGGTCAAATACACCCAAGCTTCATGGTACCAGCACTAGACCTTGCAAGATGTGAGAATGTCTTGATGTGCAGCCGGGCTTGCCGGTGCTCTGGCTGGAGATTGCAGATTTTACAAGATTGTTTTCTGCGCGAGGAGTGGCACTATTACTTTTTTCTATATCAGAACAAAACAGCAAGGTGCTGTCGACGCAGTCGACCTTTCATATGAGTGAGGGGGAGAATCGAGGTCATATATTCCCACGGATCATAGCTGAAATTCTAAATTTAGGGCACCATCACGGCTCCAGCTCAAACACAGTGGGCTCCACGTCAGCGCCTTGTTCTTTAGCGCCGGCGTCCGGTCGTTTGTAAATCCATGTTCGCTCAAGGCACAGGGCTACTGGTTTCGGACACAGGTACATTCTCAATACTCGCTGTCAAGTCGGGCCTGCCGGTGCTACCCAATCGCCTGTCTATCAGGCACAGTGATTGTTCTATTCGGTTCGTTTTCGTATATAAATTTCATTATT
>Ga0307508_10004145_pt1 | contig 14266 bp, 12 predicted proteins | sample 9_EM_MG_FD_203089 | JGI IMG/M metagenome (GOLD analysis project Ga0307508, IMG submission 203089) | Populus trichocarpa ectomycorrhiza microbial communities from riparian zone in the Pacific Northwest, United States - 9_EM | ecosystem: Host-associated > Plants > Roots > Unclassified | place... | reverse complement strand
CTGATGACCACCGCTGTTACTGTGCGGTAGCTCACAGATAATCAGGTCGCCACACACGTGCGGTAGTAGCCAGGCGTCAACGCGTCCGTCCCGTCGTTGTAGCCCAGCGACATCGCCGGACGGTGGATGCGGTGGACGCGGAAGGGCGAGCCCAATGAAGGTCACCGAGGACCAGGACCAGGAGCAGGACCAGGCGCCGGTCACCGAGATCCTCCGCGCCATGGCCACCGACGACGAGGTATGCCGCGAACTCGTCGACGCGGCCCGCACCCACTCCCCCGAGGTCGCCCGCCTCACCGAGGCCGAGAGCCGCTGGCACGTCAGCGCCATGATCACCGCCGCCGGCGAGTGGTTCGGCACCTTCGACCGCGTAGAGGAACAGGACTTCGCCGCCGCCCTGCTGCTCGGCATCGACCGTGCCGGCCAGTCCGTCCCCATGACCTCCGTACTGCGCGGCGTCCAGGCCGCCCTCACCCGCGCCGTCGAGATCACCGTCGACCGCTGCCGCTCCGCCGGCATCCCCGACGGCCTCCTCCTCACCGCCGTCCTGCGCCTGAAGGAGTACGGCGACGCCCTCCAGCGGCACGTCATCCACGGCTACCGCTCCGCCGAACAGGGCATGCCGCACGCCGCCGACGAAACCCGCACCAGAGTTCTGCGCCAGTTACTCACCGGCGCCCCCATCCCCTCCCCCCAGGACCTGGCCCGGGCCGGCATCCAGCCCGACGTCACCCACCACTGCCTCGTCGCCGACGCCGCCAACCCCGCCCTCACCCGCCTCCTCGCCCGCCGCCTCGCCGCCCTGCGCGCGCTCACCGCCCTCGTCGACGGCCACCTCGTCGCCCTCTGCCCCCGCCTCCCCCGCTCCGAGGAACTCGGCAGCCTCCCCCTCGCCATCGTCTCCCCCGCCGTCCCCCTCGACGAGCTCCGCCCCGTCCACCACCTCTGCGTCCGCGCCCTCGGCATCGCCCACCACCACGGCCGCCAGGGCCTCCACGACCTCACCACCCTCGCCGGTGAGATCGCCCTCGCCGACCAGCCCCTCCTCGGCGCCTACCTCAGCACCCGCCTCCTCGGCGCCCTCAACCCCTCCGACGACTTCCACCACCAGATCGCCCGCACCGCCCTCACCTTCCTCGACCACGGCCGCCGCCTTGACCAGACCGCCGCCGCCCTCTTCACCCACCCCAACACCGTCCGCTACCGCCTCGCCCGCCTCCACCAGATCACCGGCCAGTCCCTCACCGACCCCCTCCCCGAACCCCTCACCTCCCTCCACTGGTGGTGGGCCCTCACCACCTGGCTCCACCCCGCCCCACCCACATCCGCTACGCTGTCCAGGGCCGCCCACAGCGGCAGGCCCCAGTAGCTCAGGGGATAGAGCACGGCTCTCCTAAAGCCGGTGTCGCAGGTTCGAATCCTGCCTGGGGCACGCAGCGTCAGGATGCTGACCTGGGGTTTCTCCCCCAGGGAGGCGTTCTAATCGGCCTCGGACTCACCGTCCTGGGCCGTTTGCGTGAGCGGACGGGTCGCCAAGCCCCGATATTCCTCCCAAACGATCAGCACGATCCGGCACGGAAACCTCGCCGGATCCGTCGGCATCGTCGCCGGGCTTCGGCCCCGTGTCGGCCGCACTGTCTCCGCGGGTGACCCTGCGGGTTCGCGGCACGAGCCGGGCAGCCGCCTCTGCTATGGCGAGGTCTGCCTCAGGGAGCGGGCTCGTGTACGTGTCCGCCGTGATGGTGATCGAAGAGTGGCCGAGCATCTCCTGGATCGCCTTCAGGTCGGCCCCCGCCGCGTGCGCGAGAGTGGCGGCACCGTGGCGCAGGTCATGCAGCCGGATCGGCGGGAGACCGATCTCCTCGCACAGCTCGATGAACCGGCGGGTGACATTGGCGGGGTGGAGCAGTTCGCCGTTCTCGCGGGTGAAGACACGCCCTGTCTCCACCCAGGCGCTCCCCCACGTCTCACGGTCCTTGTCCTGCTGCAGACGGTGCCGCCTCAGGGCTTGAACCGTGTCGGAGTCCAGCGCGATGGTCCGCGCGCCGGCATCGGTTTTCGAGTCGTCCTCGTACACCTCCCAGCCATCGACAACGAGTTGCTTGGCAACGGTGATGAGCCCGGCGTCCAGGTTGGTGTCGGTCCACCTATGCCCGCACGCCTCGCCCCGCCGGACGCCGCGGAAGGCGATCAGGTGGAACAGCGCGTACAGGCGGTCCTCTGCGACGTGGTCAAGGAAGAGGCCGGTGTGCTCCGGTGTCCAGACCATGACTGGGGAGGGCTTATCGCCGGTCCGCTTCCAATGGAGGATGCGCTCTTCGGTCCACACCAGCGCTTTGGGCCGCCTTCCCGCCTCCAGCTCAGCGTGCGCGGCCGGGTTGAAGGTGAGGAACTGCTGAGCGATCGCGGCATTCAGCGCGGCCCGGAGAGTGGAGCGAACGCGCTGGCGCGTGGCCGGACCGGTGATGCGGCCGTAGGGCTTCATCTCGGCGATGGCCGCTTTCATCGTCTTGCGGCGGGTGCGGTGCTCCCGTCCCTTCCAAGGGATCTGAGATAGGGCCTCGATGGCCTTACGGCGTGCCGTGTTCGCCTCGGCGATCTCCACGTTGGCCTCGGCGATGGCCTCGAACATCTCAGTCAGATGGGTGACACGGAGGCGGTCGAGCCGGAGGTGCCCGATCCGTGGTTTGAGGTGGACACGGATGTTCCTCTCGTCGCGGCTGATCGCGCTCTGCCGCCCCTTCTTGCCCGCGAGCCACGTGTCCAGCCATTCGCCGACTGTGACGCGGTTGGTCAGGTCCAGCCCGTGACTGAGGCGGCGGCGGGTGGCCTCGATGTCCGGGAGCGGACCCTTTTCGTCGGCGACCTTCTCCAGCAGCTCCGCGACCTGGGCCAGACCATCGGGGTCGTCAACATCGGCCAAGCCGAGCAGAGCGCCATCAGCACCACCGACCGCTGCGCGTTGAGGGACGAAGAACCCGCATGTGGGGCGGGGATTTTGCCCGCAGGAGCGCCTGCCGCAAGAGGGGCGTCGATGCCCGGCATGATGACGATCACCTCGACCGATGGACATGCCGATGGGGCATGGAGACTGCGCCACGGTCTTAGGTCTTACGATGCGTCCAGCCCGTGAGGCCGCCACTCCCCCGGTGCGGCCTCACGGGCGTGAAGCCGCCGTGCCCGGCTACCGCGCCGGGTGACCGTCAGTGTTTCGCCGGCGTGTGCTGCTGGGCGAGCCGGCCGATGTCGTGCGCGGTGATGATCCCGTGCGTGGTCCCGCTGCACCGGCCTGCGGCCACGCCAGGCTCCTGCGGTCAGCGGCCGGCCAGGCGGGCTGCCGCCCTCCACGAGGACCTTCAGCGAGCCCTGGCGCTCTGCCCGTGCCGCAGCCCGGGCCCTGCATGCCTGCCTGCCTCAGCTGGAGCAACGCCAAGTCAAGTCCCAGCCTCAAGACAACCCGGCGAATCTGTGCGGTCATAGCACTGGTGGGGGACAGGTCGGGGTCGACCGGCTCCTGCGGATCATGCACGACGGCGAGATTCTCAGCGTTGGTGGGGCCACGGGCTGCCGCCTTCCCCAGCCGAAATCGGCCCAGCCACGCCGCCACCCGTTCTTGGGAAGCACGGTGCAGGCAAATCCGGCGGGCGTACCAGGGAAGCCGGAACGTGCACAGGCCCGACGGTATCGGCCTGCGGCCTCATACGCTCACCAGCGGTCGACGACGATCCGCGATCCGTCGGATGCGGAGAGTAGTGTCGTGAGCTAGCGTGGCAGCACCGGTGGTTGTGATCGTCGGGCCGCTCCGCGCCATTCCGGTTGTGGGGCGGGCCGCCATGGCTGAAGAGGTACGCACATGCGCTTCGCTTCCAGCCGCGCTCGCCTCGGCAAGGCTGCATGGGCGGCATGCGGGATGACGGCACTGCTCGCTTCGTCAGCGGCCGCCGGTTCCGGTGCCGCCGGAGCCGAGCCGCGTTCCTCCGCGAGGGTCGCATCCGAGGGCTCGGTCATCACGGTGAAGACCGCCGAGATCGGCGCGCCTGGCAATCCCTCGGTGGGCATTGTTCCGTTCAAGGATGCCGTTTACCGGTCATGCGCTGCTGCGCCGCAGTCATCGGCCGGGTGCCTGATGGTCGGCGGCGTCAGCTATCCGTACGGAATCGGGCAGGTCGAGGTCACTGTCGAACAGTGGGTGGCGTTCCTGAACACGGTCGATCCCCGGGGCCGCGATCGCCATGGCCTGTATGACGAGACAGAAGGCTCCCCGGCGTGGCCGAAGTACGGCCAGATCAACTTCTCCTCCGGTGCCGACAACGGCCGCCACTACTCGGTGGCGTATCCCGAATGGGCGGCCAAGCCGTACGGTTTCGCAAACTTCTTGAGGGCGGCCCGCCTCGTCAACTCGCTCTACAACGGGCGACTGATCTCCCGGCAGGCCGGCAGCGAGGGCCCCTTCAGGTACGTCACCTACAAGGTCGAGCTATCAGCGCGGACCGAGCGCGGGATGTACGACCTCGCCCGGCCGAATGCGACCCGCGCCCACGGTTCCGGCTTCGTCGTACCGAGCCAGGACGAGTGGATCAAGGCGGCCTACTACGACCCCCACGGCGGCGGCACCTTCTCCTACTGGAAGTACCCGACCAGCCCAGGGGTCTTCGGTGACGGCGACGCGACCGCCCCCGGCCCCACGGTCCTGAACCCCACCACCGGCGACGTCACCAACGCGGCGACCCAGCCACTGGCCTCCTACCACGCATCCGGCCTTCCGGCACCGAGCTGGTGCCCGGGGCAGCTGCAGCCCGACGCCTGCAGCACACTCAACCCCCTCGGACTGGACCCCAGCACCTACGCCCAGCTCTACCAGGGCAGCCTCAGCACAGTGGGCCAGGCAAGGACCCGCTCACCGTGGGGCACCCTTGACCAGGGTGGCAACGCGGTCGAGTGGACCGACACGATCACCGCACCCCCGTCCGGACGAGGCTTCGGACGGGTCTGGCGGCGACTGCACGGCGGCGTCTCCAACGCGCCCGCCTTCCAGATGTGGCCCTCGGCGGTCGGACTCCAGCCGCAGAACAACGTGTTCTACAACCACACATATCCGTGGCTGGGCATCCGGATCGGCGTGATCGGCGACCTGAAGCCCAGCAAGCCCTGACTGGCGCGGGCGTGCAGGCCCAGCCCGCTCAGCCAAGCGGAGTGTCCTTCTCACGAAGCGCATCCAGGACGGCGGCGCAGAGGCGGGCCTTGATCGCACCGAGGGTGGCGGCCGGATATCCCTCCTGCTTGTGAACCGACACCTCAGCACCCCCGACGGGCCTCCGACCGCATGCCTCAGCCCGCTGTCAGCAACGCGTGAAATGAGGTTCTGGATCACTCTTGGTGCTGGCTCGGCCGAAGGCCACCCGACCGTGCCGGTATCGGGCGGGGTCACGCGGCGAGGAGTACGCGCTTGCGCAGGAGGTCGAGGCCGACCCGGCCGAACATCTGCCGCTTCAGCATCTTGATCCTGTTGACCTGGCCCTCGACAGCACCCGAACTGAACGGCAACGTCAGCCCAGCAGTCACCGCCAACTGCTCACTCCTGACGCCATTCAACGAATGCAGCTCAGGCAGGCCAGTTCCGGTGATCACCTCGCACCCGATCGCTGACCCTGTGAGCATGACCGTCCGTGAGAGACACGAAATGGCGGGACATGCTGTTCCCGCAGGTGGACGGCCTGGTCATCGAGGACATCACGCTCGGGGACGAACACGTCATCGTCGTCGCCCATGCTGTCGCGGTCTACGCGACCTGCCCGGAATGCGGTGAGACATCCGGGCGCGTCCACAGCGGTTACGACCGCCGGCTCGCTACGTCGCCCCGGAACGTCACGCAGTCGAACACGGCGGCGTCGGAAAACGTCGCCCCGTCAAACCGGGCGTCGCGGAGGTGGAGGTTTCCGGTGGCGGGGACATGGAGGGGGTGCTGAAGATCGGTGAGGTGGGCCAGCAGGCGGTGAGGGGGCGGTGTCATCCGGGCGGCTCCCGCGACTGGGCACGTCAGTGGGCCCTGGTGCACAACGCGGGGTGCTCAGGGCATATGGAGGCAGAAGGCGCGGGATGGGGGGGCTGGTTCCGTGCTTGGCGGGCTAATGCCAGGGGTGGTGCTGGTGGAAGGGGTTGCGGCGGATCGACTCGCCATCGACGGCCACCTCAAGGATGACTGGTCAAGCACCCCGCTCGGGCGACAACCGTCGCGACCCTGACCGTCCCACGCACGTAGATACGCCAGTAACTCCGGTGGTTCGCGCACCTTGAACTCGCAGCCGAGCATGAGCAGCCGCGAAACCGGCCACTCCGCGGTGTCGACATGTCCGTGGACGCACCGGCCGCGCTCGTCGAACCGTCGGGTTCTGCGTGGTGATGTTCGACCCCGCTCCCCCGTCAGCACCGGGATCACCGCAGCGTCTAGCGTGCCGGCCCGGTGCCGCACCCGGGGCGGGAGTACCTCCATCTGAGCGAGGGTTCGTACGGCCCGCGCCGCGTCGTTCAGCAGCCCGGCACCAACGCCACAAGCCGCACCGAAACAACTCAGAAGAGACACAACGTCGTATATCCCACCCGACGGAAGGGAGTTCACGCCCCACCAGTGCCCACATCGGCACAACAAGGGCTTTCCAGAGCCAGGCCAGGAGTGCAATCACCGAGCAGAGCAGACCACCGTGCGATTTCCGGCCCACCTCTCCACCCAGGGTGCCGGGTCCGGTAATCGAACGTATCGACTTGAACACTGAATGTAATGTCGCTACCTTATTGGCGGCGTTCGTTGTGTTCTGGGATGATTCCCGGACCGACTCTGCCACACGGATCTGCCCGGCCCGTGTGGGCGCCACGTGGGTTTCGCCCAGCGTGCGGCCAACCGGCCCACGCAAAGCGAGACTCATACGACGACTAGGCACCTGTGGATTGGTGACGCCCACACCGCGCGCACGGGAGCTCCATCCCCGACGAACGGCAGAGTCATGACGACCGCGGACCGAATCCCCTCATGTCCACGCGCAACAACGCCGGTGAACGAATCAGCCGAACCAAGGGGTCGGCTGATGACCGGCCTACTCCAGCCGCACTCTGCCGCCTACCTCTGAGGCCGAGCGCGCCCATCGCCGTGCGCGCCGATTATCTCGGCCCGAATCAGGCAGCGCGCCACCAGAGAGAAGGTCTTCCCACCTGCGCTTCGCAGGATCGAGTGGGGTTATCCACGACGAACGCGGATACCGGGCGAAATAGCACCGGGACACTTCCACCCGCCGCTCGTGCCTCTCTTGAGGGAGCAGCCCTTCGGGATTCGGCGTGTCAATTCAGTCGCACCGAGGGTCGATTTGCCATGCGCGTTTCAGACCTGAGCCACAGAGAGCGCGAACTTCGGGCAAGCACCCCCATCTCCGCCTCTTGCATCAACCTCTCCGCAGAGCACACACGCTTGCCAGCATCTCGCGCGCACAGGCCGACGTTGTTAAAGCCGGTGGCAGCGGATCATCAAACCTTATGCATCGTCAATTTTAGTCAGCGACTGAATATCATTGGAGGGGCATCGACATGGCCGCTCGACCGCTTGTGGAACGCCAGCCCAACGAACGGCTGCAGGCTCTCATCAACGAAGCAGGCTGCTCGAATGTAGGACTGGCCCGCCGCGTCAACATGAGCGGTGCCGAGCATGGACTCGACCTGCGGTACGACAAGACTTCGGTCAGCCGCTGGCTACGGGGGCAGAAGCCACGGGGACTGACCCCGGTGATCATCGCCGAGGTACTCGGGCACAAGCTCGGCCGCACGGTGTCGGTCGAGGAGATCGGCATGTCGAACAACCGGCAGCAGCAGGCATCGGGCATCGGGCTGACGTTCGCCCCGGCGCTCACGGGCGCGATTGAGCAGGCATGTGAACTGTGGCGCAGCGATGCCGGCGGCCAGAATCTCCACGCTGGTTCAACCGTGGCCGTTTCCGCGCTGCTGGGACCGAGCCGTGACTGGCTGATCACCGACTCGGACTCCGCAGTCGCGCGAGTCTCAGGCCAGCGGATCGGCACGGCAGATATCGAGTTGATGACCAACGCCACTCGCAATTTGGCCGACCTCGATCACCGCTTCGGCAGCGGGCACGTACGAACGATCGCCGTGCACTACCTCAACAGCGTCGTTTCCTGCCTGCTCAAGGGCTCGTACCAGGAGAGAGCCGGGCGACGGCTCTACGCCGCAGCAGCTCGCCTGACCGAACTCGTGGGCTACATGGCGGTCGACAGCGGCAAGCCCGGCCAGGCTCAGCGCTACTACATCCAGGCACTGCGGCTCGCCCAGGCAGCAGGCGACCGCAGCTACGGCGGCTACGTACTGGCGGCCGGAATGAGTCGGGTGGCACCCTCTCTCGGCTATCCGCGAGAGGTCGCGCAGCTCGCCCGGGCGGCACGGGAAGGGACTCGCGGTCACGCCACCCTCACCACGCAGGCCTGTCTCTACGCGGCAGAGGCACGCGGATATGCCTTGCTGGGAGACAACCAGGCGTGCAGTCTTGCCGCCGGAAGGGCTGTGGAGGCCCTCGAACAAGCTGATCCCGCCAACGAACCCGAGTGGATCGCTCACTTCGACGGGGCCTACCTCGCCGATCAACTGGCCCACTGCTACATCGACCTCAACCGGCCCGAGCCCGCCGTACGCAAAGCGGAGGAGGCGCTTTCAGGACATGCTGAATACCGGGTGCGGCGACGTACGATCGACTTGCTCCTGATGGCCACAGCACAGATTCTCGCCAGACAACTGGATGAGGGCTGCGAAACGGCGAAGCAAGCAGTAGGGCTGCTTGTTCATCTGCGGTCGAATCTCAGTGTCGAGTACCTGAGGATTTTCCGGCACCAGCTCAGAAAATACGGACAGGAAGCCGCGGCGCGACACGAATTCGAGGCCTGGTTGGAGAAAACCGAAACGGCTGCGCTACTGAACGCCGGCTGAGCCACCAGAGTGAAATTTTCTCGATGGAACAACACGAGCAGACAGATGGTTTCTTTGGCATGCCGTACCTCGTTAGGCCGTATATGTCAGCTCCCGACCTCTCGGCGCAGGTAATGATCCCGCGCAGGGAAACAGCCGATGTTCACAACGGTGACGCGGCATTCCATATGGACGAGCCGATCTACCTTGAGCTCATGATGCGCTGGTGGATGGCAGGACGCATGGTCCCCGGGCAATCCAATGAGGAATGGACGAGGATCGTGGCTCAATGCGTCGGTTGGCCGCCGTCGACTGGATAGATCACGATTACTGCTCGTGGGTCGTTTCTTCCGGGTGCGGACAGCGCGCACGCACCCGGAAGGAATTCAAGGCGCGATTTCGCAAATTACCGTGCCGGAGGTGACCCGCATGCCCGCCTCGGCGGTCAAACCCTTGACCGACCCCGCGCAGTGGGCTTTTAGCTGCTGCTCTGTTTTCATGGCTTCCATGACGGCGATCAGATCTCCCTCCTGAACCGTCTGGCCCTCTTCGACGGCAACGTTGACGATGGTGCCCTGCATCTGCGCTGTGACCGCGGTTGCGGATGGGGCCGCCTCCATGTTGCCGACCGGCCGGTATGTCGGGGGCCGCCGCCCCATCACAGTCGCTGACGCGGTGGCTGTGATGGCGGCAAGTCCGCTGGTGATGCTGACTTCGAACCGCTTGTTGTTGACTTCGACAACGAATCTTCCATGAGGTTCGGACACCAGCGTCAGTTTCTGGTCGACGTCGAGGGTGGCGAAGGCGGGGATGTCGTTGACGAACTCGGTCTCGATCCAGCGGGTGTGGACGGTGAACGGGTCGCTGGTGAAGGCCGGGTCGGTGACGACCTTGCGGTGGAAGGTGATGGCCGTGGCCATGCCCTCCACCTCGAACTCGGCCAGCGCGCGGGCGGCCCGCTGCAGGGCCTGCTCGCGGCTCGCGCCGGTGACGATGAGCTTGGCGAGCAGGGAGTCCCAGGCGGGGCCGATGACCGAGCCGGTCTCGACGCCCGCGTCCAGGCGCACGCCCGGACCGGACGGCGGGGCGAACTTCGTCACCGTGCCGGGCGCCGGGAGGAAGCCCCGTCCCGGGTCCTCGCCGTTGATGCGGAACTCGAAGGAGTGGCCGCGCAGCGGCGGGTCGTCGTAACCCAGCGCCTCGCCATCGGCGATACGGAACATCTCCCGTACGAGGTCGATGCCGGTGACCTCTTCGCTGACCGGGTGCTCGACCTGCAGACGGGTGTTGACCTCCAGGAAGGAGATCAGGCCGTCCTGGGCGACCAGGAACTCACACGTACCCGCACCCACGTAACCGGCTTCGCGCAGGATGGCCTTGGAGGCGCGGTACAGCTCCGCGTTCTGCTCATCGGTGAGGAAGGGGGCCGGAGCCTCCTCGACCAGCTTCTGGTGGCGGCGCTGCAGCGAGCAGTCACGGGTGGAGACGACCACGACATTGCCGTGGCTGTCGGCCAGGCACTGGGTCTCCACGTGCCGGGGACGGTCCAGATAGCGCTCCACGAAGCACTCGCCGCGGCCGAACGCGGCCACCGCCTCGCGCACCGCGGACTCGTACAGCTCCGGGACCTCTTCGAGCGTGCGGGCGACCTTCAGACCGCGGCCGCCACCGCCGAACGCGGCCTTGATCGCGATCGGCAGACCGTGCTGCTCCGCGAACGCCACGACCTCCTCGGCGCCCGAGACGGGGTCCGGGGTACCGGCGACCAGGGGCGCGCCGGCCCGCTGGGCGATGTGGCGGGCGGCGACCTTGTCACCGAGGTCGCGGATCGCCTGCGGCGGGGGACCGATCCAGGTCAGCCCTGCATCGATCACCGCCTGCGCGAACTCGGCGTTCTCGGACAGGAAACCGTAGCCGGGGTGGATGGCGTCGGCACCCGATTCGGCGGCCGCGGCCAGGACTTTGGCGACGTCCAGATAGCTGCCGGCCGGGGTGTCGCCGCCCAGCGCGTAGGCCTCGTCGGCCGCGCGGACATGCAGCGCGTCCCGGTCGGGCTCTGCGTAGACGGCTACGCTGGCGATCCCGGCGTCCCGGCAGGCCCGGGCGACGCGGACTGCGATTTCACCGCGGTTGGCGATGAGCACCTTGCGCACGATGGCTCCCTCCGTCGTTGTTCTCTTCTCGCTCTTCTCACATCCAGCTCGGTCACCGCGCGGGACCCATGTCGCCTATGAGCCAGGTGCCCGGTCCGTGTTCAACGAGTTGGTCGGACATCACAAGCCCGCGCGTGTTCCATCGTCGCCCCTGTGCTTGAGGCTGCTCCTGCGCCGTGAACGCGGCGGCCACCGACGCGGTGACCGCCATGACGACTGCCGCGAGTTCCTCGTCCGTCGGGCTGCCATGAATCACGTACGTGCCTTCGGCGCCCTTCACAACGGAATGTTCCCGTGCTTGCGCGGCAGCCTGGTGACGCGTTTCGAGCGCAGTATGCGAAGAGCGCTCGCGACGTGGGCACGGGTATCGCGGGGCCGGATCACCGAGTCGATGTAGCCGCGTCCAGCGGCGACATACGGATTGCACAAGGCGCGCTCGTATGAGGCACGCAGTCTTTCCCTATCCGCCTCGTGGTCGTCCGACTGCTGAAGCGCCTCCTTGTGCAGGACGCTGACCGCGCCATCGCCGCCCATGACAGCGATCTCCGCCGTCGGCCAGGCCAGATTGATGTCGGTTCCGAGGTGCTTGGAGCCCATGACTCCGTAGCCCCCGCCGTATGCCTTCCGGGTGACGACCGTGACCATGGGGACCGTGGCCTCGGCGTACGCGTAGATCAGCTTGGCGCCGCGCCGGATAATGCCGCCGTGCTCCTGGCCGACGTCCGGCAGAAAGCCCGGCACGTCCACGAACGTGAGCACGGGCACATGGAAGGCGTCGCAGGTGCGGATGAAGCGGGCCGCCTTCTCACTGGCGTCGATGTCCAGCACACCCGCGGCGCACATCGGCTGATTGGCCACCACCCCCACGCTCAAGCCCTCGATCCGACCGAAGCCACAGATGATGTTCTGCGCGAACAGCGGTTGCACTTCGAGCAGTTCGCCACCGTCGAGGACGGCCGACACCACCTCTCGCATGTCGTACGGCCGTCTCGGGTCATCGGGGACGAGACTGTCCAGCGCTGGATCCGATGTTTCCCCGGCCTCGTCGCCGAGATCCGGAAAGGCGGGCGGATCCTCCATGTTGTTCGAAGGAAGATGGCTCAGCAACGCCCGCGCGTAGTCGAAGGCGTCCTTCTCACTCCGAGCCAGGTAGTGCGCGACTCCGGAAAGGGTGTTGTGGCCGACCGCGCCGCCCAGTTCTTCCCGGCCCACCGACTGACCTGTGACGGCACGCAACACATCCGGCCCGGTGACGAACATGTGCGAGATTGCGTCGACCATGACGACGAAGTCGGTGATTGCGGGTGCGTAGACGGCTCCGCCCGCGCAGGGACCGAGGATCAGCGAGATCTGCGGGATGATCCCGGACGCCTGGACGTGCCGCTTGATGATCTCGCCATACAGGGCGAGCGATTCCACGCCCTCCTGGATACGCGCACCGCCCGAATCGTTGAGGCCGATGACCGGACGGCCGGTGCGCAGTGCGAGGTCCATCACCTTGACGACCTTGTGGCCGTACATCTCGCCGAGACTTCCGCCGAAGACCGTGAAGTCCTGTGCGAAGACGAACACTTGGCGGTTGTCCACGGTGCCGTACCCGGTAACCACTCCGTCACCGAGCGGCCGGTGTTCGCCCATCCCGAAGTCGTCGCAGCGATGCTGGACCATCGCGTCCAGTTCCACGAACGAGCCCGGGTCCAGCAACGCGTCGATGCGCTCACGAGCGGTCAGCTTGCCCTTGTCATGCTGACGGTCCACCGCATCGGAGGAGGACGGAGCCAGCGACTCCTGCCGGCGCCGCTCAAACTCCGCGAGCCGCTCCGTCGTGCTTCTCCATGGGGGGACGTTCACGATGAGACCTGGAGCGCGGAGAGCACGGAAGGCCACGCCACGTGCAACTCCCGCTCCCAGTACGGCCACGAGTGCGTGCCCGTCAGGTAGAGGTGGGAGGTGACGTCGACCCCGGCCTTGCGGAGCCGGTCGGCGAACCTGGCGGTCGGCTGGTAGGACGGGGCCTCCAGCAGGCCCGCTTCCAGTGGGGTGTTCCGGTCCAGGGGCCCGGGCAGGCCGGCGGCGGCGGAGAGATGCACCTTGACGCCACGGAACCTGTTGACCATGCGCGCGGGGTTGTGCGCGTCCCACAACGCCCGGTTCCTGACCGGATCGCCCCACAGCCGCATCGCGTCCACGCCCTCGCGCGCGCAGGTGAGGACGATTCCCGAACGCAGCGCCTGGTCGTCAAGGTCAGTGACGCCGCTGAAGGAGCCGGCGAAGACGTACTCCCCGGTGTGACGTGCGGCGTAGTTGAGGGCGCCCAGGCCGCCCTCGGACATTCCGATCACCGCACGCCGGTCGTTCGCACGGAATCCGCGCTCCAGGATCTGCGGCAGTTCCATGGTGTGGAAGGTCTCCCAGTTCGGGCCGCCCTTCTGGCCGTAGTTCCACCAGTTCGTGTAGAAGCCCGCCCGGCCGCCCTCGGGTGTCACGATGATCACATCCGTCTGCGACGCCAGTTCCTCGATATCGGTCTCCCGCGTCCATGAGGTGTAGTCGTCGCTCGCCCCCTGGAGCAGGTACAGGGTGGGGAAGGTGCGACCCGAGTTCGGGGACCAGCTCGGCGGAAGGATCACCCGCACGGGCACCTTCGTCCCCAGCGACGGGGAGTCGATGCCGAGGTCGATGACACGTTCTCCGAGCTGCTTGGTCTCGGCGACGTACGCGCCGTTGTCAGCCTGGACATGCGAGGTGTCCACGGTCTGCGGGTCGGTCCCCGCCATGGCGATACCCGGGGAGGCGGCCAGCGTCGTGGCCGCCGTCAGACAGCCCAGAAAAGCCGCCACCGTGCTGAGCCTGTGTGAGATCCAGAAGCGACGCGTCTCGAAAAAGGCACGGCGATGCAGAGGAGTCCGTCGGAGGGCCAAGTTCTTCTTCCTTCGTGGCTGTCGTAACGGTCGTGTGCGGGCGGTGAGGGGTCACAGGGCGGTGATGAGATGGCGGGCGATGACGTCCACGTGCGGTGGATCGATCAGGGACAGGTGGTCACCGGGTACCGGGACCACCGTCAGGCCGGGGCACAGCGGTGCCCAACCCAGATCGGCGTCGTCCCGCAGGTAACGGGGATCGATGGCGGTGGTGAGCGCCTGCGCCTCCTGCGCGCG
>Ga0307508_10004144_pt1 | contig 14269 bp, 14 predicted proteins | sample 9_EM_MG_FD_203089 | JGI IMG/M metagenome (GOLD analysis project Ga0307508, IMG submission 203089) | Populus trichocarpa ectomycorrhiza microbial communities from riparian zone in the Pacific Northwest, United States - 9_EM | ecosystem: Host-associated > Plants > Roots > Unclassified | place... | reverse complement strand
AGAGGCAACATGTCCGGAGATGACAGCAGCCTTAGTCTCCGAGCACCGGTTCGGGAGACAGTCTTCCGTCCTTTCCCCTTGGCGAGTCCCTCAGGCGCGTTGTATATAGAGAGAATGTTCCTCCTTTGACTTTGTATCAATCAACCAATTCACTATCTTCGTCTCTATCGATCCCTATATTCCAACAAAGAACGGATGGATGGAAGTCACCTTGCAGTTACATGTCAACTTATCGGTGAAAACCTCATTCCAACCCATGCTTTGATTGATAATGGAGCAACTGGATACGCTTTCATAGGTAAAGATTTCGTTCGTCATCACCACCTACTACAACTACCGCTAGAGAAGCCCCGTCGGCTTGAAGTTATCGACGGACGTCCGGTATCGTCAGGAAAAATCACCCACTACGTTAAAATCCCACTGAAAATCAGCAACCACCTCGAAGAAGCCTGGTTCTATGTTACCAAATTGGGTCACTACCCAATAGTGCTTGGAATTCCATGGCTATGCCACCACGATATATCGATCTGATTCCCCACCAACACTGTGACGTTCAACTCCCCGTATTGCCTTGACTCATGCAATTCCGGAAATAAGCCAGTTTCGATTCCGGGACTTGACTTTATACCTGAACGGCTGTCTGTCCCATGTGAGCAGATCTCGTTACTCAGCGCCTCGGCTTTCCTAGATCTGCAACAGACCAAAAACTTGGAAGTTTTCTCAGTGACTCTGGAAGAGCTGGAAGAGGTTGTCAACGGAAAGAAGCCCGCTGTCAACATCAATCAGCTGGTTCCAGAACACTTCCACGAGTTCCTTCACCTTTTTCGAGAAGTAGATGCACAAAAATTACCCCCTCACTGTCCTTACGATCATATGATCCCACTCAAACCAGGCACAGAACCACCTTTTGGCCCTCTCTATGGCATGTCCCACCACCAATTGCAGACTTTAAAGGCATATATTGATGAAAACCTTGATAAGGGATTCATCCGACACAGCTCATCTCCTGCAGGAGCACCTGTTCTTTTCGTAAAGAAAGGTGATGGATCCCTACAACTCTGCGTCGATTACCGCCGACTTAACGAAATGACAATCAAAAACTGATATCCACTACCCCTCATTCAGGAAACGCTTGCAAGACTGCAGAAGGCCAAGTGGTACACCAAGTTGGATATGCGTGGGGCTTATAACCTGCTCCGGATTGCGGACGGTGAAAAGTGGAAAACTGCTTTCCGTACGAGATACGGACATTTCGAGTATACGGTCATGCCCTTCGGCCTTATGAATGCACCCGCCAGCTTTCAGCATTTTGTGAAAGATGTTCTGAGGAAGTTTCTCGACCGTACGGGAACTGCGTTCCTGGATGATGTTCTGATATATTCAGATACCCTGGAAGAAAATATTCAGCATACTCGGGAAATTCTCGAAGCACTCGGCAATGCAGAAATCCACCTAAAACCAGAAAAGTGCCGCTTTCACGTTCAAGAAGTGGACTACCTGGGACTGGTCATTACTCCCGGAGGAATCAAGATGCAACCCAGCAAGGTCTCCACGATCCAGAAATGGGAATCCCCCCAGTCAGTGAAACAAGTGCAGGAATTCCTCGGTTTCGCGAATTTCTACTGACGTTTCATCCTAAACTACTCAGGAGTGGTGGCACCGTTGACGCGTCTGACACGAAAGGATGTTCCTTTCACCTGGAACCAAGAGGAGGAAAAAGCGTTTCAGAACCTCAAGAATGCATTCACTAGTGCTCCAATTCTGCGTCATTTTGACTGGGAAAGTCCCATTGTGATAGAGACTGACGCATCAGACTTCGTCTCCACTGGAGTACTGTCGCAGCCAGATGAAAATGGCATCCTCCACCCGGTGGCATTCTTTTCAAAGAAGCATTCACTGGCAGAATGCAACTATGAAATCTACGATAAGGAGTTGCTTGCAATCGTATAATGTTTCGAAGAATGGCGTTCCCACCTTGTCGGATCAACACACCCTATTCAGGTTCTCACCAACCACAAGAACCTTGAATACTTCAAGACGAAAAGGACACTCAACCAACGCCAGGTCCGATGGTCTGCCTTCATGTCAGAGTTTCCTTGGTATGCAGAGTACAGACCAGGAAAGTTGGGAGGAAAACCAGACTCCCTGATCCGTCGATCAGGAGATCTCCCCAAGGAGCGAGATAAACGCTTGACCCAGCATTTTCAGGCACTCCTCAAACCTACCAACCTGGAAAAGCCAAAGAATGGGACGCTACACATGTGCGCAGATATCCCGCAAGACGACAATAATGGCATTCCACATGGCAACGAAGAACCGTCACTCGACGAACTCTTCCACCAAGGATTAGTAGCAGACCCTTTTCCTGCGAGAATATTGGGAATGCTACGGGACGGGGTTCGTCATACCAAGGAGATTTCATTGGCTGAGTGTTGGGAGGAAAACGGTCGACTCACTTACCGCAACCGTATCTACGTACCGGGTCATGATCGTTTGCGGTTGCGGATCCTCCAGACCCATCATGATCCTCCTGCATTCGGACACCCTGGACGTGCGAAGACCTTGGAATTGATCGACCGTGCATACTACTGGCCGACATTACGGAAGGATGTTGAGCGTTTTGTACGCAATTGTCATGTCTGTCGAAGAATAAAGGCAACCCGACATTCACCCTACGGAGTTCTGAAACCGCTTTCTGTGCCCGACTGACCATGGCAACATCTGTCAGTCGATTTCGTAACGGGATTGCCACAATCTAAGGGTTATGATGCAATTTGTGTGTTTGTGGACCGTCTCACCAAACAGCACCATCTTATTCCCTGCCGGACAGCTATCATGGCAGAAGAGTTGGCTGACCTTTTCTGCAATCGAGTTTTCCATTACCATGGACTGCCAGACACAATTGTTTCAGATCGGGGACCACAATTCGCATCGCATTTCTGGAAACATATTTGCGTATGCATGAAGATCGATGCGAGGCTCTGCACTGCATTTCACCTGGAAACAGATGGCCAAACGGAACATGTGAATGCTATCATGGAGCAACACCTTCGTGCCTACATTTCATATCTGCAGGATGATTGGGTGGACTACCTCTTTCTTGCAGAATTTGCAGGAAACAACCTTATCTCAGACACCACCACGATGTCGCCATTCTACGCAAACCTTGGATACCACCCGAAGTGTGATTTGGAGTTGGATGTCCGGACCGACAACCACGATGAGATCCAAGTGCAAACAGCAGCAGAATGGCTGAACATTATTCACGATGTGGCACGAAGTGAGATGCATTACGCGCAGACACGACAAAAAGACAATACCGATAACCACAGGACCCCTGCCCCAGTTTTCCTTCCCGACGATATGGTATGGATCGATGGACGGTTCTGGCGTACTCAGCGTCCCAGCCGAAAGCTGGAGAACAAACATCATGGACCATTCCGAGTTATTCAAGCAGTTGGAACACACGCCTACGAACTGGACCTTCCAAACACGGTGAGGAAACATCGAGTTTTCCCTGTGTCACTCCTACATCTTGCTGCCGACGATCCGATTCCTGGTCAGATCCCTCCGCCCGCTCCGCCAGTTGTTGTGGATGGCGAAGAAGAATGGGAAGTGGAAGAAATTCTCGATAGTCGATGTATACGACGAAGATTACAGTATCTCGTGAAATGGCGGGGTTACGCTGAGCCAACATGGGAGCCAGAAGAATACCTTGCAGAGGTTCAAGCAGTGGATGTATTTCACGCAAGATACCCAGGAAAGCCAGCGCCTCAGGGGTTGGCAGGTGCAGTGGCTACATCGCAGGAGCTCAGCAACGAGTAGGGGAGCTACTGTCACAGCGTGGACCCTGTGCCGGGCATGGCTGATCACTCAGGTTGTGATTAGAAGGGGTTGAGAGTTGGGTGTGTGGTTTTAGGGTTGGGCGTGAGTTGTGGGGTTAGGGTCATCGTGTACTAGCTAGTTGAGGTTGCTGAGGAACACTATAAGAAGAGAGCGTCCCTCCCTTCTTTCATGTTCCTCACGCAACCTCTGTGTTTCTGAACTCAGAGTTGTTTGTCACCTTGTCCTCGCCTTGTCCTCGCCCTCGCCTTGCCCTCGCCCTCGCCTTGCCCTCGTCTTGTCCTCGCCCTCGTCTTGTTCCTGCCGCGCCCCGTCTCCTCTTGCCTCTCCTCGCCTCGTCCTGTTCCAGCACTCCTCAACCCTTGTCCCGCACCGTCACACGGACCAACCATCGTACAAGCCGTCGGGCAGCCACCGTGCAAGCGCCATCCACCGAGAGACCCGTCAAGCAAGCCGTTGCCACGGAGCCGTGTACGAGCCAGCGCTCAAGCCGCAAGCAGGACGACAGTTGATCTGGAAGGAGACGGAAGGATACGTGAGGAGCTCGAGAGTCTAGGCGGGAGATAGCCCGGTGTTAGAACCTTGGGGCCGTGGCGGTCCTAAGGGATTTTTCTCCGGTCGGGCTGGAAACGCAACTATGCAGAGAGATAGAAGGGTCTGGCCGTCGAGCCAGATAAACCCTCTACTTCTGATGGGCTGGTAATCACCTCATTGAGGAATATACGCAGTGCGGGCATCAGTCGGCTTATCGTCAGTACCAACCAGAACGAGTAGCTCTGGGCTTTGGGCCACGCCCACCTTCGCTGGTACGTGTGCAAGCGTATTCCATACCTTATCATACCTGTGAGGCAGTTGTTGCGCGAGCCATTTGGCATACACGGGGCAATACGAGTGTTACACCTGAAATATCTCGAGTACATAGCTAAGCTAGAGAGGGGTACGTAAGGATGACGGAATGCACTCAGAGAGTCTAGGAGGGAGATAAGGTCCGGAGATGAGCTTACGGCCGAGACGGACCTAAGACACATATCTCCAGAGATGAGGGGAAGATTGCAAACGGCGAGATGCTTGGGCTATGACCCCTCCCAGGAGGGGATGCCCCGACACCTGCTGATGGCGTACGGCCCGCCGGACTTGGGCTATGACCCCTCCCCTGAAAGGAGGGGATGCCACGTCGCCTGCTGATGGTGCACAGAAGAGAGTCCAGTAGGAAAGCACCCCGCCCACTTGCATGAAACCTCATCTCCCCTTATCTACACCCTGCCAGGGCCAATGAGTCGCCCACGGGGTCCCTGCACCTCGGAGGAATCCAAATCCGAGTCACCACTTCTCACGCCAGCGCCCCTCGGATATAAGACAGAGGCTTTCCACCCCAACGGAAAGGAAGTCAGCACAAAACATCCTCACCAAACACTACCACCGAACCCACCCACAAGATCTAAGATTATTCCGCTGTGAATTATCGAAAGTAGCCTGATTACCTTTGATTCTCTTTACACTCCGGTTACGATACAACCCCAGTGTCACACTATAATCTTGATCTCAAAAATCACCCTACTTTCATGACTTACTTCGACGACACCTACTTCGAAGACCACCTTTATCTACTGGAATTATCTACCTTCTTAGAGCCTAAGTTGCAATACTCCTTCGACTACACCTTTCAGTCAATCGACGACGAAATCTCCTAGTACGAATGGTGGGAAGAATTCTTCGACGGATCTAGGCCGATCCACGAAACAATCAAGTACGCTCCATACGATTGGTATACCCAGCAGTGGTGGAACTGTGCGCTACTATCTCAACCGGCCAACTTCGACGAAGAGGAACTCTTCAACCTGTTCGATTACCACTTCGACTACGACTCAATCATCAACAGCGGAGACTTCCTCGACCTGTATTAAGCAATGACGACCTCTTCGGACTTCAACATGCTCCGGCTCGAGGCCCCCCGTGACCTGCTCCAAATTACCAACGGAACACCAAGACCGGAACAAGCGGTGGAAATAGCCAATCCCGCAGTCTGGGTTAGAACCCTGGTGCGCCAGCAACAGCAGGCCGAAATCGACTTACAACGGCTTAAGGAGCTGTGCGGTAACGCCTACGATAGAACTGACCGACGAACGAGGGAGATCGAGCAGGCCTACCAAATCTTAGCAGAAGGCACTAGGTACGTATATGACCGAGACAACGCTAACGAAAAAATAGCAGAGGAATGGATACGCAGCGAGCTGTCGAGCACAGCAAACGCGTACCAATCTCTTGCCAGGAACGTCTGGCAAACCATCATCGAGTGCACCAATGAGGCCAACGAGCGACAAATATGTCAGGCCACTCAGCTGGCTCGGGTAAACGATGCCCTGTCCTTTCTGGCGGAAGCCACCACAGCCCGAAATCAACATCTGGCCAACTTTCAGTGGAATGTGCAACTATGGGTGGCTGCACACCAGAACCAGGTATCCACCCTGGAGAACCAACTCCGGGAGGCATTGCGACGAGGATCCCGCTACCCGCAACGCCACCGGTGCCAGCGGGACCACCTGCATGGAGAAGCCCCGTCCGGCAGACCAGCACCAGTGCCCCATCAGCCCACTTGCAACCAGCAGTGGGAAAGCAGCTACGCCTAAACCCGGGACCGATGCTCCGACGACAGAGACCCCCGGCGGTACCTACAATGCCAGAAATGAGGCAGCGGCTGGAGCAACTCAGGTGCCACGTATCCCCAAGGCCACCAACACCTGAGCCTGCAGCAGGGCAAGGAGGAAATCCCCCCTCGACACCACCCGGATCGTCAGCGGGACCTCCTTCGGGCCCGCCATCCGAACCATCCCGACCGCCTTTCCGGCACCTCCACTCTCCTTCGCCACCTAGGAACTCTGCGCCTACAATTATCACGCAGGACCTCGTACGGCTAGTGGCAGAAGGAGTCGAACGGGCTCGATAAGACCAACCGGCGCAACCCGAGCTGGGCAATATCGCCCGATTAAAAATGAAGAACCCGGAAGCCTTCGACGGAAAGAGCTCGACCGCCTTCAATCAGTGGTGGGAAGCAGTCACCATGTTCCTTGGGTTCTGCCCGGAAACAGGGGATCAACAGAAAATTGCCTGGATGGGGACCATACTTTCAGATACGGCTCTAGTATGGCACCTACAGTGCTTCCGGGAGCTAAAGGGAAATGACACCTGGGTCAACTACGCGGCAGCCATTCAAGCAGAATATCGCAACGAAAGGGAAGCGGCCGATTCCCAACTCAAACTAGGGCAGCTAAAATACCAGGGATCGATCCGTACTTACCTCACCGAGTTCTGGGCCCTGAACAACTTCGCAAAGGCAATGGGAGAAGGCCTGCGAGAGAAAATCAACCTAGCAATGCCGGACAGCATCCTGGACATGCGGTTCAACCAGAACCCGGATGAGCCCACAGATGATGAAGGCTTCATGAGCGCCACCTACCGAGCGGGAATCTAGGGTGAAAAGAAAAAAGCGCTCAAAGTGGCTAGAGAAGCTTCGAAAGGAGGGCCTGCCCCAAGGCAGGAGGGAAAGAAGGACGATAAACGAAGGGAAGAAGGGAAAAAGGACAACCAGGGGAAAAAAAGACTGGAACAACGCACCGAAAAAACCCAGGAATGGTGGGGAGGAAAGAACCACTGGGGCTCAAAGGAGAAAGCCCTGAGAGGAGTTCCGCAAAAGGAACAAGAAGCGTACTTCCAAAACCGCGACGATTGCTGGCGATGCGGATGACCCGGGCACAGAACCTTCGAATGCTTCTTGTTCAACACGTGGCAAGGAACCGCGCTACCAAAAGCCCCTTGGAAAGCAGCGGCAGCCGGACAAAAACGGGGAAGAGAAAACGAGAAGGACAAGGAGGCCCCCACAACCAAACAACAAAAAGTCGCGGCAGTGGAAACCATGGAAACGGATGCTGTAGCACCGTTGTGGGAAGAATCCGACTCGGATTTTTAAGAGGTCGGGAACAGCCGCAGCCCAAGACCTCGACGATAATATGCGGACTATCTAAGAAACGAAAGAACGGAGAACCAAGCGCTGGAACCCTGTCAAAGAAAAGAACAGTCCACAGCGGCACACACCCAATCATCACCATGTTACTACATGTAAGGGAGAAAGAACACCAGATCTGGGTACTACTGGATACCGGTTGCTCCGTTGCGCTCCTCAATCAGCAGACAGTGGAGAAGCTCGGGATTAAGAAGAAAGCGCATCAGCAACCTCACAGCATAGAGAATTACACCGGGGAAAGTGTCAAAGGAGCAGGGCAATTTTATACGGAACCCGTGCTCCTCCAACACCGAAAACATTACTCCAGGGAGAAATTCAAAATCTCACCAATGGAACCAGAAATCGACGCCTTCCTCCCTTTTGACTGGATAACGACACATCCACCACAAGGCGCCTGGAAGAACCAGGAAATAAGGTTCAACAGTGCCCGGTGCCTGGCCAGCTGCACCAGGTTCGAAACCGGTGAGTTCTCCCTGTTATGGGACGAAGAGGTGGCAAAAAACCCCCAAGCCCAGATCATCGGTTATGTATCGGCCGTCAATGAAGACGCAAAGGAACGAGTCCCTATGGAATTCCGACAGTACCTGGGAATAATGGGAAAGGAGGCGGCGAACGCCCTCCCCCAGCATCGACCCTACGACTGCAAGATCAACCTCAGAGAAGGCGAGACAGCTCCCCGGGGACCCATCTACCCACTATCGGAAGAGGAACTCAAAACGCTTCGGGAATGGCGGAAGGAGATGGAGCGAACAGGAAAGATCAAACGCTTGACATCCCCCGCCGGATCACCGATACTCTTTGTCCCCAAGCCACACGGAAGAGGGCTACGCCTGTGCGTCGACTACCGAGCATTGAACAAAATAACGATCCCAAACCGATACCCGCTACAACTCATGCAGGAACTACAGGACCGGGTCCAAGGTGCGCAGTGGTTCACAAAACTAGATCTGAAAAACGGATTCCATCTCATTCGAGTCAAGGAAGGGGACTAATGGAAGACGGCATTCAGAACCCGATACGGATTGTTCGAATTCCAAGTAATGCCCTTCGGCCTAACCAACGCCCCATCCACCTTCCAAGACATGATGAATCACATCTTATCGGATCTACTAGACGTCGGAGTTTTGGCATACATGGATGACATATTAATCTACGCCAAAGCCGAAGAAGAACACGACCGCCTGGTTAAGGAAGTCTTGGAAAGACTGCAGGCCCATGGGTTAGCAGTCTCCCCAGAAAAATGCGTCTGGAAAACTCAGGAAGTGGAGTTCCTGGGTTATGTCATTGGGAGAAATGGAATCGCAATGTCTCAAGAAAAGGTGGAAGCAGTACTGAGTTGGGAGGAACCCAAATCTCTGAGCGAGACCCAGTCCTTCCTAGGGTTCGCTAACTTCTACCGACGATTCATCAAGGACTACTCGAGAGTGGCGCGACCCCTGACAGAATTAACGAAAAAGACGGAAAAATGGTCATGGAACCCCAAGGCAGGAAAAGCATTCAACGAGCTAAAAAAGCAATTCACGATGGTACCAATCCTGGCCCACTTCGACGCCCACTGACTAGTTATGATCGAAACTGACGCCTCGGACTTTGCGTTGGGAGCGGTCCTATCCCAAAAAGACGAGGAAAACCGACTATACCCAGTGGCGTTCCACTCGAGGAAGTTCCAGCCCACGGAAATCAATTACGAAATCCACGACAAGGAACTCTTAGCAATAGTGGACGTCTTCAAACATTGGAGGCGCTATTGTGAAGGAGCAACGCACCAAGTCCAGGTGTATTCAGATCATCAAAACTTGGAATACTTCACAACAACCAAAGTCTTGAATCGACGTCAAGCACGATGGGTGCAGGAGCTAGACGGTATCGACTTCAGAATCTAATACCAACCAGGCACGCAAAATGGGAAGCCAGACACGTTGTCAAGGTGTTAGGAGTACCGCCCTGAAAAGGGTGGGGTAGAGAACCAGCCGATCACGACGGTTTTGGGAAAAAATAACTTTGAGGACCGTCTAACGTGATCATTTGTCTGTTCCTCAGCACGGCTGTCATCACTCCTGGAAAGAAAGTGGACGAAGGAATTCTGGCAGACGTCAGGGAAGAGGGGAAGAAGGACGAAGCCTATGAACAGGTGAGGAAACAGGAAACGGCGTCGGAGGAACCGTCGCCGAAGGACCGAAGGGTCAATGAATTAAGTTGCGAAGAAAACCTACTGTACCGACGAAACCTGCTCTGGATACCGAAGGGCCTGGTGCGGAGGATTATGGAATCAGAACATGACACAAAGGTGGCCGGACACATGGGACAGGATAAGACCATCGAACTAATCCGACGAAACTTCTGGTGGCCAAAAATGAACGAACGGATCATCGACTTTGTCAGAAGCTGCCCGGAATGCCAGCAGAATAAGGCAACCCGACACCAACCCTACAGGCGGTCCTCCCCGCTAGAATTGCCCTACACCCCATGGCAATCCATAGCAATGGACTTCATCACGGAACTCTCCATCTCGGACGACTGCGACCAACTATGGGTATTCATCGATCGATTCACCAAGATGGCGCACTTCCTTCCGCTGAGAAAAGAAGGAAAGACAGTGGCAGACCTAGCCGTCATCTTTGCCCGAGAAATATGGAAGTATCACGGCCTCCCCACTGACATTGTGTCAGACCGCGACTCCAGGTTCACCTCGGAAACCTGGATGGAGTTCCTACAACTTTCGGGAATTCGGCCTCGCATGTCAACAGCATTCCATCCACAGACCAACGGCCAAACAGAGCGGCTCAACCAGACAATCGAAGCCTACCTCCGAGCGTTCGTCAGCAAGGAACAAGACGACTGGGTACGCCTGCTGCCGATGGCCGAATTCGCCTACAACAACTCGACCACCACGGGCAATGGTATGTCTCCGTTTTACGCTAACTATGGCTTTCACCCAGCGGCCATGAACCCAGCGTCAACAGAATCTCTGAACCCAGCGAGCCAAGTCTATGCCCACTGGATGCACGCTGTGCACGACGAATCCCGGAAAGGGCTGGAAGACGTACAAGAACGGATGCGCCGATACACTGACCCGGCGCGAAAGGAACCCGCGGCATACCAAGTAGGAGACTTCGTGATGCTCAACGGGCGCAACATCAGAACGCGCCGCCCCTTGAAGAAACTGGACCACAAGAATCATGGTCCCTTCCAGATCGAGAAAATTGTCTCCGCTCTGGCCATCCGCCTCACACTGCCCCAGAAATGGAAGATCCACAACATCTTCCACGTCTCGCTGCTTGAACCCTACCGAACTAGGGAGCACCGAGCACCACTGGACCCGTCAAAGGTGCTCCGAGAGGCTGATGACATCGAACAGTCGGAGGAATACGACCTTGAAGAAGTTATGGCCTCGGTCGAACGCGGCCGGGGAAATAACAAACGGATCCTATACCTCGTCAAATGGCTCGACTATCCAGAACGCAAGGACTGGACGGAAGAACCATTCGACAACTTTTCGGTAGGCAGTCTAGAGAAACTCCGGGAGTTTCACCAACGAAATCCAGATGCGCCGAGGAACTACCGACTCGCTGACGTCTAGCCGGGAAGCAAGAACCGGTTGACCAACTTTCGGAATAAGGAACCGGTGATTCAGATCCAGGGCCGCAGGTACACCCCGCCCCCGACAGCGCGGGCACTCCTCGTTACGCCCACAGGAGGCCACTACCCGGATCCCAGTTACTAGCACAAAGGGTACCATAGGCTCTCCCCGCACAAAAAGAGCTCGGTCCGAACCAACCCCGTAACTGAAGTCCGAAATGAGGGGCAACCCGAAGAAAAACCCGCTTCCCGGGCATCGAATCGACCGGGAAAAGACCCGCTTCCCGGGCACCCGAAGGCCTCCCTGGAAGAGGAATCCACGCCAGGTACCACACAACCCGGTAACGAGGATTCAGGAGAACCCAAAGGAAGATACGGGATGACGACCGAGAAGGCACGGGCACTTCCTGACACGCTTGCTTCATCCGGATGAGTTGTCGTGGCCTCTATCTGAATGCCGGTTTCAGCCCTCGGCCCACCGAATTCCTACTCACTCTCTCGAAGAATCGAATCCCGGTTGGGACACGGCGCGGCCCCACCGAAGGCCCCACGACAAAAGAACCGTACGAGTACGCACCGGCCTACTCGGAGGGCCCAGTCATTCCGACGGAGTACAGAGTCATGTCCTGCTCCGGTGACTGGGAGGGCTGTAGGGGAGGAGGATGTTGTAATATCTCACTCGTTGCTTAGTCATGGCGGCAGGCATGGACCTGCCCCTATATTCTCCTTTCTCTCAAGGCTTCAGCCTTACTTAGACAATACACACGTTCATCACTTTCAACAGGTTATGATCCCGGACCAGTGCTTTATCCAAAACCACTGCAAAAATAACCTCACACCGCGAATAACCTTGATCCTCTATTACTTTCCGCAACAAACTTGCCTATTGCCCAACATGGTTGAAATGTACAAATCGATGTACGGATCCTTCGAAAAACTCTCCTCGGACAACTATGACACCTGGAAACCGTGCATTTCGACAATTCTCTCAGCAATGCTTGCCCTCAAGATTGTCACAGGCGAAGAAGTCGAAGACGATCTCCCTATCGGAAACTGCCCCGCAAACGTCACCAAACGCGAAAGCTACGAGAAGCGACAAGCTCTAGCCACCACCGCAATCCTGCTCTCCTGCACCCCCGAGGTCAGAATCCACCTATCCGGCATTACCGATGCGAAAGCAATGTGGGATACACTCGCGGAGCAACTAAGCAGCTCATCCTCATTTGGCCGACGAGTCACAATTGGCAAAAATTTCTCCAATGCCCGTCCAAAGGCCGGCGAGAGTATCGCAGTATATCTCTCACATCTGAACGACATGCGAGTTCAACTTGCTGGGACGGAAGGAGCTATACCTGACGAGAGGTTTCTGTACCACATTTACCTTACAGCTCCGGAGGAGTACCAACCAATGCTCGACATGATGCAGAAATGGCCGGTGGGTATGGCTACTATTGCATCTGTATCTGAAGCTCTCCGAGATGCCGAGCAGAACAAACTGGCCCGGAAGGCCAATGAAGATGGAGTATCTGGCACAGCACTATTTGCTCGTGGAAGAGGAGGAAGAGGAAGAGGCGGAGGAAGAGGTGGAAGAGGGAACCGGAATGGAGGAAGAGGTGGAAGAGGTGGAAAAGGACGAGGGAAGCAGCCGGAGCAGAAGACTCAACACTGTGTCAACTGCAACATGAGCAACCATACTACCGAAAACTGTCGCAAGCCCCTGAAATCGTCCAAGCGCCCACACAACACCGGCAATGACATTGTCTGCTACCACTGTGCGGAAGTTGGCCACCCCAAGAAACTGTGTCCAGTGTGGAAACGAGTACAAGAGACCTTCAACAATCGCAACTCTGGAAGAGCACTACTCGCAAACGACGACTCCCAAGCACTGGTTGTGGCAAACCGAACGCCAGGCAACGCCGAAGATTTCGATTGACTAGCCGACTCGGTGGCCTTACTCGGTACGATGGCCAGTCCCGCTGCCGTACTCGATTCGGCCTGCTCCGTTGGACGTATATGGATGCCCGGACCGATGGACTCAGCTGGACCCACACGGCTCGGCCATTTCGCACTTGCATCGGAAGCACTGTCAACTACGTGGATAATCGACTCCGGCGCCTCTCACCACATGTACAATGGACCCAAGTCAGCGTACCTCACCTACCGTCACCTACCGTATCCAATCGATATCAAGTTGGGAGACGATACCTGTGTTCGGGCGACCCACTACGGAGAGCTGTCGATTCATAAGCATCGGATTGAGGCACTGCATACACCCACCTTCCGATACTCACTGCTATCCGTTAGCGAATTCAATGATCAACGCTATATCGTCACCTTTGGGAACAACAAATGCCTTATAACCGACAGCAAACGGAATATCGTTGTGAGTGGCACCAAAAATGGAAGACTCTTTCAGGTGGACAATGACTCGGTAGCCCTACTGAGCTCTCATGAGCTGGCGCCGGCCGCTCCCCACAGCCGAAGCGGCGCTCACCACGGCCGAAGCCGCGCTCACGTTTTGGCGCCGAGCACTCACCATGGCCAAAGCGGCGCTCACGTTTTGGCGCCGGGCGCTTCCCATGGCCAAAGCGGCGCTCACGATTTGGCGCCGGCCGCTCAACCCGGTCGAAGCAGCCCTCAGAAAAGGTTATCGCTCCAAGATTCCCAGCTTTGGCACAGACGCCTAGCCCACTCCAACCACACAGCTATGGAATCGCTAGTTGATGGCTATACCTATGATGATCGGATATGCGAAACCTGCATCCTAGCCAAGCACGAACGGAAGATCATTCGGATACCGGTACAGCGCACTACTACTCCGTTTGAACT
>Ga0307508_10004143_pt1 | contig 14270 bp, 20 predicted proteins | sample 9_EM_MG_FD_203089 | JGI IMG/M metagenome (GOLD analysis project Ga0307508, IMG submission 203089) | Populus trichocarpa ectomycorrhiza microbial communities from riparian zone in the Pacific Northwest, United States - 9_EM | ecosystem: Host-associated > Plants > Roots > Unclassified | place... | reverse complement strand
TTAATTTCAAAGTTTAATTAAACCCTAAAACTTCTAATCATGTTGCCCTTAACCCAAATTTTAATTCATTCTTCATTTATCTCATTTTACTTGTTTTTTTATCATTATTTTTTTTATCATCATCATCATTTTTTTTATCCTTTTCAGTAAATAAAATAATAATAATAATTAAAATAAAATGGTCAAAAATTAGGTTATGACAATCATCAAGGCTCTGATACCATGTCAAAGAACCATCTCAACCCAATAGTTTAAGCTGTTAGGTGAGGTCCCAGAATATGATTTATATTATTCTCTAACAGTAATTACCAACAACATTATTTCAGAATGAACAACTAGCACATTTAAAATTTGGGTTTCGCTTTTCACACACACATTATATCATATATTATAATATTCTATTTGTTGGGTTTCTCAAAAAACATATACGCAACAGAAAGGTAAATTTAATTTTTTTTAGGGAGTCTTAAGATCTTGTTAGATAAATCTAGAATCGTTTAAGGTTTATACGAAGATTACTTGAAGATCAAATGTTCTTTTTGACTTTGAATAGTTGGTTGTCACAGATCACAAGTCGTCCAAGTATCCGGCCTCTAACAGTAACCCATATCACTAGTGAGAAATCTCCTGAATTCTTTTAGAAGAGATGGATTATTATACTTTTAAGTGCTAGTTCTTTTCTTTCATGTTTCAGTAATTAATGTAGTTTTTCACTATTATATAGAAATAAGAGGCATATCATTCTATTTATAGGAAAACTTGAAAACTCTATAAATGATAAAATATCATTTTTCCCCTTAAATAATATCACATATATTATTTTAGAATAATTTTAGAAACTTATTCAATCAAGTCCCTACTTTATTGTTTTAGGTCTAAAATTGTAATCCCCGATATTAATCCCCGATATTAATTATATTCTAGTCTTCAATTTCTAAAACTTATTTACAATCATGTCACACTTGATTAATCATTCTATTTTAATTTCTAAACAATTGTTCTTATGTATGTGACCCACTAGGTTTCCTTATAAGTTGTTCCAAATATAAATAATAATTCTAAATAAAATATGATTAAATAAATTAAATAATTTATTTTATTTTCAATTCAACAATTAATTGATTTATAATTAAAGATCAAGTACAGTGTCTAATAACCTATCATGTTCCTCCAAATATTATAAAAATTATAAGTGGTTTGACTTAACTTTTCAGTGACCAGTTTCTGTAAGACCTATAGTCTTGACCCAACCTAAACCTAAGGTTCAGCCTAACCAAACCTAAACTAACCTAGGTATATAAGGAAAAGTTGCAAGAAGGATGGTTTTCCTCTCTTTTTTTCCTCTTTACACCATGATCTACACCTATATACACTGAGGAAATTTCAGTTTTAACTTGAGTTTTGGTTTCAAGAAGGGTTAAAGAGCAAGTACCTCCCTCCTTATTGTTATTTTCGATTATGATTTGATTATGGAAGGATTAAAGAAAAGATTGGGGTTTTGTTATGATTTTGATGATATAATGATTTAGGAGTTTAAATTGATGTATTAGAGTGTTAGTTGGACTTAAACGAATTGATTTGATGTCTGGATTATGGGTTTGTTGAAGAATAGTTTGTGTTTTTGAGTAATCTGCAGAATTAAAAACTAGCAGATTGGGATTCTAAGAATCCCGATCAGCTAGTCAACAAGTTCACTTATTGTTATGCCGACCGGTTGGTCTAAATTGGCCGATTGGTTGGTTGTGTAGTGGTTGACCGGTTGGTCAATCCAGTAAACTGGTTGACCGATCATTATAATTTTATCGGGTCTATTAAGTTTGATCAGTTTGAGTTATGTTTGGGTGAAACATTTTGGCGTTATATTTATGTTTTGGTTTCTAAGCTTAAAGTTTTAAATCCTTTTATATTATTTTTTTTTCAAGTCATTTTTAAGTTTTTTCCGTATCCATTATAAGTTCTATTGACATATCTCATAATGATCTTCAGTAGTCTCCGGTTCTGCATCCGTTTGTCTTTTGTTTTTTTTTCTAGGTGAGTGAGATAGTCTTTAGTATGCATGTAATATAAGTAATATATGTATGTTGATTATATGATGAGTACAACTAGTTAATTTCTTGAATATTTATATTTGTTGTTTTATTGTCCGAGTACTTATCTATTATTGGAATTTTATTCGCATTCTGTTGAATTAAATTCTATTCAATATGGCATACATTGCTTTGATAATTATGCGAATATCTATGAAGCCTTGATATAGAACATGTCAGTAATTTCATGTTAACAGAGAGTAGTCAGTCTATGTGCACATAGTATTCTATATACCTAGCTGGTGAGAGAGGTACTAGCCTATGGTGACTAATCCTCTCACAGTGGTTACCTTCAGCTGTTATTTGATCACCTTTAGGTGTCTTCTGGTCATATTCGGGTGTCATTTGATCTATGACATGTATTTCACTATTTTATGATAATATGCTTAATATGTCTATGTATATCAAGATAAATTAACTTTCAAACTATTAATATCTAAAATGTATGTTAAATGTTATTTCCTCATTGAGTTGGTTGCACTCACCCTCATCATTTTTATATTATTTCATGTTCTTTATTTCTGTTAGCAGGTGAACTTTGTTGAGTGTTTCTGCTTCTTTAGTTTTTGATGCGAACCCTAGCGAAATTGAATGGAATTCGCGAACCCAAGATCTGTCTAACTCAAGTTTGCTAAAATTAGGATGAGCTTATCATAATGGAAGACATGCTCCAAGCCAACAAGACTATAAACCAACCCAATCACAACACCTACATCTGGAGACGAGCAAAAGGAGTATAAATTCACAACAAAGATTGGTCAATTCTTTGAAGAGTTGGAAGTTCAATCAAGAACAAAGATTGACAACTAAAAGTCAGCAAAAATCAGAATATTATTAGCCAAAAAAAATGTTATGAAAGTTATTCTCAAGAGTATTTATACCCCAAGCCAAAACCCTAGTTTTCCTAATGGGTCACATATAAACCCAATTTAAATAATAATTAACCCAAGCTAAAACTAGCTAAAACTAATTAAAATAAATAAAATAAACAAGTCTCAAACCCAAAAAAGTGTTTCCTCATAAAATAAAGAAATTTTAATAGTCTAACTAATTTAATAAGATAAGTTCGGTTATTTCTGCATTCTGTCTGACAGTAGCAAAGCCCAACTTCAAATGGATGGTTCTCTCTCATCTTAAAGAATTACAAGGTGTTCTATATACCGTTGGAAAGGTATGGAAGTCTAGTTTCCAGAACAATTAGAATAACCTCAAAATTCAACCTATAGCTCCAGTTATGATAAAAAAAAAAGGCAGCGAAAGGTCAAACTGTCTGAATCTAGTCTTCTTCTCTCAATCCTTGTGTAATAGTCTTGGTTCCACCAACAAGCCCCTCTTGAATATGAATAAGATTAATCACGGCTTTATCCTTATTATTTAATATCCTCTTGAAGTCCACCTTAACCCACGTATCTTGAAGAAGTCCATTGAAAGCCTCTTTGAACCTCCAATGGATCCTTTAGTGCTTGGATCGCATCATCCCCTCTCTCCTCAATAGGATTCGACCTTGAATCATCACCTACATCAAACAAAGAAAGATCGGTGACATTGAATGTAACACTAACACCATACTCTCTTGGCAAATCCACTTTGTAGGTATTATCATTAATCCTTTCTATGATTTGAAAATGACCATCTCCTCAAGGCATCAACTTTGATCTCCTTTGTTCAGGGAACCTTTCCTTCCTCATATGCATCCAAACCCAATCACCTGATTCAAACCTCACCAATTTCCATCCTCTATTAGCCTTGTGTGCATATTGTTCATTTTTTTTCTCTATTTGTTGCCAAATCTTTGCATGTAAATCCTTTACCACCTGTGTTTTTTGAGTACCATCAAGACTAACCCTTTCATCCTCAGGTAAAGGAATCAAATCTAATGGTGTCAAAGGATTAAACTCATAAACAATCTCAAATGGTGAATAATTAGTAGTAGAATGCATACTATGATTATATGCAAATTCAATAAATGGCAAACAATCTTCCCAATTTTAAAGATTTTTTTGAATGATTGCCCTTAAAAACTGAGTTAAAGTTCGGTTAACAACTTCAGTTTGGCCATCTATTTATGGATGACAAGTAGTAGAATATAAAAGCTTAGTCCCTAACTTACCCCACAAAACCTTCTAAAAGTAACTTAAAAACTTAACATCTCGATCTGACACAATGCTCCTATATGTCGGCCTATTTGGTATAAATGCTCCTAGAACAAAGTCGATTTGATGTTTAATTCTCCAAAATTAGCGGCAAGCTACTAGGAATCTCTTCTAGAAAGACATCTTCAAATTCCTATAAAATAACTTTAACAACACTAGGAATATATGAATCCAAACTATCAGAGTTTAAGTATGTCTTCTTATACACAAGTAAAATCATAGGCAATTTAGAAAGATAAGCATGTTTAAGATCACTAGATTTTGCAAAGAAAATTAGGTTTTTTCCCACTTTCTCTACACACTCTTCTTTTCTCACCATTTTTTTCTTCTCTCCACCCATTTTCTCTCCACTCTTGGCCTCCCTTCTACTTTTTTCTTTTTGGTTGTGACCCTCCCCTAATTTCCTACAGACCGAAACTTTGTCCCCTTTTGTTTTCAACTCATGGCTCACTTTATTTTCACTCTTCCTTACATTCTCACAATGTTGTTCGGCTTATTCGTCCACTTTGGCCAAAGTTGAGTGCTCCTTCTTATAGCTTTTCTTCAACTAAATTTGTTAGTGAGGCAAGTGTATTCTACCATCTTTCTCCAATGAATACTTGTTCTTAAACCCATTATGCTTGGCTTTTTATCAAATTGCCAAGGCCTCCCTAGTAACAAGTGAGTAGCATGTATAGGCACAACATCACATAACACTTCATCCTTATACTTGCCTACTGAAAATGAAATCATCACCTGATTTTCACTCTTCCTCACATTCTCACAATGTTGTTCGACTTGTTCGTCCACTTTGGCCAAAGTTGAGTGCTCCTCCTCATAGCTTTTCTTTAACTGAATTTGATTTTCATACACTTGCTTTGGTGTTAGTAGGGCAAGTGTATAAATTATACCATCTTTCTCCAATGAATACTTGTTCTTAAACCCATCATGCTTGTCTTTTCTATCAAATTGCCAAGGCCTCCCTAGTAATAGATAAGTAGCATGTATAGGCACAACATCACATAACACTTCATCTTTATACTTGCCTACTGAAAAAGAAATCACCACTTGATTTTCACTCTTCCTCACATTCTCACAATGTTGTTCAGCTTGTTCGTCTACTTTGGCCAAAGCTGAGTGCTCCTCCTCATAGCTTTTCTTCAACTGAATTTGATCTTTATACACTTGCTTTGGTGTTAGTGGGGCAAGTGTATAAATTCTACCATCTTTCTCCAATGAATACTTGTTCTTAAACCCATCATGCTTGTCTTTTCTATCAAATTGCCAAAGCCTCCTTAGTAACAGATGAGTAGCATGCATAGGCACAACATCACATAACACTTCATCGTTATACTTGCCTACTGAAAAAAAATCATCACCCGTTTATTCACCCTAACAATACCACATTCATTCAACCATTGAAGCTGATAAGGTCTCTCATGCTTTATGGTATTCAATCCCAACTTTCTAACCAAAGTAACACTAGCAACATTAGTACAACTACCACTATCAATGATCATACTACATACCTTATTATTGATTAGGCATCTAGTAAGAAAGATGTTCTCCCTTTGTTGCTCCACATCATCCTCCTTAGTCTGAACACTGAGCGACCTTTTAATCACTAAAACTTTATCACCAACAGCATACTCTAAATCAATAGCATCTTCAAGTGGTGACATGTCATCACAATCAGACTCCTCACTAGTGGACACAATCTCTTCATCATCCCTTAGAATCATAACTCGATGATTTGCATTCTCTGATGTATAGTGTCCCAATCCTTAACACTTGAAACACTTTATATCATGATTACACTTCGGTTGGACTTCTCCCTTAAGTTTTTAATCATTGGCCGAAACCTGCTTCTTCATGGAGGTAGATTCAGCAACTTTAGAAGTCACCAAGGGCTTCGATGACGCACTACCCTCTCTCCTATAATTCAACTTCCAACCCGAAGAAAACCCTAAATAAGCTCTAGATCTTGTATTACCCTTTCTTTTCAACTGTCCTTCAACCTTAATGGCCAAATGCACTAACTCTTCCAATTCAACATAAGATTGCTACTCCACAACATTAGTTATGTCTCTATTCAAGCTATTCAAAAACCTAGACATGATAACTTCCTCATATTCATTAACATTAGCTCTAATCATAGCCACCTCTAATTCTTTCTGATACTCCTCAACACTCTTACTACCCTGTGTAATCATTTGTAAACGATTAAACAACTCTCTATAATTGTTTAGGAACATACCTCTTCTTCATTATTGTCTTCAACTCCACCCACGTGCTAACTAGTCTTTCTCTATTCCTTCTTCTTTCTACCACCAATCTCTCCCACCAAACCATGACATAATCAGTAAACTCCGCTACAGCTAACTTAACCTTCTTTTCTTCAGAGTACCTATGGATGTTAAAAATCATCTCCACCTTTTTTTCCCAATCTAAGTAAGCTTCTAGATCAGTTTTTCCCTTAAAGGCTGGGATTTTCAACTTAATATTTCCCAAATTTCGGTCTACATCACCCAAATCATCAAAATTCCCTCAATATTCAAAATCCCTATATGGCTGAATATGTCCCCTTCTTGGCCAATTCTCATACCTCTCTCCTATGTGTACGGAACCCACTACCACGGTAAAGATCATCCTCGACTTTATATGTAGAGTTTCCAGCAACACTCTCCTCCTTCCTAGCTTCTCCACCCTTTTTACTACATCCCCATCAGACCTATTCTTTATTTTTTCAATCTTAGTCATCAGCTCACCAAACATAAATTCCATTTGTTGTTTTATTCTCGAAAGCCCATCTTTTAGGATTTCACCCTTCTTCTGTGGCACACTATTAGAAGACATTATTATTTTTTTAAACCTGCATGAAAATCGTTAGCAATAAAAATAACACCTCACATACTCGTGTTTCACAAAAATTTATAGGTTTTTCACTTTAATATGCTCCCTGTGCCTTTTTCCACTCAAATTGCTTTTTTTTAGTTCTTGAAATCACCTAGCAACAATTCAGAAAAGCAACCAATTACGCAGTGAATTTATAAATTTGATATAGACTCAAGAAGCAAGAAATTTACGAAACTAACAAAACAAAACTACGATGACAAATTCATGAGTAGCAATGCAAATTTGTGTGAGTAATATGACGATTCGAAGACGTGAAATAAACTAAATGCAAGCAAGTCTGAAACCCAAACAAGTGTTTCCTCATAAAATAAAGAAAGTTTAATAGCCCAACTAATTTAATAAGACAAGTTCGGTTATTTCTGCATTTTGTCTCATAGCAGCAAAGCCCAACTTCAAATGGATGGTTCTCTCTCGTCTTAACGAATTAGAAGGCGTTCCATATACCATTGGAAAGATATGGAAGTCTAGTTTTTAGACCAACTAGAATCACCTCAAAATTCAACCTATAGCTCCAGTTATGATAAAAAAAGTTATTGAAAGGTCAAACTGTCTGAATCTAGTCTTCTTCTCCCAATCCTTGTGTAATGGTCTTGGTTCCACCAACAAGCCTCTCTTGAACATGAATAAGATTAATCATGGCTTTCTCCCTATTATTTAATATCCTTTTAAAGTCCACCTTAGCCTACGTATCTTGAAGAAGTCTATTGAAAGCCTTTTTGAACCTCTTAGCTCTAAGCCTTGTAACTGGATCAACCGGAACCTCTAATGGATCCTTTGGTGCTTTGATTGCATTAGTTTTTCATGATGCTTTTCTTTTAGTTTTGATTCAATATTTTAGACGCTCCACTATTACACTGTTTTAATGTCATTGATTCATTAAAGAAAATTTGAAACTCATTTCAATTCTCATTCACATTGGCTAAGGATTTCACTATCAATACTACTTGAGAATATATGGAATATTTTTTCTAATCCACGTAGAGTGATGAATCTTCTATTGATTGCTCAAATACCTTTAATAGGTTATGTTATACCTAATTTTTTCTTATTTTGTTACTCTTGATTAGACAATGTGTATTCAGGATCAAAATATAACACTTAGTTGAGAATAATTAGGAGGCTTTACCAATTGGTTAACCAATCTTTTCTATATATATGTGTAGGGTAATATACAATAGTAATGGTCGAGAATACTACATAAGAGTATGCCTATAATATTTTCTATATAGGTACATTCTATAATATGCCCCCTCAAGCCGAGGATGGAGGATCAACCCGAAGCTTGAAACGAAAAGCAGTAGGAAGTGGCTTTGTAAAGACATCTGCAAGTTGATCCTAAGAGGAAATAAAACGAATTTGAATCTCCTTCGCAACTTTATCTTAGAAAAAATGATAATCAACCTCAACATGTTTTGTGTGAGCATGAAAAACAGGATTCGCACACAAATAAATGGCATCAAGGTTATCACACCAAATGATAGGAGTAGAAATAGATGGAATCTGAAGATCTGTTAATAAATACTGAAGCCAGATAACCTCAATAGTGCCATTGGCTAAGGCTTTATACTCAACTTCAGTAGAAGAACGAGCAATTGTACGCTGCTTACTTGATTTCCATGAAATCGACGTCTGACCAAAAAACACAAGATAACCACCCGTAGATTTTCTATCATCAACACTACCTGGCCAATCTGCATCTATAAAGCCATGTAAGGTAAGATAAGAGCTACAAGTAATATGGAGGCCATGTGTTACCGTACCTTTAAGATAACTCAAGATGCGTTTAATGACATCCCAATAAGAATCTGTAGGAGCATGTATAAATTGACAAACTCTATTAACAAGAAAGCAAATATCTAGTCTCGTAAAGTGAGATATTGAAGAGCACCCATAATTTGACGAAAGCGTGTAGCATTAGAAAACAAAGGATCTGACAGTATGGTAGCTATGGATGTCGAGATAGGAGTATCAACAAGTTTGCAAGATAACATACCAGCCCATGTGAGGATGTCAAGTGTATATTTATGTTGTTGGAGCATAAGACCCATACCAGTAGGCGTAACCTCAATACCTAAAAGTAATGAACAGTACCCAAGTTACGAAGCTTAAAATCTGAGCTCAGTAGCTGCATGAGGCGTTGAAACAGAAGAGAGTTGCTACCCGTAAATAGAATATCATCAATATAGATCAGAAGATAATAAATATCAGCACCAACAGAGAAGATAAATAATGAGGTATCCACCTTAGAGGCAAAAAAACTAATGGATAGCTAAATGTCATTCAAACGAGTGTGCCAAGCCCGTAAAGCCTATTTTAAACCATATAGAGACTTATGCAATCGAAACACATAAGAGGGGAGAGCAGAGTCAACAAAACCTAAATGTTATTTCATGTAGACTTCCTTATCAAGAACGCCATTGAGAAAGGCATTATGGATACCAAGCTGATGAATTTTCCAATTATATGAAACGATAATGGAGAAGACTAATCTGATAGTCGCCTATTTGATAACAGGACTAAAGGTTTCAGAGTAATCAATACCTTCCTGCTGAGTGAAACCTCTAGCAACTAGACTCGCTTTATACCTTTCAATGCTACCATCAGATCAGCGTTTAATCATGTACACCTACCGACTACCAACAACATTCATCGAAGGGTGAAACGACACTAAGGTCCAAGTTTTGTTAACGTGTAAGGCCTGGATTTCCTCGCGCATAGCACTATGCCAGGCCTCATACCTGTTAGCATCATTAAAAACAAGTGGCTCATGAGTAGGAAGAGAAACTACCAGACTGAAGGAGGCATCAGAGGCGGTAGTAATTGTTGTGGACAGTGCTGTCTTAGGCTGTCTAGGACGGCATACCATAGGATGTTGGCGAGCAGCTTGGCATGGAGAAGAAGAACCTATACCTGGAAGTTGCTGGAGAGGATATGAGGAGAGGTCTACACAGAGCAGCAGGTCGGCTGGAGAGTTGGTGGAGGGATTAGTCTGTGCAGCAGACACTGGCGAAGCTGCTGTAGAATTGGGTTGTTCTGCAGGGTCAGGCCTCAAGGCAAGAGCATCTGGCAATGGAGAACCTGTTCCTATATAATGATCATTTGAAAAACAAGCAGTTGGCGACAATATGGCAGGGCTGGACGTGGATGAAGGGGATGCACAATCAGTGGGCAAGTGGGGGTATGTTCGGGTGCGGTAGAGGGTAGAACAGGGGTGCTGTTTGGGCCAGTTGGTAAAGTGATAGGCTAAAAGAGTTGGGGAGGATTCATTGGTGAAAGGTGTGTAGGTTGTGGGGAGGGTGCTGGTGAATGTGTTATCTATTCAGAATTCACAAAAGGAAAGATGTTTTCATGAAAATGAACATGATTGGAGACATAAATACGATGAGATGCTAAATCAAGACAACGATAACCAAGATGAGATGAGCTATATCCTAAGAACACACATGGAGAAGAACGGAAATCCAATTTGTGAGCATGGTATGGATGAAAAAATGGAAAAAAGACACCCAAAAGTACGCAGAAAATTATAATCAAGAGTACAACGAAACAGACACTCAAATGAAGATTTATTTTGGAGAACAGGAGTTGGCATGCGATTAATAAGATATATCGATGATTCAAAAGCATAGTTCCAAAATCATAATGGTGCACTACATTGGCCTAAAAAGGTTAGGCTAGTTTCGACAATATGTCGATGACGACACTCCATTGTGCCGTTTTGTTCATGAGTATGAGGACAGATTAACCGATGATGAATACTAAATGGTCTGAAAGAATTTATTTAATTTATGATATTCACTGCCCCAATCAGTTTGAACAGATTTAATCTTAAGTGAAAACCGACGCTCAACAAGTGTTGAAAACGTTGAAAAATGGAAAACACATCAGATTTGGCAACAAGCGGATAATACCATATATGTTTGGTATGCAAATCAATAAATATAAAAAAGTAACAGAAACCATAAGAAGAAAACATAGGGGCATGATCCCAAACATCACTAAATATTAAATCAAGTGGGGTAGTAGTTTTGTGACCCGTAGGTTGCAACAACTGACGCGACGACTTGCCTAAAGGACAAGCTTGACACTGAGCAAGAAAACGTCTAGAAGGAGATACAATTTTATTACCAGAAACTAACAAATTTAAAATGCGAGGGGTTGGATGACCCAAACAATTATGCCATAGGTTGGTAGTTGCGACGATGCAAGGAAACCAAAAAGCTTGAGGAATTGACATGGTAGAAGACTAAGAGAGGACATAAAGACCATCATTACTCTGACCGGAAATGAGAACTTTCATGGTGATGAGATCCTTGACATAAAATATAGAAGCGTGAAATTTAAAATAAACATGATTATCACGACAGAATTTCTAAATAGATAATAACGGTTTGGTAATATGAGGCATATGGAGAACATTAGATATTGTAAAAATGCATTTTGGGGAATGTAACATAGTATGTCCAATGTGTGATATGTTAAGGCCCTTACCATCACTAACATGCAAATGATCATTACCAAGATAGGGTGCAGAATCGGTCAGAGCTGCAAGATTAGGTGTGACGTGTTGATTCACACCGGTGTCAGGGAACCAAGTTGTAGTAGAAACATTCCCAATAGCAAGGTGAGTAGAGGGCTGCTGGTAATGCTGTGAAATTGACAATGGGGAGCCGCGTGACCGAAACTGGAGCACAATTGGCTGCGGACATGTTGCTGTCTAGACCATTAGCCAACCCCTGTGTTGTGCTTGTTCTGCTGCCAATTGTTTGGCCGCCAGTCTGTAGCAGATTGGCCTCTATTCTAGTGAGTGTAACAGTTGTTGTTGGGATGCCAATTACCATGAGAACAACCCTTGTTACAGCTAAAGTTTGAGCTGTGATGAGACATAGCAAGATGAGCAGAGGGCTGTGGCGTTGGCAGTGGTGGTGGTTGCGGCAGGAGAGATGAAGGCAGCAAGGAGGCAGTGGTGTCTATGGACTGAAGAGAGTTCTTTTGCAGAAATTCATGGGTAAGAAGATGGTTGTGTAAACCAGCATACGACAGCGGTTCTGCCTTGGTTATAAGATTTATTACCAAGTCTTTGAACTCACCATGAAGGCCACGAAACACATATAGATTGAAGTCTTCAAGGGACATGGGGCGACTAGCAGTAGCCAATTCATCAAATAATGATTTGGCTTGCTGCATATAGATACTTACCGATGAGTCCCCTTGCCGAAGATCTTGGAAGGAACCATAGAGTTGCATGATGCGAGAATTAGACGGAGATGCAAGGGCTTTTTCAAGAGTGCGCCAAACACAATACAAGGTATGACAATTTGCCACAAGATGCAACATATCCACGGGGAGAGAGGAGAGTAACACACTCAAAATAAGTTGATTCTATTGCTTCCAACGAAGAAAAAAAGGGTTGATTGTAGAGGAAGAACCAGCAGAACTGTCAAAAACATGAGACGAAGGACATGTCATTGAGCCGTTAACGAAGTGAAAAACACTTTGACCAAGGAGATGGGGCTTCATCTGCATTCACCAATAGAGATAATTTATGTTCATAAGTTTCAACGAAACAACTTGGTGGGTGTTTGATAGAGCAACGATAGCTGGAGTTTGTGTTTCCATAATATACAGAGGCATAACACAAGCTTGTGAGAAGGAGTCAGAGACATGCTCTGCAAGTGGAGGCTACTATTGTGGAGGAAGGACACCACCAGCAGCAACTTGTAGATGGCTGGCTGGCTGGGCTGCACCACCAGTGGTAAGGGAGAAGTCGACGGCAACAGCAGTAGAATTCATTTAGAAAAAGCAGAGAGAAGGCCAGTTGCAAGGGGGAGAGGAAGAGAGGAGTTCTGATGGCATAAGGCTCTGATACCAAGTTGAGAATAATTAGGAGGCTTGACCTATTGGTTAGCTAACCTTTTCTATATATATAAATGTGTGTGTGTGTGTGTGTGTAGGGCAATGTACAATAGTAATGGTGGAGATTACAACATAAGAGTATGCCTATAATATTTTCTATATAGATATATTCTATAATACACTCTATATATAAGATAACTTAGTGATTTCAAGTCTAAGGATCACTTACATAACTGTCATGTCATCCTTTCTTTAGACATATGATCTCTTCGTATGAAATTCTTATATGACTCAATTCAATGTATATGTTATCCGACAAGTACCTGCACATTAGTTCCAGGTATCCTTCATACCTTAACTTATGAGAGCAATCGTTTTTTTTCATAAACAAAAGAACATAATATGTACTTGTCTTAATAGTACATTGACTAGAAACATTTAAAAACAATGCTTAGATGCAATATAAATCTCATAATTATAACAATTTTATAATTTTCTTTGCAAAATATTTTGTCCCGTGAACTTTATCTTTACTCTAGATTTATTAATCAACATTATATTCATTAATTAAATATAAATAAATATTAAAAATCTTTATTAATAATATATATATATATTAAATGAATAAAATCAGTGCTATGAAAAATCAACCAATTAGCTATATTAAATATTCACTAACAATAACAAGTCACGTTTCAATTGACCATGACTAATGTAAGAAATCCTAAAAAATAAAAATTAAATACTGACAAAATACGAAAGGTTTACTTTTGATACAGTAATGAATAGTTGAATTTTTTTTTTGGCTCCACCACTATATTATAGTAAATTTTTCGTCTTTGACCCGTTCTAAAATTAGAGCTCTAGTAGTTGAGTGCTTGATGAGATTATTGCGTTCAATGATTCAAAGCATCATCAAGTGAATCCAAGCCAAGTTTTTTTTTAGTCAAGAGAGATGGATGCCAACGTAATTAGAGGAACGTTTTGGATCAATTAGGATGTCAGAATCGTCAAAATAACTGTTTGGGATAAAAAAGGTTGCATTAGTTGTGTTAAATTACTAAGAGATTTTTGGATCGTTTTGATGTACTGATTTCAAAAATAATTTTTTAAAATAAATAAAAAATTATTTTTATATATTAAAAAAAACACTTTAAAAAACAAATATTATCATACTCCTATAAATAGTGTTGATATTCACAAATATAATGGCAGTGCTTAACTTATCTTTACAAAAGACTACTAATTACGGTAAAATACTTGACTATGAATAGGAGGT
>Ga0307508_10004142_pt1 | contig 14272 bp, 10 predicted proteins | sample 9_EM_MG_FD_203089 | JGI IMG/M metagenome (GOLD analysis project Ga0307508, IMG submission 203089) | Populus trichocarpa ectomycorrhiza microbial communities from riparian zone in the Pacific Northwest, United States - 9_EM | ecosystem: Host-associated > Plants > Roots > Unclassified | place... | reverse complement strand
CCCTCCACGACCGGGTCCACCACCGCGTCCAGCACGCACGCGCCCGCGCCACCGGAGTCATCGCGGCCCCCGGCCACCAGCTCACCGGGCGCCAACTCATCGGGCGGCAACGAACGGGGCAGCGGCGGCGAGACGGGCCCCGGTGGCGGTCGTACGGACGACGAGCCCGCTCCCTCGCCCGGCACCACGTCCCCCGCACCGTCCACACCCTCCACGCCCGGCGGACCTGCCGCCCTGACGGTCGGCGACCCCGAGCGCACGGCGACCGACGAGCGCTGGTGCGAGCAGGTGACGGTCGAGTTCCGCAACACCGGTGGACTGCCCGTCGCATCGGGCACGGTGACGCTGTCGACGCACGTCATCGACGCGCTCGGCCTCGACTGGGCGACGCTGAAGTCGAACAGGAAGCTGCCCGCGCCGATCGGCGCGGGTCAGAAGCGGGAACGGACCTGGAAGGTGTGCGTGGACGCCTGGCGGGTCCCGCTGGGGATGCACATCGAGACCCGGGACGTCTCCGTCGACTGGAAGCCCTGGAAACCCCCGAAGACACCGAAGCCTCCGAAGCCCTCGGAATCGCCGAAGTCCCGGGAGAGCGGGGCGCGGAAGTCCTGAGCGGACCGGCCGGTCAGCCCAGCGCCAGCCAGGCCACCGCCGCGATGACGACGATCGCGGCGACCACACCGACGATCACGCCGACCCGCGGGCCGCCGCTCGCCGGAGCGGCCGTCTGCGGCTGCCGTCCGCCGTCGTCGACGAACGCACGGAACATCTGAGTGGAGCCGGACGGGTCTTGGTTGCCGTTGGGGCTCTGCGGGTTGTTCGCCATGGGCCCAGACCCTAGCGAACGAGCGGATTCCCGCCCACCCCTGGGTCACACCAGGCACCTCACATCTCACTGGCCCCATTTGACCGATAAGAGGACAAGCCTTTAAGGGGAATTTACCGCCCAACCCACCCTGTCATTTGCCTGCAGCAACTAACTTCTTCTATGGTTGCCTAAAGCAACCTAAAGCCAAGGAGGTGCGATGGCAGCGCAGAGCCAGTACGAAGAGCTGGCCCGTCAGCTCAGTGCCATCGGCACCGTCAAGCGCGGGCTGGGTCGCGCCCTTCCGGCCGACTGCCCGGCCGGATCGGCCGTCGTCCTCATGCTCCTCGACCGTTACGGCGAGATGCGCATGAGCAAACTCGCCGAGCTGCTCGGCATCGACATGTCGGTCACCAGTCGCCATGTGGCCCATGTCGCCGATCGCGGCTGGGTGGACCGCAAGCCCGATCCGCTCGACCGGCGCTCGCGACTGCTGAGCATCAACGAGAGCGGATTGAAGCTGCTCAGCCAGGTGTCCGAGTGCTACACGGAGGCACTCGCGAGCTGTCTGAGCGACTGGTCGGACGACGATGTCGGCCGCCTCAATGAACTTCTCGCCCGGCTGCGGACGAGCTTCGGTGACACCCGGCACCGGCGCCTGCCGCACCAGGCCGAATGCACCACCCGTACACCTTCGCAAAGTTAAGGACATTCATGGCAACGACCACACCGGACGGTGGTGTGCGGGGACCCGCGGGCAGCCCCGCCCACGCCAAGCATGGCGGAGGAGGACACCGCGGCCACCACGGCCAAGGGACCGACGACGCGGAACCGATGACCCACCGGCAGATCATGGAGGCGCTGTCCGGGCTGCTGCTCGGGATGTTCGTCGCGATCCTGTCGTCGACGATCGTCTCCAACGCGCTCCCCGAGATCATCGCCGATCTCCACGGCAGCCAGTCCTCGTACACCTGGGTCGTCACCGCCGCGCTGCTGTCCATGACGGCCGCCACTCCGCTGTGGGGCAAGCTCTCCGACCTGTTCAGCAAGAAGCTGCTGGTCCAGATAGCCCTGCTGATATACGTCGGGGGCTCGGTCGTCGCGGGCCTGTCGCAGAACACCGGCATGCTGATCGCCTGCCGTGTCGTCCAGGGCGTCGGCGTCGGCGGACTGTCCGCGCTCGCCCAGATCGTCATGGCCGCGATGATCTCCCCGCGCGAGCGCGGCCGGTACAGCGGCTACCTGGGCGCGACCTTCGCCGTCGCGACCGTCGGCGGTCCGCTGCTGGGCGGCGTGATCACCGACACCGACTGGCTGGGCTGGCGCTGGTGCTTCTACGTCGGCGTGCCGTTCGCGGTCATCGCGCTGATCGTGCTGCAGAAGACCCTGAAGCTCCCGGTCGTGAAGCGGGACGTCAAGGTCGACTGGACGGGCGCGCTCTTCATCAGCGCCGCCGTCTCGCTGCTGCTGCTGTGGGTCACCTTCGCGGGTGACAAGTACGACTGGGTCTCCTGGCAGTCCTACGCGATGGTCGGCGGTGCGATCGCCCTCGGCCTGCTCTTCCTGCTGATCGAGTCCAAGGCGAGCGAGCCGATCATCCCGCTGCGGCTGTTCCGCAACAAGACGATCACCCTCGCCTCGCTGGCGTCGCTCTTCGTCGGTGTGGCGATGTTCGCCGGAACCGTCTTCTTCAGCCAGTACTTCCAGCTGGCGCGCGGCAAGACGCCCACGATGTCCGGCGTCATGACCATCCCGATGATCGGCGGCCTGTTCGTCTCCTCGACCCTCTCCGGCCAGATCATCACCAAGACCGGCCGCTGGAAGGTGTGGCTGGTCAGTGGTGGCGCGCTGCTGACCGCGGGCCTCGGCCTGCTCGGCACGATGCGGTACGACACCCCGTACTGGCACCTGGCGATCTACATGGCGCTCATGGGCCTCGGCATCGGCATGATGATGCAGAACCTGGTGCTGGCCACCCAGAACCAGGTGGCGCCGCAGGACCTCGGCGCGGCCAGCGCCGTCGTCACCTTCTTCCGCTCGCTGGGCGGTGCGGTCGGCGTCTCGGCGCTCGGCGCGGTGCTCGGCACCCGGGTCACCGACTACGTCAAGGACGGCCTGACCGACCTCGGCCCCAAGGGCGCCGCGCTGGCCCAGAAGGCGGGCGGCAGCGCCGGAGGCGGCATCCCCGACCTGGACAAGCTCCCGGAGCCGCTGCGTTCGATCATGGAGAGCGCCTACGGGCACGGCGTCGCGGACGTCTTCCTGTTCGCCGCTCCGGCCGCGTTCCTCGCCTTCCTGCTCACCCTCTTCATCAAGGAGGTCGCACTGCGCACCAACTCGGGCTCGCAAGCGTCCGCCGAAACCGCCGCACCCGCGACCGCCCCCGTGAACGACGCGGCCGCCGCCGCGGCACCGGTCCAGGCGCCGGTCCAGGCGCCGGTCCAGGCGCCGGTCCAGGCGCCGGTCCAGGAGCGGGAGCCCGCCCTGGTGGGCGCCCCGGCCGCCGGTCCGTCCACCCCGGACTCCGACCGGGCACTGGCCGCCGCGGTCGCCCCGCAGCGCCTGGCGGCGTACGCCTCGGCCGGTGACGGCGGGTCCGGACACCAGCCCCGGCAGGGCGTGCACGGCTTCGTGCGGAACGCGGACGGCGGCGCCGTGCCGCGCGCCGCGGTGACGCTGATCTCGCTCTCCGGGCGGCAGCTCGGCCGTTCGGTGGCGCACACCGACGGCTCGTACGCCCTGGACGCCCCGGGCTCCGGCTCGTACGTGCTGATCGCGGCCGCCGACGGCCACCAGCCGCAGGCCTCCACGGTCGTCGTCGGCGACGAGCCGCTCGGCTTCGACATCGTGCTGTCGGCCACCAGCGGGCTCGTGGGCACCGTGCGCGGCGCCGACGACGGGCAGCCGGTGGACGCGGCGATGGTCGTCGTCACCGATGTCCGCGGCGAGGTGCTGGCCACCGGCAAGACCGGTGAGCGGGGCGAGTTCAGCTTCGAGGAGCTGGTCGCCGGAACCTTCACGGTCGCGGTGAACGCGCCGGGCCACCGGCCCGCCGCGCTGCCCGTCGAGGTCGGCTCCCAGGGCTTGACCCGGCTGGAGATCGCGCTGCGGGCCGGGGCCCGGGTGCAGGGCACCGTACGGGCCGGGGCCGACCGCCGCCCGCTGCCGGACGCGCGGGTCACGCTGGTCGACGCGGCCGGGAACGTGGTCGCCACCGCCACCACCGGGGAGGACGGCGCGTACGCCTTCACCGACCTGGACGCGGGCGACTACACGGTCATCGCGAGCGGCTACCCGCCGGTCGCGGGCAACCTGACGGTCGCCGGGCACGGGATCGACGGACACGACGTCGAACTCGCCCACCCGGGCGACTGAGAACTCCGGGGCCGGGGCGTGCGCAGAGCGGAGACACGCCCCGGCCCCGGACCGGGCGGCGGATATTCCGCCGGACCCGGAACCCGGAGCCGGGCAGCGGTGTACATCAGGCAGGGGACGGCCTCACACCGCTGCCCGGTCCGGGCGCGGAGACAGCACAGCACCACGGGAGCAGGAGACAACAGGCGGCATGACGACCACTGGGGCAGGAGCAGGCGGGGGAGCGGGGCTGCGGGCCCGGATTCTCACCCGCGACGGATGGGCGGTGCAGCACGCGGTGCTGACCGTGACCGATATGACGGGCGGGCAGGTGCTGCGCGCGCAGGCCACCGAGGACGGTTCGGTGCGCAGCCAGGAGCCGCTGCCGCCCGGTCCGTACACGGTCATCGCCACCGCGGTGGGCTACGCACCGATGGCGTCGACGGCGATCGTCACGGCCGCCGGGCGCGCCGATGTGGGCACGCTGGTGCTGGCCCGGCAGGGCGGGGTGGAGCTGCCGCCGCCCGGCACGTGGACGCTCGATCCCGCGCATTCGACGGTGGGGGCCGTCGCACAGCACCTGGGGATCTCCAGTGTGCACGGGCGGTTCACAGATTTCGGCGGGCGGATCGAGATCGCCGAGGACATCGAGAAGTCGCGGGTCGAGGCGGTGATCCAGGCGGCCAGCATCGACACCGGGAACGAGATGCGGGACGGCCACCTGAAGTCGCCCGACTTCCTGAATGTGGAGCAGTTCCCGGTCCTCACCTACCAGAGCACGCGTCTGAGCGCGGCCGGTCCTGACCGGTGGACGGTGCACGGTGAGCTGTCCATGCACGGTGTGGTGCGGGACGTGGAGCTGAGCCTGACCTATCTGGGCACCGGCCCCGACCCCTGGGGCGGGGTGCGGGCGGCCTTCCGGGCGACCGCGGAGCTGCGCCGCGAGGACTTCGCGATGAACTACAACCAGGTGGTCGCGGCGGGCATCGCGGCGATCGGTACCACGCTGCGGGTGGAGCTCGACATACAGGCCGTGCAGGGCGAGGAGCTTCCGGCGGCGGGATGACCCCGCCATGCCGATCGCCGCTCGCCGCCCGCGGGCCAGGGGGGCTAGGGGGCGTCCCGCAGGGCCTCTATACCGGCGATCGCGAAGTCCAGCGCGATGGCGAACTCCCGCTCGCGCATCTCCTCGACGGTCCGGCCGCGGCCCGCTTCCATGGTCTTGCGCGACTCGTCGAACTCCGGGCGCCCCTCGACCGAGCTCATCACCTCCTGGAGCAGCTCGTCCTGGGTGACCCCCGCCGCCCGGCAGCGGGCGGAGAAGCGGCCCTCGATGGTGCCGAAGCCGTAGACGAACTGGTAGACGAGGGAGAGCGCGCTGGTGAGCTTCTCCTCCGGCAGCCCGCTGTTGCGCATCACCCGCTGCGCGGCGTTGGAGAAGGCCATCGCGTTCGGCCCCATGTTGAGGTACTCCCCCAGCAGCGGGGACAGCCACGCGTGGCGCACCAGCAACCGGCGGTATTCGGAGGCGAGCTGGCGCAGCTGCTCGCGCCAGTCCTGCGGCTCGGCCGCCAGGTGTTCGAGCTCCTCGGCGGCCCCGACCGCCTCCGGGGGGAGTGCGACCTCTCCCATGGTGGCGTCGAGGGCGAGTTCGAGCAGGTGGTCCTTGGTGTCCACGTACCAGTAGACCGACATGGCGGTGACCCCCAGGTCCGCCGCCAAGCGGCGCATGGAGAAGCCCGCGAGCCCCTCGGCGTCCAGCAGCCGGACGGTCGCCGCGACGATCTTCACATGGTCGAGGCCGACCGGCTGCTGATCGCCCTTGCGCTTGGGGGCCTTGCGCTCGGAGAGCCAGACGCTGGACCGCGGGCGGGTGACACGGCTGCCGGTTGCCATGGCGGCTCTCCTTCTGCGCTGCGTTGCCGCCGCGTATCAGGCGGGCATGATGCGCGGCGGGTCATACATGTCCGATGCTATGCCGCCGGAGCCGACTGCGAAGATCGTTCGGCCCGGCGGAGCAGCAGCGCGGCCAGCACCCCACCGGCGAGCACGGCCGCCGCGCCGACCAGCTGGCTGGTCTCCACCCCGGAGGCGAAGGCGTCCTTGACGGCTTCCCGGTCCTCGGGGGTGCGGGCCGCGGCGAGGGCCGCCGGGAGCGAACCGGCTCCGGCGGCGGCCGCGGGCAGCAGCGTGCCGAAGCGGGAGTTCAGCACCGCGCCCAGGACCGCGACGCCGAGCCCGTTGCCGCATTCGGTGAGGGTGCCGTTGACGCCCGCGCCCACCCCTGCCTTCTCCGGCGGGATCGCCGACATGATGGCGGTCGCCATCGCGGGCATGGCGAACGCGATCCCGGACCCCATCACCACCAGCCCCAGCAGCATCCCGCCGTAGCCGTCCACGCCGAGGACGGCGATCAGCGCAAGACCGAGCGCGAGCAGCCCCATGCCGGTGACGATCGTCAGCGGCGTGCCGAGCCTGGGCAGCAGCCGAGCCCCGACACCGGTGAGGTTGAGCGCCACGATCACCAGGGCGAGCGGCGCGGTGCGCAGCCCCGCGCCCAGCGCGTCGTAGCCGAGCACGAACTGCAGATGCTGGGTGAGCAGGAAGAGCGAGCCGCCCATGCCGAAGGCCACGAGGATGCCGCCCGCGACGGCGCCCACGAAGGAGCGGTTACGGAAGAAGTGCATGTCCAGCATCGGATGCGGAATATGACGCTCCCACAGCGCGAACCCGGCCAGCACCGCGACTCCGACGAAGGCGGACAGCAGCACCCGGGGCGAGGTCCAGCCGTGCTCGGGCCCGGAGATGATCGCGAAGACCACCCCGGTCATGCCGACCGTGGAGAGCAGCGCGCCCAGCAGGTCGGGCCGGTCGCCGGTCGGGTTCTTGGACTCGGGGACGAGCCGGACCACGGCGGCGAGGCCGAGCAGGGCGACCGGGATGTTGATGAGGAAGATCGAGCCCCACCAGAAGTGCTCCAGCAGGCTGCCGCCGATGAGCGGCCCCGCGGCGAAGCCGAGCGAGCTGACCGCGCCCCACACGCCGATCGCCTTGGTCCGCTCGGTGTCGTCGAAGATCTGCACCACGACGGCGAGCGTCGTGGTCATGAGCAGCGCGCCACCGATACCCATCCCGGCGCGGGCGGCGATGAGCTGTCCCGCCCCCTGCGCCAGGGACGCGATCAGCGAGCCCACCCCGAACAGGGCGAGGCCCGCGACCAGCAGTTTCTTACGCCCGTAGCGGTCGGCGGCGCTGCCCGCGCTGAGCAGCAGCCCGGACTGGACCAGCGAATAGGCGTTGATCATCCACTGGATGTCGGCGGTGGTCGCGTCCATCTCCCGGGCGAGGGAGGGGACCGCCACGTTGAGGATCGTGTTGTCCAGCAACACGGTGAGCTGGGCGAGGCAGATCACCGCGAGGATCAGCCAGCGCTGGGGATGGCCACCGGTAGTGGCGCCGGGTGGGGCGGCGGGGCCGGTATCGGCGGTCGGGGCGGTCATGAACACTCCAGAAGACGTCTGTACGGTGCATGGCTTTACGTTCGCCGTACACCGTACAAGCGCCGTTTACGCCGTACAGCGAATTTCCGCGCCCCAACGGGTACGGGGCTCCGGCGTCAGCTGGAGGACTTCTTCTGCGTCAGGTCGTAGAGCGTGGTGCTGCCCACGGTGACCTTCTTGTAGTGGGCCTCGATCCAGGTGGTGATCTTGGAGGAGGTGCCGTTGCTCCCACCGCCCGGGCCGCCGCCCATACCGGTGCCCGAGGAGAGGAAGTAGTGGATCTTCCCCTGCTGCACATACTCCTTGAACTGGGCGAGGGTCGGCGACGGGTCGCTGCCGTTGAAGCCGCCGATGGCCATCACCGGGTCCTGGGTGGCGAGCTGGTAACTCGCGGCGTTCTGCGAGCCGATGGCCGCCGCGACCCAGGTGTAGTCGTCGGCGTTCTTCTCCAGCTTCGCCTTCACCTTGGCGTTGACCTGCTGGCCGTTGAGCAGCCCGCCCATGCCGCCGCCGCCCATACCGCCCCGGCCGCCTTCGCCCATGCCACCGGGCATCATGCCCTGCTGACCGTTCCGGCCCTGGCCCTGGGCGCTGCCCTTGCCCTGGCCCTGGGCGTTGCCCTTGCCCTGGCCCTGCGCCTGGGCGTTGCCGTTACCGTTCTGCTGCGACTGGCCGCCGCCCGGGAAGCCACCGCCGGGCGCGCCGCCCTGCTGCTGACCGCCCGTGCCGCCGCCCGGCATGCCCTGCTGACCCTGGCCGCCCTGCTGGCCGCCCCGCATTCCCGGCGGGCCGCCCATCCGACCGGCGCCGGGGCGACCGCCGCCGAAGCCGCCCATGCCGCCCGACACCGTGGGACCGGCCGTGATGATCGAGCCGCTCTTCGGCGTCTCCACCGTGTTGAGCGTGTACGCCACCGGCCCGGCCACCGAAGCCGCGAGACCGAGCGCGGCCACCCCCAGCGCGAGGTTCCGCCCCAGCCGCGCCGCGAACAGCAGCCCGACCGCGGCCACCAGCCCGGTGCACAGCACCGCCCAGCGCAGCCACGGGTGCCAGTCCGCGGACCGGCCCAGCAGCACGTACGACCAGTAGGCGGTGACCGCGACCGTGACGGCGAGCACCACCGAGGCCACGGTGCCGACGCGGCCCTCAGTCTGCCCCCGCCGCTCCCACAGCATCGTCGCGCCCATGCCCACGATCGCCGCGATGTACGGCGCGAGGGCGATGTTGTAGTACTGGTGGAAGATCCCGGACATGAAGCTGAACGTCGCGAACGTGATCAGCAGCGCCCCGCCCCAGACCAGGAACGCCGCGCGCCGGGTGTCCGTCCGCTTGGCCCGCCAGGTCAGCCAGACCCCCGCCACCAGCAGGATGAACGCGGCGGGCAGCAGCCAGGCGATCTGACCGCCCATGTCGGAGCTGAAGAGCCGGTCGATACCGGTCTGGCCCCACATGCCGCCGCCGCCACCGCCGCCACCGCCGCGCGTACCGCCACCGCCGACGCTGCCGGTCTCGTTGCCGTTGATCCGGCCGAGCCCGTTGTAGCCGAAGGTCAGCTCCAGGAAGCTGTTGTTCTGCGAGCCGCCGATATACGGCCGGGACGACGCGGGCCACAGCTCGACGATCGCGACCCACCAGCCGCCGGAGACCACCATCGCGAGCCCCGCGAGCAGCAGTTGCCCGATCCGGCGGCCGAGCTTCGCCGGGGCGCACACCGCGTACACCACCGCGAGCGGCGGCAGGATCACCCACGCCTGGAGCGTCTTGGTGAGGAAGCCGAGGCCGAAGCAGATCCCGGCCAGCACCAGCCACTTCGTCCGGGCGTCCTCCAGCGCGCGCAGCACGCAGTAGACGGCCGCGACCATCAGCAGGCACAGCAGCGCGTCGGGGTTGTTGAAGCGGAACATCAGCGCCGCGACCGGGGTCACCGCGAGCACGCCGCCCGCGATAAGCCCGGCGGCCGCGCTGAACCTGCGGCGTACGGCCGCGTAGAGCACCCCGACCGTCGCGACGCCCATCAGCGCCTCGGGCACGAGGATCGCCCAGGAGGAGAGGCCGAAGACGCGCACCGCGAGGGCCATCGGCCACAGCGCGGCCGGGGGCTTGTCGACGGTGATGGAGTTCGCGGCGTCCGAGGAGCCGAAGAAGAACGCCTTCCAGCTCTCGCTGCCCGCCTGCACGGCGGCCGAGTAGAACTGGTTGGCGTAGCCGGAGGCGCCCAGGCTCCACACGTAGAGCACGGTGGTCACGGCCAGCAGGGCCCACAGCGCGGGCCGCGCCCAGCGGGGGTCCTCCGGACGGCCCCGCCACACCCGCGCCAGACGCGAGCCGCCGGGAGCGGCGGGATCGCCGGGAGCGGCGGGCGCCACCTGCGGGGTGGCAGGGGAAGCGGCGGCCGGAGGGGACGGGGGACCGGCTTCCCGGGTGCCGTGGTCGTAGGTCGTCATCGGTTGTTCCTCGGGTCGTAGTCGGTGGTGGCCCCGCTGTCCGACGGGAAGACCCAGGCCCGGAAGAGCAGGAAGCGCAGAACGGTCGCGGCGAGGTTGGCCGCGATGAGCACGGCCAGTTCGGTGCCGTGCGAGGGAGAGCCGGGGGCGGTGTCCAGGGCGGCCAGGGAACCGCTGGTCAGCACGAGGCCGATGCCGAAGACGACCAGCCCCTGGGCCTGGTGGCGGATCGCCCGGTCCCGGCCGCGTACGCCGAAGGTGAGCCTCCGGTTGGCCGCGGTGTTGCCGAGCGCGGACAGCAGCAGCGCCAGCGCGTTGGCCACCTGCGGACCCGTACCGAGCCGGAAGAGCGTGTACAGCGCCAGATAGACGAGCGTGGAGAGCCCGCCCACCACGCAGAACCCGACGAGCTGACGGGCCAGTCCGCCCGGCACCCCGCTCAGTTCCCGGTCGCGCGGATCGTCACCGAACGGGCGGCGCAGCCGGTCCAGCGGGAGCGCGCCGGTGGCCAGCGCGCGCCCCACCCGCCAGACGCCCCTCAGGTCGTCGGTGGCCGTCCGCACGATGTGGACGGTGCTGTTCGGGTCGTCGATCCAGTCCACCGGCACCTCGTGGATGCGCAGCCCCGCCCGCTCGGCCAGCACCAGCATCTCGGTGTCGAAGAACCACCCGGTGTCCTCGACCATCGGCAGCAGCCGCTCCGCGACGTCCTTGCGGATCGCCTTGAACCCGCACTGCGCGTCGGAGAACCGGGCCGCCAGGCTGCCCCGCAGGATCAGGTTGTACGCCCGCGAGATGAACTCCCGCTTGGTGCCGCGTACGACGCGCGAGCTGCGCGCCAGCCGCGACCCGATCGCCAGATCCGAGTGGCCGGAGATCAGCGGGGCCACCAGCGGCAGCAGCGCGTTGAGGTCGGTGGACAGATCGACGTCCATATAGGCGAGCACCGGCGCCTCGGACAGCGTCCAGACGGTGCGCAGCGCCCGCCCGCGGCCCTTCTGCTCCAGCCGGACCGCCGTCACCTCCTCGACGGTGTCGTCCAGGTAGGCCGCCACATGGGGCGTGCGGTCCGTACTGGCGTTGTCCGCGATGGTGATCCGGAATCGGTAGGGGAAGGTGCGCGTCAGATGGTCGTGCAGCCGTCGCACACACCGCTCGAGGTCCGCCTCCTCGTTGTAGACGGGGATCACGACGTCGAGCACCGGGCGACTGCGGTCGACCGCGATGTGCCGGCGCGCCGGCAACGTCTGCAGGGGTGTCTCGGGCGGCGCCTCGAGAGGGGTGTCGGTTCGCATGGAACGAGATTCGCGAGCGGCACTGTCACGGCTGTGTGGTCAGCCTGTGGCCTGGCTGTGAGTGCGTTACGCCCAGGTGAACAGGGAGGTGGACGCCGAACACGGTCCGTCCCGGCACGCTGTCCACCGTCACCTGACCGTCGTGCGCGGCGACCACCGCGTGCACGATGGCCAGCCCCAGCCCGGTGCTGCCCGCCGTGCGCGAGCGCGAGGCGTCACCGCGCGCGAAGCGCTCGAAGACGTGCGGCAGCAGATCGGGCGGGATGCCGGGGCCGTCGTCCTCGATCTGCAGCGAGAGGTACGAGGGCGGCTGCGGCGGCCCGTAGGTTCCGGGGTGCGCGCCCGCCCGCGCCATGGCGTATGGGGACCCGTACGGCGCGGCGTACGGGTTGTTGCCACCGTTCCCGGACGGCGCGTCGTGGCCGAAGGCGTACGGCGAGCCGGGCCCGAAGCCGCTGCCGTTGCCGCTGCCGCTGCTCGGGCCGTTCGCGGACCCGTTCGACGATCCGTACGACGGCCCGTGCACCATCCCGTACGGCGCCAGGTACGGCGACGGGCGCGGCGAGGTGTGCGGGCCGCCCCACAGCACGCGCGCGGTGACGGTCGTCCCGGCCGGGGTGTGGTTACGGGCGTTGCCCAGCAGGTTGACCAGGACCTGGTGCAGCCGCGCCGAGTCGCCGTGGACGAGCGCGGGTTCGTCGGGCAGCTCCAGCCGCCACTGGTGGTCCGATCCGAGCGCCCGCGCGTCGCTGACCGCGTCCACGACCAGCGGGGACAGGTCCACCTCGGTGCCCTCCAGCGGCCGCCCGGCGTCCAGCCGGGCCAGCAGCAGCAGATCCTCCACCAGCCCGGTCATCCGCCCGGCCTCGGACTCCACCCGGCCCAGCGCGTGCCGGGTGTCGGGCCCGATGTCCTCACGGCCGCGCCGGGTCAGCTCGGCGTAGCCGCGGATCGACGCGAGCGGGGTCCGCAGCTCATGGCTGGCGTCGGCGACGAACTGCCGTACCCGCGTCTCGCTCTCCTGGCGGGCCGCCAGCGCCGATTCGACGTGCCCGAGCATGCGGTTGAGCGCCGCCCCGACCTGGCCGACCTCGGTCCGCGGATCGGCCTCGGAGGCCGGGACCCGCTCCCGCAGCGCCACCTCGCCGCTGTGCAGCGGCAGCTCCGAGACCCGGGTCGCGGTCGCGGCCACCCGGCGCAGCGGGCGCAGCGAGATCCCGACCATGGTGGCCCCGGCGAGCCCGGCCGCGACGAGCCCGGCGGCGGCGACGCAGACCTCGACCAGGATGAGGGTGTTGACCGTGTCCTGGGTCTGGTTGAGCGGGAAGGCCATGATGATCCCGCCGGCCCGCGGGTTCCACTTGGCCACGGCCCGGTAGCTGCCGAGGCCGGGCAGGTCGACGGCGTGCACCTTGTCGTCGAGGGGGATGGCGGTGAGCGCCTTCTCCTGGTCGCTGGTCAGCTTGTCGACCCGCTGCGAGGCGTTCGAGAGGTCCGGCAGCATGGCCTCGTCGTTGCTCTTCCCGGACTGGATCGCCTTGCCGTTCAGCCCGAGGCGCGCCCCCGCCGTTCCAATCGGCTGGCCCGGCCCGTTGAGGAAGAAGATGTTCTCCGGGCTGCGCGGATCGGCCGAGATCGGCTGCTCGCCCACCTTGCGCATGGCGCCGCCCGCGGACGAGCGCAGATCGTTGTCGACCTGGCCCTCCAGATACGACTTCAGGGCGATCGTCGTGACCGTGCCGATCACGGCGCAGACCACGGCGATCAGCGACACCGCCGAGACGACCAAGCGGGTGCGCAGGGACCAGGGCCGCCGGGCGGCGTCCCTGGTCTTCTTCCTGGCACGCGGGGCCCGCGCCGGAGAGGCCGGAGCGGGCGTGGACGGCGGGGTCGGGTGTGCCACGGTCTCTACTCCCCGGGCTTGATCAGATACCCGGCGCCACGCCGGGTGTGGATCATCGGGCTGCGGCCCGCGTCGATCTTGCGCCGCAGATAGGAGATGTACAGCTCGACGACGTTGGCCTGGCCGCCGAAGTCGTAGCTCCACACCCGGTCCAGGATCTGCGCCTTGCTGAGCACCCGTCGCGGGTTGCGCATCAGATAGCGCAGCAGCTCGAACTCGGTCGCGGTGAGATGGATCTCCTGACCCGCCCGCGACACCTCGTGGCTGTCCTCGTCCAGCACCAGGTCGCCGACCGCGAGCACCGATTCGCTGCGCGCGGCCGCCGCCCCCGACCTGCGCAGCAGCCCGCGCAGTCGGGCGACGACCTCCTCCAGGCTGAACGGCTTGGTGACGTAGTCGTCGCCGCCCGCCGTCAGCCCGGCTATCCGGTCCTCGACCGCGTCCCGCGCGGTCAGGAACAGCACCGGCACCTCGGGCAGCTCACGGCGCAGGCGGCCGAGGACGGTGAGCCCGTCCATGTCGGGCAGCATGACGTCGAGGACGACCGCGTCGGGGCGCAGCTCACGGGTCGTACGGATCGCCTCGGCGCCGTCGCCCGCCGTCCGCACCTCCCAGCCCTCGTAGCGCAGGGCCATCGACAGCAAGTCGGCGAGGGCCGACTCGTCGTCCACAACCAGCACCCGGACGGGGCTCCCGTCAGGTCGGAGCAGCTCGGTACGCCCATGGGGCGAGGTCGCCATCATGAACGTCAGCTTCCGGCGACGGTCTGAGAGCTTCCTTTCGGCTACCTGTGAATAACCTGAGAATCCCGTGGCCCCGAACACGGCCCCCGAAAGCGGCCCCGAACACGGCCCCGGGACCCGGCCCCCGGGGCCCGGCCCCCGGGGCCCCAGAAGGGTGAACGGCTTACGAGCCGGGAATAGCCGGACCCACCCTCCGGTTCGCGAGGTTATGGCTACTCACCCCGCCCT
>Ga0307508_10004141_pt1 | contig 14272 bp, 13 predicted proteins | sample 9_EM_MG_FD_203089 | JGI IMG/M metagenome (GOLD analysis project Ga0307508, IMG submission 203089) | Populus trichocarpa ectomycorrhiza microbial communities from riparian zone in the Pacific Northwest, United States - 9_EM | ecosystem: Host-associated > Plants > Roots > Unclassified | place... | reverse complement strand
CTGCCCGTTCATCCCGCGAAGATCGCTTCATGACAGATCGACCAGAATACGGCTGGAGATCATTGTCCGAGGATGAGAGAGTGTTGGATTTATTTTTGGGTTGATGGCGAACAACTGGTTCAGTCATGTTGGGGTTGCTGATGTTCTCGCCAAAGTACCGAACACTCCCCACAAGGTGACTTATTTATCTCCCACCAGAAAGGCCATAGCTCTGAGAATTGATAGCATGAGAGTTCAGATATCAAAGAACAAAATAACCTTCAGTATTGGGGGGTACAATAGGCTATTTCTTCCACTACGATCGAGAGTTGTGGTTGTCGGGGTCCAAATGACACGGAAACTCAATTTCTACGGTCCAGGGGATACGAAAAGACATTATTGATAAAAGTGATTTGTTACGTTTTTACGCTAAAGTCCAAACCTCTCATTCCAAAACTCGCTCAGCCTACACCCTAATGGACCCTGGTGCGTCACACTGTTATATCAATACCGCATTCGCAAAACAGCTCGGTTTACCCTTTCGACATGCAGGACACATGTCAATTATCACAGCCAGAACCAAACATCCCCCCGAAGATAGGTACCAAGTTTGGCTTAATGGACGGATACGCAGCATCACTGGGAATTACGCAGATGTTACCAGTTGGTACACTGTGTTTGATCTTAAGGGCGCCTACGACATTATTATTGGAAAAAATTGGCACTCGAAGACACGCCATCTGGTGGATTCAGACAACGTTTTACACCTGTTGGATGCCGATTGGTCATTGCTAACGGATGGACAACCGGCATTTGTACCTAAACTGGCATTGAAAGGGCTTCGACCACACCAAGGCCACTACCGGGAAGTTCACAACCATTGCGCAGCAGTAGGCAAAGCGGCATCCATCAATCTGATATCCACAGACGAAACGAGACGGGCGATGTCAAGATCGAGTGGTGATACGATTTTTGTGATCGACATCCGGGAACGCCGGATGGGTGATGAATTCGGTGAGGATGATTCCGTTCTGGCAGATCTGGGGAAGTGGAGAGTTCAAATCAGACGCGATTTTGATGATCTCTTTCAACCGCCACCAGGGGAGCACAACTTCCGCATTCCTACCGACCCAAGGGCAAAAATTCCCCACCGCCAGCCATACCGGATGACACAGTCAGAAAGGAACGAGTTCGAGGTTCAGATCAAAAAGCTGCTCGAAAAGGGGTGGGTGATGGACTCTCACTCTCGTTATGCGGCACCGATAATCTTTGTGAAAAAGCCGGACACCACGCTACAAATGTGCATCGATTATCGCGGATTGAACTCAATAACCGCCAAAGACTGGTATCCATTGCCATACATCGAGGACTTGCTGGATAAACTCCACGGAGCACGTGTATTCACCAAGCTGGACTTGGCAAGCGGATACCACCAAGTACGGGTTCAACCAGACGACTGCCACAAGACCACGTTCATAGCACCAGATGGATTCTACGAGTATAAGGTCATTCCGTTCGGACTTGCAAATGTGCCAGCAGCGTTCATGCATATGATGCACAAAATATTGCACCCACATCATCGGAATTCAATTGTATATCTCGATGATGTCTTGATTTTTTCGAAAACTCTGGCGGAACACAAGCTACATGTGGAAGGTGTGTTACAGGCATTACGGAACGCGCGGTTACGTCTCAGTGAGGCCAAATACGTGTTTGGTACTCTGGAAACGTCGTTTGTTGGTTTCAGAGTGAATAGACACAGTATTCACACAGAAGAAAAGAAGGTCAAGGCAGTACGGGATTGGCCAACACCCAAAACGCCAATGGAACTCCGCGGGTTTCTGGGATTGGCAGGCTACTACAGGAAAGTTGTACCGAAATTCGCCCACCGGGCACATCTTCTACATGACCTCGCCTCGAAACCCAAGAGCGAATATGTATGGACCAGCCAACATGCGGATCAGTTCAAGGACCTCAAGGAGGCCTTGATATCTTCACTGGTGTTGGCAACTTTGGATCCAGACGCCGACTTCATCCTGCATACGGCTGCATCGGACACGGCTATTGGTGGCGTTCTAGCTCAGAAACAGATGTTGGAAGGGAGGTTAGTGGAATGGCCACTGGGATACTTTTCGAGGAAGCTCCATACGGTCGAGGCGAGGTATCTAGCATACAACCGAGAGCTTCTTGCAATCAGCGCAAATCTGGAACATTGGGCCTGCTAAACGTACTACCATCTATACGGATCATGCATGATTGCAGCATATCCTAGGGCAAAATAAGCTGACGAGCTGTCAGTGGCATCACCTTGACAGGCTCCAACAGCACGACTACGAGGTCAAATACTTTTCTGGAGCAGCGAATGTTGTAGCAAACGCACTCAGTCGAATTGCCTACACGCAGGAAGAGCAGCTAAAGGTCGATCCGCAGTACCTCAATGTCATGGAAATGCGTGTGTCAGCCTCAACCGAGTGGCTGAACGATGTTCAAAAAGGCTACGGGGAGGACACAATTTTCGGTCCAGTTCTATAATATTTGAGCAATAGCGATGAAAACGAGGACAAAAAGACAAGTTCGAAGCAGTCTCGCCATGTTAAGGAACGAGCAAAGTTGTACACACTCGAAGAAGGCCTGCTGTACCATAAGCCGTCGGGCGGAAGGTTATGTATCCCAAAATTCTTGAGAACGGAGGTCATTCGAGAAGCACACGACGCTATTCTGGGCGGTGGACATAGAGGCATCGCAAAAACAGCAGCAGCGGTTGGGTCTCGGTACTACTGGCCAAAGTTGACAGATTTGGTCGCAGAATGGATTTCTGGATGTGACATATGCCACCGAATCAAGCACAAGAATGACAGGCCGTATGGACTCCTGCAGGCACTACCGATTCCACTCAAACACGCGGAACAGGTGAACATCGATTTCGTCATCAAGTTACCAACATCAGAAGCTGGTTATGATGCTGTGGCGACAATTATCGATCCCCTGACGAAGCGAGCACATTGGATTCCTGTTAAGGAAGCTAAGCTCACCGCAGAAAAATTTGCAACGGCGTTCATTGACGGTTACCTTCGATCACAAGGGCTACCCGTATCGATCGTATCTGTCCAGGACACCCGATTTACCTCCAGCTTCTGGCAATCGTTGTGTTCACAACTCGGGATTAAGCTCCAGATGTCTACAGCATACCACCCACAGTCGGACGGTCAAGCGGAAAAGGCAAATGCCACTCTGGAAACTTTTTTGAAGGCCTATATATTGCAACTCAAATCCCCCGAGCAGTGGAGTTGGTTGTTACCATTGGGGGAGTTCACTTACAATGTGGCCAAGCACAAGGCTATAGGAATGTCACCATTTGAGGCGGATATCGGATACATTCCGAGGCTCCCACTCAATTTACTGGCACCAGGTACGCGGATGCCAAATTCGAGACCCGGAACGGAATTTGCAGAACAGCTCGTCAAGATCCTACGGATGCTTCGAGAGCGAATAGAAGAGGTCCAATTGACAATGGTGACGGAAGCGAACGAGCATCGTCAGCTGCACCCGTTTCGGATAGGGGATTCGGTATTCCTGGACACCCATTTGCTGCCAGTCGGCTACGCCAATGTCAATTCCACTGCCAACGACAGCGCCAATTCGCGAAAGTTTCAACATCCATATGCCGGTCCATTTACAATCCTAAAGTCAGCCGGCGAGACTGCTTTCGTTCTCAACATCCCGGCGCACTGGCGCTTACACCCGGTTTTCAATATCGCACGCCTCAAGTTCTCAAGAGTCGACAGAACCCGTGAACACCCACCCCCACTGCCACTACGCTCCACTGCTACCGTCGAGTACGAGGTTGAGTCACTCCGCAAGCACAGAGGTACCACAGTTCGAGACCTCGAATATTTGGTTAAATGGGCCGGTTACGTTGACCCTACATGGGACCCACTGGCAAACCTGAGGGGCAGCAGCAATGAGCTGCTGGGTGAATACCACGCTGTGAATCGCTTGTGAGTCTACCAGTGGATGGAACGGGAGTGACCGGGAGTGTCAGCTGAGCATTGTGAGAGGGGTTATTGTTATAAGTTGGGTTTGTCGTTGTTTTTTTTGTTTTTGTTGTTGTTTTTTGTTTTTTTTGTTTAGGGGCGGCGCTTGTTTTATTGAGAGGGAAGTGGTTGTAGGAGGAGGATTCCGGGCGTCATGGACGCCACACCTAGAGTGGCTAGCATGGCCGCTAGCATGGCTTCTAGAGATTGTGGGACTTAGCAGATAGCTGGCCTAAGGGCTTCTGTAGATAGACAGTCACACACTAGCGCTAGCACACGGACACTTGTATAAGTGTCCGGTGCTCCCCTCTTTAGAATGGACATGTTTCTCGCTACCCCTCAACAGAGGTAAGTGCAATCTAACGGTCGACCACCACGCCTACTTACCTACAGTCGGCCCTCCCAAAAGACATCCTGCTTCCGGACTCCAGGGAAAGTACCCCGGAGGCAGCAGAAGGAGGGTCCAGAGGTGAACCCCCCAGGCCTCCCCGAACAAGGTTAGTGCTCCGGTCCCCTTCTCCAGAGCCAGCTCAAGGCCAGGGAAATACTGCCGACAACAACAACGATGACAACATGTACACGGTCCCTGAAAGAAGGTCAGGACCAGGGTCCTGAAGACCTCGACTAGGAGCACGGCTGCTTCGGGGCGAACACATCACCACGATGCTCACACCAGAGGAAATCGCCCGCCTGGTGGGTGAAGGAATCGCGGCGCCACGAGTGGAACAAAGGGCCCCCGAGGTAAGAATAAACACCTCGCGACTAAAGCTGAAGAACCCAGAGTCCTTCGACGGAAAACCCACCTTGGGCTTCAATGTCTGGTGGGAATCAGTACTGGAGTACATTGGGTTCTACCCGGAGACCCTCAATACCCAAAAGATCGCCTGGGTCGGGACACTGCTGTCAGACACTGTGAAGGCCTGGCACCAACACCAGCGAAGGACGATGGCGGACCGAGACACCTGGGCCCGATAAACAGCGGCCATCCGTGCAGAATTCCACGATACAAGGGAGGCAGCAAATGCCCAGCTGAAGCTTAGCCAGCTTCGGTACAAGGGCGACAGCAAGGCGTACTTCACCGAATTCCACGCCCTGAACATGTATGCCCAAGCTACAGGAGAAGGACTTCGGGAGAAAATCGATCAAGCCATGCCCGATAACATCCTAGACATGCGCTTTGCACACTACATGGAAGAATTCATTGATGACGAACACTTTCTCATGGCTACCTACAATGCCGGGCTTCACGTGGAGCGAAGAAAGGCCCTGAAGACAGCCCGCGAGGCAGAATCGGGCAGTGGCGGAGGTGGTAAGGACGGCCCGGATGGGAAAAATCCGGGCAATGCCCGTAAGAGCAAGGAGAGTGGTGGCCCCAAGCAGGCTGGGAAGTCTGACTCGGGGGGCAAGGCTGAAAAGCCAAGGAAGGCATGGACGGAAAGCTCCTGGGGAAGTGGTGGAAAGGCCTACCAGGAAGTCCCACAGGACGAGATCAACTCCCACCGGAAAAATAAGGCCAACTGTTGGCGGTGTGGCCGCGAAAGCCACACCACCCAGGATTGCTACGCCAGGACCACGGTCAAAGGAACCGAGATACCGGAAGCTCCAAGCACCGCAAGCTCAATCCAGGGAAAAAGAAAGAGGGGGTAGGACGCCGAGGAGGCTCCAGCCCCCAAGCAAGCCAAAGCTGCGGTCCACGTCAAAGTCGAGGACAAAGATATACGGGAAGTCGCAGGAGCCACCCGAGGCTACTGGAGGAACACGGAAGATGAGGATTTTTCCTAGGGCGGGGAATGCCGCACCCCAAGTCCTATCCAATAATTTGTGGAACGAATCGTAAACGAAAGGGTCCGGAGGAACCAAGTGCTGGAACCTCGCAGGATAGACAATGAAGAAGACTAAACCCAAATAAAGCCTCCATCAGCAAAAACTCGAAAAATGTTCCCAGTGCTCCCGGTGCTTCCGTAAGCTTTATTAAGCTTTATTAAGCTTCTGTAAGAGAGAAGTTATATTTTGCTCCCGTAAGGATTTGGAAAAAAATAATCTCTTTTATTTCAACTAAAACACCGAGAAAGGAAATTTAAAATTTGTGTCTCACTTCGAAAAAAGCAATATACCTCAACTTTTCATTTTTTTGCTGATGTCGCCTGAAAAGTCTACGAAATGACCACATTGTCGCGCATGACCGATCATCACCATGATCCTCTTGTGGTGCCCCACGGAATATACAGTACAGGTCCTACTCGACACTGGTTGTTTGGTACCCCTCATTAGCACAAGGATTACCGAGAAATATGATATACCTCGGATCCGAAGGTGCCTAGCAGCCCCACTGCAAAACTGTTCAGGAGAGGAGGTCAAGGGGGCAGGAATGGAATACACTGAGCCTCTCCTACTCCAACATCGAAAGCACTGCTCTCAGGAAGTGTTCGAGGTCGCACCATTAGAACCGGAGGTCGACCGTTTCCTTCCCTTTTGGTGGATTGCCAGGCACCCCCCCCAAGGCGTATGGGACTCAGAGGAGCTCCGCTTCAGCAGCCCTAGCTGTCTGGAAAAATGCACCCGATTTGAAGCTGTGGAATTCTCTCTGTTCCTAGACGAAACCGTGACCTTTGATCCGGAAGCCAGGGATATTGGGTGCGTCGCAGCGATCGACCAAGAAGACCCTCGAGATCAGGTACCCGGGGAATTCAGGGAATACTTGGGAATCATAGGCCAGCAGGTGGCAGAAGCGCTGCCAGCACACCGGCCATACGACTGCAAGATTGACCTGAAAGAAGTGGAAACCGCCCCCTGGGGACCGATCTACCCCTCTTGGAAAATGAGCTTCAGACCCTCCGGGATTGGCTCAAAGAGATGCTAAGAACAGGGAAAATCCGAAAATCCACCTCCCCGGCGGGGTCTCCAATCCTGTTCGTACCGAAACCAAGCGGAAGAGGGCTGCAACTCTGTGTGGACTACCAAGCCCTTAACCGAATAACGATTCCTAACCGATACCCCCTTCCCCTGATGCAGGAGCTGTAGGATCGGGTCCAGGGAGCCAGATGGTTTACTAAACTAGACCTGAAGAATGGATTCAACCTGATCCACATTAGGGAAGGGGACAAATGGAAAACAGCCTTCCGAACTCGTTTTGGACTATACGAATTCCAAGTTATGCCATTCGGACTGACCAACGCACCATCAACCTTCCAAGACATGATGAACCACGTCATCTCTGACATGATCAATTTAGGCCTCCTGGTCTACATGGACGACTTCTTGATCTAGGTAAAGACCGAGAAAGAGCACGATCAGCGGGTAAGGGAAGTGTTGAGAAGACTGCAGGAAAATTGACTAGCAGTCTCGCCGGACAAGTGCGTCTGGAAAACCCAGGAAGTGGAGTTCCTGGAATACGTCATCGGACAAGAAGAGATCAAAATGGCGAAGGGAAAGGTGGAGGCGGTGTTGGAATGGAAGACCCCAACATCCCTAACAGAAGTCCAGTCCTTTCTAGGGTTCGCCAACTTCTACCGCCGCTTCATCCAGGACTACTCCCGAGTAGCCAGACCCCTTACAGAGCTGACCAAGGGTAGCAAGAAAGAATGGGAATGGAACCCGAAAGCCGAGGAAGCTTTTCAGGAACTGAAGCGACGATTCACGACAGTGCCGATATTAGCCCATTTCGACGCCACCAAACCAGTGATCATCGAGACCGACACCTCCGACTTTGCCATCAGTGCCGTCCTGTCACAAAGGGATGAGAAAGAAAGGCTGCATCCTGTGGCCTTTCACTCGCGGAAGTTCCAGCCGGTGGAAATCAACTACGAAATTCACGACAAGAATCTTCTGGCCATTGTCAATGCCTTTAAGCACTGGCACCGATACTGCGAAGGAGCGACGAATCAGGTCCAGGTGTTCAGCGACCACCAGAATCTCGAGTACTTCACAACCACAAAGATACTCAACCGACACCAAGCACGGTGGGCCCAAGAACTGGCAGGCATCGACTTCCGCATCTACTACTGACCAGGAAACCAGAACGGGAAACCAGACGCTCTTTCAAGGCATTCGGAGTACCGCCCTCAAAAAGGGGGGAGTGAAAACCAGCCGATTACAACAGTTTTGCGAAAAGACAACTTCGCGGAGCCAGATAGGCGGGAAAGAACGTTTATTTGTTCATCGGCAAGGCTCGCCTCACTCCGAACACGGGAATGGTTGGAGGAATTTGCGGAGACAGTACGAAAAGCGTCAGAAAAAGATGAGGAATACCAGGGCACAGTGAAGGAACTGGAAGCGGTGCTGGGAAATGCAGCACCAAATGACCGAAAGGTCAAGGAGGAAGCTGCCCACCCTCGTGAGGTGCGGCAGAGGGACCAAAAGGTCAGGACAGAGGAGGTCCTCGAGATCAAGGACAGGCTGCTCTACCGAAGGAGTATGCTCTGGATCCCAAAGGGTGGAAACCTCAAAAAACTGATTCTCGAATCAGAACACGACATGAAAGTCACAGCGCACATGGGCCAGGACAAGACGATCGAGCTAATCCGACGGAACTTTTGGTGGCCAAAGATGAATGACAGAATTATCGACTTCGTCCGGAGCTGCCCAGAATGCCAAAAGAACAAGGCAGCTCGACACCAACCATACGGACTATCCTTGCCCTTGAAACTCCCATATGCCCCATGGCAGTCCATCGCGATGGACTTCATTACGGAACTACCACTCTTGGAAGGATGCGACCAGTTGTGGGTGGTCATCGATCGATTCACACAGATGGCACACTACCTTCCCCTCGAAAAGAAAATGAAAATGGCGGCCGACCTGGCAGTCATTTTCGCTCGGGAAGTCTGGAAGTATCGCGGACTCCCCACAGACATCGTTTCAGATCATGACTTCCGATTCACCTCCAAGACTGGGCACGAATTTCTCCGGCTGTCCAGCATCCACCCGAGGATGTCGACCGCCTTCCACCCCAAGACCAACCGACAGACGGAGCGCCTCAACCAGACCATTGAGGCGTACCTCCGAGCACTTGTCGGACACAAGCAGGATAACTGGGTAGGCTTACTCCCGATGGCAGAGTTTGCCGACAACAACTCGATCACCATGGGCAACAGGATGTCTCCGTTTTACGCCAATTACGGATTCCACCCCGTATCCTCCGACCCAGTCGCCTTGGGACCCCTGAACCCCGCTAGCAAGCTCTACGCCCATTGGATGCATGCGGTACACAAGGGGTCCGCCAAGCGACTGGAAGCGGTGCACGAACTCATGCGTCGCTACTCGGATCCCCAGTGTGCTGAGCCTCTAAAATACCAAATCGGAGACTTGGTAATGCTCAACGGGCGCAACATCAAAACGCGCCAACCATCCCGGAAGTTGGATCACAAGAATAATGGTCACTTCCAGGTGGAAAAGATCGTCTTGCCACTTGCCGTTCGACTCACCCTTCCCCGGAAATGGAAGATTTACAACGTCTTCCATGTGTCGCTGCTCAAACCCTACTAAACCAGCGAACACCGGGGGCCACCGGACCCCTTAAAGATACTCCGAGAGGCCGACGACATCTAACAGAAGGAACCCAGACGCTCCGAGGGACTACCGACTCACCGAGAGCTAGACTCGGATCCTCCCCGGGTGCATGACGAAGCCGAAGGGGTTAAAGTACCATCGGGGGGTAGTAGGATGAAGGGGAGGAGGACTTCATCCAAAGCACAAGCAACGAGCAGAAGGGTGAAGGTATTGTAATCCCATTCCGACAACAGCTATCCCTTAACTGTGGTGAGACATGGGTGACTGGTTGAGAGCCACTGGTTTTGACCGACTCTGGTGGCAAGACTACTGTACGGCCAGCCTGATCCCATACTACACCGGCGTGCCAGGTTAACCCATCTTCTGATCACCTCTTTGGGGGAGTGCTGTCGTCAAATGGTTTCCTTCACAACACTCCGATGTAGGTCTCCGGGCAAAACCCCAAGACTGAGGGCCGATCATCAGCTGAAAGGACTAGGAGGTTTTTTCCCTAAGGAGGGTTTTCCTCACAGTCTGGCAATCGGAGGGATGCAGGGGCTGGAGGACTGCATTCCACTTCAATGCAAGAAAGAGGAGGAGTCAGGACAGTTAGCTTCGGGCTGAAGCTAAGAAAGAGTGGGAGTAGTATTACACCCAAGGGTAACAAAGGGAATAAGGTACAAGGAGAAAGGTAGCAACGGTAAGTCACGTGGACTAGGAATACCCAAAGACATCTTGTGACCCTGAAAAGCAGTTCGGCAAGAGTAAGTAAGGCAATGGTAACCTCGGCATAAGCGATGGCTAGGGTGGCGTACTAGGGCACAAACTGTCCAAAACCACTACGTCATCGTAGCCGGGTAGATCCAACACACTACCAACTCTTGTAGCTGCTGCATACGGGAATGAGATAAGGAGAAACGCTAGCTTCCTGCAATTCGCACGCCATAAGTGGTGCTCATGTCGCAAGACAGGTCTGAAAGAGTCTAGACAGGAGATAAGACCCGGAGTTAGGACCTTACGGCTGAGAGCAGACTTAAGAATAACTCTGGAGAGGGGCCAGCGGCAAACTAGTAAGATGACGGGTTCTGGAAGAACCATGTCACATTCCAACTAGGACCTTGATAGGAATCCGGCATAATCCGAAAGACTAGCGTCCAGTTCAATACAAGGTTGACGACTGATAGCTTCCACCCTTATCGCTAGAACCGGTCAGGATCAATCAAACCCACGTGCCGGACCCTCTGAGGCCGCGCGTCTTGAGAATGAATCCCCAGCGTGATGACAGGAAGAAACAAAGAAAAAACATGTGACCCGAAAGAGTTGCATATATACCGCTCGAAACTCCACACACTACCTTCCATTCCCCATTCTCGGATTCCACACTCACGAACCACCTCGACACGACGAACCTAAGATTATTCCATGTGAATAAAGACCAATCGAACCTGACTCTACGATATCTCTACCTCCACCTCCGTACTCGCGTATCCAGGTGTCACACAAGGCTTACAGCCATCAGCGGTCGTGAGGGTTAACTTCGGGAGATAAGGGATACCGGTAACTAGTGGGAAATGGAGTGAAGTTGGGCCGCGTCATCTACGAGATGATAAGGCCAGGTCATCTAACGGGATGGCTGAGAAAAGACTTTGCGATCCACTGGGCCGCATGAGGGACTTAGCCCCTGAAAGGGTTGGGCGAGTTATGCAGTGCTAAACAGAACCTTGTTTCCTTATTGTCAGACTGACCAGGACGAGTAGCTTCGGGCTCCGGCCTGCACCCAGGAGGGTCTGGTGTGTGAGCGTATTCCTTACCTTATCTTACCCGTGAGGCAGTCATCGCGTGAGTCATTTGGCAGTCGCCGAACCGTTCAACTATCCACCGAACCGAACGATCCCCCGAAGAACAGATACGTGCAAGTACCACAAGTGGGACAACAGTTGATCGGGAAGGAGACGGAAGGATACATGAGGAGCTCGAGAGTCTAGGCGGGAGATATGAAACAGAGTTTAGCTTACGGCCAAGACCGGCTGTACGAATTCTAAAACTCCGGAGATGAGGAGAAGATTAGCAAAGGAGCGGTGCTGCCGGATTTGGGCTGATTCGGCAAAAGATGAAGCCACGTCACCTGCGAACGGTGTACGGAAGAGAGTCTGGTTGTAAGCATCCCGCTCACCTGCATGAAATCTCATCTCCCCTTATGGTCAGACCGACCAGGACGAGTAGCTTCGGGCTATGGCCCGCACCCAGGAGGGTCTGGTGTGTGAATGTATCCCTTTCCTTATCTTACCTGTGAGGAAGTTGTCGCGCGAGCTGTTTCGGAAGCACCGATGCGAGCGACCCACCGGGCAAGACACCTGGCCTGTCTCGACCGAACCATTTGCCCAAGTGCCGCAAGCGAGCCGTCGGGCAAGACACCGGGTCCGCCTTGAACCATCCACCGAAGCACAGCGAGCGAGCCGTCGGGCAAGACGCTGGGCCCGTCTCGAATCGAATCCTACGCCAAAGTGCCGTGAGCGAGCCATTGGGCAAGATGCTGGGCCCCCCTCGAACCATCCGCCGAAGCGATACACGAGCGAGCCATCTGGCAAGCTGCCGGGCCCGTCTCGAACCGCATGCGCCGCCGCAGGAGCTGCCACACACACCAAGCTATCCACCAAGCGATCAGTCAAGCAAGCCGTTGCAGTGGAGTCGCGTACAATCCGGCGCTCAAGCCGTAGCCAGTGGGCGGCGCCGATACCGAACTGAACCCCTTAGATTATTCGCTGTGAATCCCTTAACGGTGGGCGATTTTAGAAGGACGGTCATGTGGGGTTTTATTCTTGTATAATAATTGAACGCCATTGAAGACCGCACGCGCCCCATCTCCTTCGTGACTATCAAGAAATCTGACTACCGTATTATCTCACATAAGAGTCCTTCCCCACTAAGCGGTTAGCACCATTCTTGGCGATCTTGGCGCGCAACTAGGGTGCTTGGCGCTTAGTCAATATCAAATTCACTAGCGGAAAATGTTACACCCTAAATATTAGGGGTCGGACATTCGGATACGGACAGGGCAGGAAGGTATCGGAATCTCATCACACGGTCTTAGGAGGGCATACCGAGACCGCGCACCCGACAGCGTCGGGGCTTGGCTTGGGTCAACAGACTCTGCAGCACCAGGAAACCCCTGGGCCAAGTACCGGCACCGACCAGGAAAGTGCAAGCGCTGCTGCAGAGGAAGACAACCTTGGTGGTCATCATAAGCAGGACAAGCGATCGGAAGGAAACCAGGAACGCAGGGGGATGCGAGTCTAGATCGCGGAATAGGAGTGGGGTTGTTTCCAGAGGCACGGCCTAGAGGAACAACACCACGAGTCGGGAATCGCTGTATCGTCGCAGACGGCTCGGAGGCCCGAGGCGATACTGTTGCACCCCGTGGTCAGGAGACACATGGGATCATGCTACCACTCGCATCCTTGTTATTGACACCCGATTATGGCGATGAACTCTGGGCTTTGCCAGCGCACGACAGTGTGAGCGCATCAGGAAAAAAAATTTGCGTCCAGACGCACAGGCTACGTCCTGACGCACCAGGCGCTTGGGACACTCTGGACGCACCCTGGCAGCCCACATACCGCTCCCAATGCAAAACGCACAGGCAAAGTGAATTCGGACGCAGCTCGCCACGGCACCATGCGCCCGGATGCAGCGCGCCACGGCATCTGCTTACCGGACAGAGCGTGGCAGGGCATTTTCGTTCTGGACGCATGGTGTCAGGGCATTTTCCTTCTGGACGCACGGTGTCAGGGCATTTTCCTTCTGGACGCACAGTGTCAGGGCATTTTCCTTCTGGACGCAGCCATGTCAGGGCATTTTCCTTCTGGACGCAGCCGTGTCAGGGCATTTTCCTTCTGGACGCAGCCGTGTCAGGGCATTTTCCTTCTGGACGCAGCTGTGTCAGGGCAAATGGCATCCGGACGGCGCATGTCATGGCACCGTGGTTACGCTGGCTGTCAAGGCACGGAACATCGTAGCAAATACTCGCGTCGCATTCACAAACACGCAGCGGGTTCCAGGCATAGTAACTCAGTCCAGTTCTATTCTCTATATCTAATGTACATCTATATATGCTACTACCACACTTCGCGTTTCCAGCACAAGCACCCAGCGTCATATCCATCGCCGCTGTTTTTGACATGCGTAGCATTGCTGAGTGTCGGAAACAAAGGAAAGTTGGCAAATACGACACGACGCGATGAGCCCGACGCGATGAGCACGACGCGATGAGCACGACGCGATGAACACGACTCGATGAGCACGACGCGATGAGCACGATGACTATGAGGAGGATGGCAATGAGGACACCGGCAGCGTGGACGATAGCGAGTAGAACACGGCGAGTATGAGAGCGAGTAGGACGCGGCGAGGACGATAGCGAGTAGGCCACGGTGAGTATGAGAGCGAGTAAGACGTGACGAGTATGGGAGCGAGTAGGACGCGACGAGTATAAGAGTGAGTAGGACGCGGCGAGGATGATAGCGAGTAGGACACAGTGAGTATGAGAGCGAGTAAGACGTGACGAGTATGGGAGCGAGTAGGACGCGACGAGTATGAGAGCGAGTAAGACGCGGCGAGGACAATAGCGAGTAAGACGCGGTGAGGATGATAGCGAGTACGACGCGGCGAGTATGATGGCGAGCTTTATGGCATGGTTAGCACAGCTCTCAGAGTGACAGAGACACCGGGAAGTTGTAGAATACACAGTGACGAGTCGATGTCAATGAGGGTGC
>Ga0307508_10004140_pt1 | contig 14274 bp, 15 predicted proteins | sample 9_EM_MG_FD_203089 | JGI IMG/M metagenome (GOLD analysis project Ga0307508, IMG submission 203089) | Populus trichocarpa ectomycorrhiza microbial communities from riparian zone in the Pacific Northwest, United States - 9_EM | ecosystem: Host-associated > Plants > Roots > Unclassified | place... | reverse complement strand
TCATCACGGTGCCCATGCCGGTCATGAACATGTGGTGCGCCCACACGATGAACGACATGAAGCCGAGGAACGACACGGCGTAGACCATCGACTTGTAGCCCCACAACGGCTTCCGCGTGTTGTTCGCGATCACCTCGCCGATGATGCCGAACGCCGGCAGGATCAACACGTACACCTCGGGGTGGGCAAGGAACCAGAACAGATGCTGCCAGAGGAGCGGGCTGCCGCCGCCGCTGTTCGCCAGATGCTGACCGGAGATCACGAGACCGCTGGGCAGGAAGAAGCTGGTGCCCGCGACGCGGTCCATGAGCTGCAGGATGCCCGCCGCCTGGAGCGCCGGGAAGGCGAGCAGGAGCAGGAACGAGGTCACGAACTGCGCCCAGACGAAGAACGGCAGGCGCATCCAGGTGAGGCCCGGAGCGCGGAGCTGGATGATGGTGACCAGGAAGTTGGTGGCACCGAGAAGCGACGAGAAGATCAGGAAGAGCATCCCGACCAGCCACATCGTCTGCCCCGAGGGAGCGATGTCGGAGAGCGGCGGATACGAGGTCCAGCCGGACTGCGCGGCGCCGCCCGGCATGAAGAAGCTCGACAGCATCGCCACGCCGCCGCAGAAGTACAGCCAGTAGCTGGCCATGTTGAGCTTCGGGAACGCCATGTCCGGCGCGCCGATCTGGAGCGGCACCACATAGTTGCCGAAGGCGCCCACCGCCAGCGGCACGATGCCGAGGAACACCATGATGGTGCCGTGCATCGCGCCGAGCTGGTTGTAGAACTCGGGAGGCATCACCCCGCCCATCTCCTTGAACAGCACCATGCCGAGGATGGGCATCGGCTTGCCCGGAAAGGCGAGCGCCCAGCGCATCATCATCATCAGCGTGAAGCCGAAGAGGAGGAAGACGAGGGAGGTGAACCCGTACTGGATGCCGATCCACTTGTGGTCCTGCGAGAAGACATACTTCCCCAGGAAGCCCGGCTCATGGTGGGCATCGGCATGCCCGTGCTGCGGGTGCGCGTGGTCGTCAACTAGTGCCATCTTCAACGTCTCCTCGACCGCTGGTCAGGATGGAAGACAATGCTCTACACAACTGGAAGGATGTCGCCCCCAAGAAAGACGCCAGAGTGTACGACAGGGCATCCGCCGGCCGCAAGGGACGGCACGACTTCATCGCTGGCCCGCACCGCAGCTTGCCAGGTCGCGCCGCAGCTTCTTCATGGAAGGCTCGTCGAACGCCTCGTAGTAGCCGCGGATGCGCCCCTGGCCATCGACCAGCACGAAGCGGGTGCTGTGCAGGATCGGCTCCTCCACCGTCCCCCCTCCGGCGTCGACCGCCAGCTTGAAGCCTTCCTTGGAGAGCCGGAACATCTCCTCGCGCCGCCCGGTCAGGAACAGCCAGCGGGGCGGCGCCGCGAACGACTGCGCATAGCGCTCCAGAACCGCCGGCGTGTCGTAGTCCGGATCGACGCTGAACGAGACCAGCTTCACGGGGAGATCGGCCGGCAGCTCGCGGTTGAGCCGCGCCAGCCGCATCGACATCATCGGGCACGACGCCGCGCACCGGGTGAAGACGAAGTCCGCGATCCAAGGCGACCCCGCGAGATCGGAGAGCTTGACCGCGCGGCCGTCACGGTTGGTGAGAGCAAAGTCCGGCACCTGCCCGAGGATCGGAGGAGGCTCCGGCCGGCTCAGGATCTGCCACACCCCGCCTGCGGCCACCGCTACGAGGGCGATAATTAGAAGGCCCCAGAGCACCGTGCGGCGCGCGCTCATGCAAGCCTCCCGCATATAGAAGAGGTCTGGACGCTGCGGAAGGCAACGGGGGAGGAGGAGACGCGAGCCGAGTCAACCACGCCGTTGGAGTCTAGTACGAACCGGCGGGTGGGCCAAAAGGACGAGCTCCGGGCCGATCCGGGGTGAGGTTCACCCAGAGGTCCGTGCCGTTGCCGAAGATCGCGGTGCGACGGAACGGTGTCCGCTGTCCTTCACGCTCACCAAGAGGTATGCTTTTCGTATCCACACAAGGGGGCAACGATGCAGATGAACGGCGCGTACCTGATCGGCTTGTCCATTCTGGCATTCCTCAGCTATTGGGCAGTCCGCGCCAAGCTGCTCGCCGCCAAGGTGAGCAAATCGATCGCTGCCGGTGATCCGGTCTCCGGATGGAAGCACGCGCTTCTGGCCGTCGAAACCAGGCTGAAGAAGTGGAGGCTTGAAGCGGGGCCAACCGCGATCGCCGGCTGGAAGGGCGAGGCCAAGAGGATTCGGAGCCTCTTCGAGACCATCGGGACCCTGCATCCTTCCGTCGCCGGCGCTCAGAGCGATCCGGGAGCCGTCACCGACGCCTGGAACACGGCGATCAGCGCTGGCGATCGCAAGTCCAGAGCTGCGGCGACAGTCCTGGCAGAGCAGTACCTGGCCGCGAACCGCGCCGTGGGATTTGAGAACCTCTTTACTCCGCGTCTACCAGCGCCGTGAAGCGCCGGCGGGCAGGCCAACAGGATGGGTCCTTCAGGACGGGGAACCCTTGAGGCGGGCGAGCTCCTCGCGCAACCGGGCCAACTCGGCCGCTTGGTGCTCGATGAGATCCTCGGTGAGCAGCCGAGCCGCCATCTCCCGTTCGGCAAGCTCTTCAGCAAGCCGTCGAGCCGTCGCTTCCCGTTCTGCAAGATCTTCGGCGAGCCGCCGAGCCGCCGCTTCCCGCTCGGCAAGCTCCTCGGCAAGGCGCTGAGCCACCGCTGCCCGCTCGGCGAGTGCTTCGGCATGCTGCCGCGCCGCCGCCTCCTGCTCGACTCGGTCATCCGTCTCACGAGAGGTCAACAGCTTCTCGCCGGTCTCAGCGTCGACGAGCCACAGACGTTGGCCGTCGGCCGAAACCGTGAACCACACGCCCGTCGTCTCCGACAGCAGCCGCCCCGCGCGATCAGGCTCAATGTCCTGATACAGGCCCGACGCATCCAGCCGGTGACCGCTGATCCGCATCCGTGGCGCCTTCAGGTGAAGCTGCGGGTCGACGAGCTGGTACTCCGGAACTCCGGCCTGCTCGTAGATCCTCACCTTCTCTTCATAGTCCGCGCGCCGGTGTTCCGCCGTCCGCGATGACACCACCTCGACGACCAGGCAAGGGAGCGCTCCTTCCTGCACCACGTCGAAGCTCTCCCGATTCGCCTCCTTGTCACGAACCCCGCGCATCACCGCCAAGTCCGGCGCCGGCTCCTGCAGCCCCTCGATCCCCCAGCAGATCTTCAGGTCCGAAGAGACAAACACGTCTCTCTCCGCCCGGAAACGCCGGTCAAAGAGATCGAACAGCATCCAGCAGGTTCGGTGATGGTGGCTACCCTGGCTCAAGTGGTCGTCGAGTTGAGGGTCGAGGAGAGCGGCAGCACCGAGAGGCACCTGCCTCTCCTCGACCCGGCCTCCAGGCAGTCGGACAAGCTCCATGCGCCAGCCGAAGACAAACGGGTCCCGCTCACCTCCGGAATCCGAGACTTTTCTTACCGACTCGGTCATGCGCAGAGCGTAGAAGACGCGGAGCGCCGTGTCAAAGTCGCGGGAGGCGAGAACGATGTGATCAGCGACTCCCGCGCCATGAATCGGTTATGCTTTGACGGTCAGGCAGGAGAGCAGCCCATGGCCACCATCACCTACGATTTGCCGCCGAGCGCCTTTGCCGCGCTCCACTTGTCTCCCAAGGAGTTCGCGCGGGAGATGCGGGTTGCTGCCTGCGTTCAATGGTATGCGCAGGGCCTCGTCTCCCAAGAGCGGGCTGCCGAGATTGCCGGCCTGAGCCGCGCCGAGTTCATTGAGGAGCTCTTCCGGCGACGGGTCCCGGCCTGCCAGGTGACCCTGGAGGAGCTTATCGAAGAGATCGAGCATGAGTAGGTTGTGGGTCGTCAATGCCTCACCTCTCATCCTGCTTGGCAAGGTCGGACACGTCACCCTCCTGGGCGAACTCTCGGACGAGCTCATTGTGCCGGCTGCGGTCGTTCGCGAGGTTGGGGCGAAACCAGGAGGTGAACGAGTGATCGCAGAGGTCACTTCTTTCCCCGGTGCTCGCGTCGAAGCGGAGGTCTCCGTTTCTTCGGAGGTCGTGACTTGGAGTCTCGGCCGAGGAGAGTCTCAGGTGCTCGCCCTTGCGGGAGCCGCTTCAAACAGCCGGGCCGTCCTTGATGACCTGGAAGCGCGCCGCTGTGCTCAATCCATTGGCCTCCCGATGATCGGCACCCTGGGAGTCGTTTTGCGCGCCAAGCGCAGAGGCGTGATCGCAGCGGCTCGTCCGGTCATTGAGCATCTGCGCAGAGTTGGGCTGTACGTGTCGGACCAACTCATCGAGCGAGCCTTGGCTCATCTCGGCGAGTAGTCTCACCTCTATACCGAGGTTCCCTTGTCTAAACTCGGCCTCGTCGACCAGACTGAGCTTCTCCGCTGGGCGGATTCGCAAGAGGCAAAGGGCGAACTGCCCAGACTGATCCGACGTCTGATCCTGGAGACCGGGCGCGGGATCGTGGAGCTGGATTTCCCTGCTGGCGAAGGTATCGCCAGCGGTGGTTGTGACGGCACCGTTCGGACGACAGAGGCAACCACCTACATTCCTGCAGGCCTTTCTTTATGGGAGGTGTCTGTCGACAAGAATGTAGGCAGGAAGTTGAGAGAGGACTACCCCAAGCGGCTCGCGACACCCGATGAATCGTCGACCAAGGGCTGCACCTATGTTGAAGTCATTCTGCGGCGCTGGGCCAAGCGACTCGAATGGGCAAAAGGAAAGGCAGCCGAAGAGCGCTGGCGTGCCGTTCGCGCTTATGGCGTCGATGATATCGAGACTTGGCTTGAATCAGCGCCTGTCACGCATGCGTGGATCTCGGAATTGCTCGGCTTCCATCCGCACGGCCTCCTGCCGGCAGAGACCTGGTGGACTTCCTGGTCAGGGGCTACAACCCCTCCGTTTCCAGCAGATGCGGTCCTCGCCGGCCGCGAGCATGAGGTCGAAGCGCTCCGGGCCGAGCTGGCGAGCCCCGGCCACATCATCACGGTGTCGGGCGCCAGCCGAGACGATGTCGTCGCGTTCGTCAGTGCGCTGGGGCTGGTAGACGACGCTCACGGCGGGGCGCTCCTTGCGCGGACGGCGCTCATCGACAAGGTCGAAGCGTGGAGGCGACTCCGCGACCATAAGACTTCGCTTGTTCTGGTCCCACGGACTGCGGAAGTCATAGATGAGTGCGGCATAGGGTCGACGCATCACCTGATCGTGCCGGTCGTGAGCGGGGGCTCCGCCGACATCACGCTGCCGCCGATCGATTCTCAAGGAGCGACGGAGGCACTAAAGGCGGTCGGTTTCAAAGACAGGCAGGCGGAAGAGGCCGGGAGACTCGCACGCATGAGCCTGCTCGCGGCACGTCGGCGAATCGCAAGCAAGCCCGAGCTCCATCGGCCGCCCTGGGCCAAGTCTCCCTCCCCACGGCTTGTCCGACGCGCGCTCCTCGCCGGGCGGTGGAACGAAAACCCTTCTACTGCGGATGTTGCTGTCGTGAGTAATATTTTCGGGGCCGAGTATGACTCACTCCGCGACGAGCTTGAGTCGCTGATGGCGGACCACGACCCATTGCTCGTTCGCTTCGGTTCGTCTGTTGGTCTCGTTTCCCCCTTCTATGCGTGGCTCCTCTTGTGCGGAAGCCTGCGCAAAGTCGACCTCGAGGCCTTCAAGGCTGCCGCTCTTGTCGTCTTCGGCGAAGTTGATCCAGCCTTCGAGCTGCCACCTGAAGCCCGTAGGCGGGCACCACTTCTCAGCAAAGTACTGTCCCATTCAGGCGATCTTCGCCGTGGTCTTGCAACCACGCTTGCCCTGCTTGGTTCACACGGAAATACGGTCGTGGCGGGCTCCGGGCTCACAGGTCAGGAGTGGGCCTCCTGGGCCGTGCGCGAAATTCTCGAGGCCGCGAACAAAGATGAGACTTGCCGGCTCTGGGCCTCTCTACGGGACGTTTTGACTTTGCTTGCGGAGGCGGCGCCCACGAAATTCCTGGAGGCGGTCCGGTCAGGCCTGACGGGCGAAGAACCGCTGCTGCGGCAAATGTTCATGGACAATACCAATGGTAGCTTTTCCGATTCGCCACACACCAGCCTTCTGTGGGCCCTTGAAGCCTGCGCCTGGTCGCCGACAGATTTCGGACAGGCGGTCGACTTGCTCGCAAGGCTCTCAGAAGTTGATCCCGGAGGCCGCCTTGTGAACCGCCCTGCCGGCAGCCTCTGTTCGATCTTCCGCCCGTGGTACCCGCAGAACAGTGTCAGTAGCGAGCGTCGGCTCGCCGCGCTCGATGGTCTCCGCGAGCGGCACAAGCCAATCGCCTGGGAACTAATGCTGTCGATGCTGCCCGATGACCATGGCATCGCGACATTAACGAGCGAGCCGCACTTCCGCGATTGGAAACCGGAACAGATCAGCATGCCCCAGGACTACTGGAGCTTCGTTGAGAACGTGTGCCAACGTCTCTTGGAGGATGTCAGAACGGAACCCGCGAGATGGGCCTCCATAATCGAAAAACTTCCGAACTTGCCTCCACAAGTCCGAGCCAGTGCCCTTGGGCAACTCGAAGCGCTGAGTACAGCCGAAGGCATCGCCGAAGCCACGCTGGGCCAGATCTGGGAGTCGCTCCGTTCTCAGGTCGCCCGCCATAGGAGTTTGCAAATGCGGATTGGGCGCTACCAGCGGAAGAAGTTGCCCAAGTCGAAGAGATTGAATCGCGATTCAAACCCTCGACGCCGTTTGAACGACTCGCTTGGCTATTCGGCGACTATGATCCAGAGATCCCGAATGTCCAACGCGACGCGCGGGAGTACCAAACCGCGCTCGATCAACTCCGCGCAAAGGCAGCTGCGGAGATCGCGGGATCAATCGGCTGGTCCGGCCTCCATGCCTTCGCCATCGGCACAAAGTTGCCGTGGTTTTTCGGATTGGCGCTCGCGCAAGCCCGCGTGATCGAGCACGAAAGTGAGATCCTCGAGCTGCTGGAGTCCGGCGAGTCGGCGGACTTTTCTTTCGCGACCGGCTATCTGTCCCAGCGCTTCCGCACCGAGGGCTGGCAGTGGGTTGAAGAGCTCTTGTGTGATGGAAGCCTCTTGCCGGCGCAATCCGGCAGGCTCTTGCTCGTGACCGCCGACTTCCCGAGAGCCTGGGAGATCGCTGAAGCTTACGGCGAGGACGTGGCGACCGTCTTCTGGCGACACTTCCGAACCTCTGGGCTCGGGCACGACTTCCCCCACGTGGAAACGGTGGCGTAGAAGCTCCTCCTTGCAGGCCGCCCGAGCAGTGCGCTCCACCTGCTCTCTCTATATATCCGCTATACCAGCGAGGACAGTCGAACAACGCGCGCGGAGCTTATGGCGACCGGCCTCGAAGAGTTCCTCCAACGCCGCCCTGAAGATCCCGAGCCTCACGTTCTGTCACATCACAACCTGATGACGATCTTCTCCTACCTCGATCGATCGGAACTTCCCATGGAACGGCTTGCGAGGCTTGAGTTGTCATACTTGCAGGCGTTTAGGCACCACTCACCACTACCGACGCTTAGCCGGTATCTTGCCTCTGATCCGAGTTTCTTCGTCGATGTCGTCTCAAGAGTGTATCGGCCCCGTCTCTCTGAAGCTGCCAAAGACGCCGCAACGTCTGGCCCAGGACCGGAAGTGGACGTCGAATTGGATGAGGCGCAGCAAGCAATTGCGCTGAACGCATATCATCTCCTCTCGGAGTGGAGGACAATTCCGGGTAAGCGCGAGGACGGAACCGTTGACGGCGAGGTCCTCAATCAGTGGGTGAGTGAGGCACGGCACCTGCTCCGTGCCGCCCATCGGCTCGGAGTCGGCGACAGCCACATTGGAATGGTTCTCGCTTCAAGTCCCGCTGCCGATCCTGACGGCACCTGGCCATGTGTTGAAGTGCGTGATCTGCTCGAAACCACCCAGAGCGAGGAAATTGAAAACGGCTTACAAATACAAATCTATAATAACCGAGGCGCGACCAGAAGAGGCGTGTTTGACGGCGGCGAACAAGAACTCGAGCTTGCAGCAAAACACAAAGAGAGGGCCATGCAGTTTTCCGACCGCTGGCCTAGAACCGCAGCCATTTTTCGGAGCCTCGCAGAAGGCTATGAGCGCGAGGCGAGGCACTTCGACGAAACCGCTGAACGACGGCGGAAGGGGTTCGAAAACTAACTCAAAGGGCCCTGCTGCCGCGGTCAGCAGCAGCGTGGGCTCCGAAGGCACGCTCGGCCCACCGTCTACAGATGACACTCAGCGCCTAGCGACGCTGACCACCTCGAACACCGCCTCCGGATGCCGCTCGACAACCCGCAGCAGAACTCGTGCGCTGCCTTCCGGCTTGCGCCGCCCTTGTTCCCAGTGCCGAAGAGTCCCCCACGCTGATCCCCATCAGAGCTGCGAACCTCGGTTGGCTCAAGCCATGCTTCTCTCGAAGGCTCCGCATATCGGGCTCTTCAAAGGAGAACGCCCGCGAGGGCGCTCGCTCCCCTCGAAGAATCTCACCACCCTCGCGCACGCTCTCCAGCAACTCGTCAAAAAGTTCTTTCTTCATGGATACTCCCTGCCAGCGCTACGAAACTACGCTTACCCCAAAGCGCCGCCATTGAGAAGCCCACCCAGGTGCTTGGCATCCGCGCCGGCAACTTGCTCGGCAGCTTGCTCGGTGACTTGCTCGGCAACTTGCTCGGTACTTCCCCGGTGACTTCCCCGGTGACTTGCTGTGGCCGGGCCCCAGCGCCATCCTGGGCGGGTCGCCTATTTGGGCGCGATCCACCAGATCCGGCCGCCGCCTTCTGCAGCCAGGCCATGGGCCTTGAGGAGCACAGCCAGCGCCTGATCCCCTGGCACGTCCTTGAGCTCGGCCGTCACGGACCCGCGCACGCCGCCACGACTCTGCTAACCTTAACCCCGCGGAGGTCGACTCATGCGCGCAATCGTGCTCTATCCCGGCGAAGACGGTTACTGGGTTGCGGAATGCCCGTCGCTCCCTGGGTGCATCAGCCAGGGCAGCACCAAGTCGGAGGCCTTGGCCAACGTCAAAGAGGCCATTGAAGGCTGGCTCGAAACGGCTGAAGCCCACGGGCAGCCGATCCCTGAGGAACGCTTCGAAGTTCAGGTCGTCTGCGTGTGAGCCCTCTGCCTGTCATCTCCGGCCGTGACTTCATCCGGGCCATGACCAAGCTGGGTTTCATTCAGGACAGGCAGAAAGGGAGTCACGTCATCCTTTTCCGTGCGAACCCACCAACCACCCTCTCCGTCCCCGATCATCGCACCCTGGATCGCGGCACTCTGAGAAGCCTGTTGCGCCAAGCCGGCGTTTCTCCAGCAGAGCTCTCCAAACTGCTGTAGTGGTGCTGCGCCGGAGCGACGCGGCGGATCGCAAGTCGTGTCGAACAGGGTGGTTCGCGGTGTGTAGAAATGTCCCTGGTCGCGGGGCGCATCAGCTCGGTGACCGCGATCGTCCCGATCTTGTCCAGGACGGCAGGGGTCTCGCAGCCTTCAGGAAGGCGGTGGCTGTTCAAGTCTGTATGCCCTCCGAAGAGACGTTCCGACCGTTTCGGAGGAGGAGCTGATTTCGCAAATCCCTGGAAACGTCTCTACGATCCCGTTGCGCCGAGCGGGACGGATTGGCCAGCCCCAGGAAGACAACTTGAGCGAGAGGATCTCGGCACGGCGCCGAAGAAGAAGTGCCCGTGCGGGAAAGTCTCTGTTGCGACCTGAGATTCTCCACCGCCGCGGAGTCTTTTCTATCCCGGCTTGAAATTCTCTCACCGGCATCCAGCTTCTTTGCCGCGATGGAAGATGTCTTGCCGCGAGGCGGATCTACCCACCGCGACCTGGAATCTTCCGCAGCGGCTCAAAGCTGTTCGGTGCGAGCCGATCTCTTCTGCCGCAAGCGGGAGTTTCCGCCGCGACTCAAAATTCTTCGCTGCGACCTGAAATTTTTCACTGCGACTTAGAAATCTCTGCTGCGACTCAAAACAGTTCGCTGCGACTCGGAATTCTCTGCTGCGACATGGGATTCTTTGCTGCGCCCTGGAAGCGTTCGCCGCGACTAGGGATTTTTCACTGCGGCTTAGAATTCTCCGCTGCGACTCAAGACGGTTCGCCGCACGTCGTACTTCTCTGCTGCGAGCTGGAAGGCTTCGCCGCGACTCAGAAGCGTTCGCTGCGACTGGAGGTCTTTCACCGCGACCTGGAATTCTCTGCTGCGACTCACGACGGTTCGCCGCGAGCCGGACTTTTCTGCTGCGACCTGGAACGCTTCGCCGCGACTCAGAAGCATTCGCTGCGACTCAGGACGATTGGCTGCGACTTGAGGTTGTTCACCGCGGCTCAGAATTATCCGCTGCGACCCGAGACGATTCACCGCGAGTTGGGCTTCTCTGCTGTGAGCTGGAAGGCTTCGCCACAACTCGGAAGCGTTCGCTGCGACTTGAAGCCAGCCCAAGGAGTTGGCCGCCAACCACGGCCTCCAGGCGGCTTCCTCTTATAATCCCCCCATGACCTCACCCGTTCACATCGTCGGCGGTGGCCTTTCCGGTACCGAGTGCGCTTGGCAGCTCGCAGAGCGCGGAGTTCCGGTGGTCCTCCATGAGATGCGGCCGGTCCGGCCGACTCCGGCTCACAAGACGGGGGATCTGGCGGAGCTGGTGTGCAGCAATTCGCTGCGCAGCGACGATCCGCTGCATGCCGCCGGGCTGCTCAAGCGGGAGATGGAGGCGTTCGGGTCGCTGATCATCGGGGCGGCTCGCGCGGCGGCGGTGCCGGCAGGGAGCGCTTTGGCGGTGGATCGCGAACGGTTCGCTTCCCAGGTCAACGCGGCGATCGGCTCGCATCCGCGGATCGAGCTGAGGCGCGAGGAGGTCACCGAGATTCCGGAGGGCGAGGTGCTGCTCGGCACCGGGCCTCTCACTTCCGAGGCGATGGCCGGCCGGCTGCAGGAGCTTCTCGGGAGCGAGTACCTCTATTTCTATGACGCCATCGCCCCGATCTTGGAGGCGGACAGTCTCGATCAGTCGAAGCTGTTCTGGCAGTCGCGGTACGGGAAGGGTGACGGCGCGGACTATCTGAATGCGCCGATGACGAAGGAGGAGTATCTGGCCTTCCATCAAGCGGTGCTCGATGCCGAGGTGGTGGCGCCGCATGAGTTCGAGAAGGCGGTGTTCTTCGAGGGGTGTCTGCCGATCGAGGAGCTGGCTCGCCGCGGGCTGGATACGTTGCGCTATGGTCCCATGAAGCCGGTGGGATTGCAGGCTCCGGATGGGCGGCGGCCCTGGGCGGTGGTGCAGCTTCGCCAGGAGGATCTGGCGAAGAGCCATCTCAATATGGTGGGGTTCCAGTCGCGGATGAAGTGGGGCGACCAGCAGCGGGTTTTGACGATGATTCCAGGGCTCGAAAACGCCCGCTTCGTGCGTTTCGGCCAGATTCACCGCAACACATTCATCAACTCGCCGATCCACCTGGATGTTTTCTACCGGTTGAAGGCGACACCGCGGGTGCGCCTGATCGGGCAGATCACCGGCGTGGAGGGGTATCTGGAGTCGGCGGCCACCGGGCTTGCCGCCGCTTTGTATCTCTCGCTGGAGCGCGCAGGGAAGACGCCCGAGCCGTTCCCTCCCACGACGGCGTTGGGTGCGTTGGCCCGGCATTTGACGGAGTCGGACCCGAAGCACTTCCAGCCGGCCAACGTCAACTATGGTCTGTTCACCGAGATCGAGGGGCGGATGCGGAAGGACAACCGGCGGGCGGCGTTCGCGGAACGGGCGCGCGCCGAGCTGGCGGCCTGGGCGGAACGGAATGGAATTGAAGCGCGTGTGGAGGCAGGGTGCGCCGCCTGATTCAGCGCTATCTGGAGCATCTCCAGGACGAACGGGACCTCTCGCCGCACACTTTGCGCGCCTATGAGGGGGACCTTCTGCGCTTCCTTTCATTCCTGTCCCAGGATTTTCTCGGCAAGGAGCCGGAGACGGTGCGGCCGGAGGAGGTGGATCCTCTCGCGGTGCGCTCGTTCCTCGCCGCTCTCACCCGGCAGGGGTTGGGCAAACGGAGCCAGGGGCGGGCGCTGTCGGCGGTGCGCAGCCTCTTCCGCTTCGCGTGCCGCGAGGGGACTCTCTCGGCCAATCCGGCGCAGGCGGTGCGCACGCCGAAGTATCCGAAGAAGCTGCCGCGCCATCTGCGGCCGGGCGAGGTGGAGAATCTCATCGAGGCGCCGGCGGCCGGCGAAGGTCCTCTCGCGTTGCGCGACCGCGCGATCCTGGAGCTGCTCTATGCGACCGGCCTGCGCGTCGGCGAGCTGGTGAGCCTGGACTGGGGCATGGTCGACCTCGCGGCGCGAGTGCTGCGGGTGATGGGCAAGGGCCGGAAGGAGCGCATGGTGCCGTTTGGACGTCCGGCGGCGGAAGCGCTGCGGATTTGGCTCAAGGCGTGGGAGACCGTGCGCGCTCCCCGAGCGCTTGAAGAGGACGAGCCGGTCTTCCTGAGCCCCAAGGGCGGCCGGCTCTCCGACCGCGCGGTGCGCCACATGATCGACAAGTGGGTGGCCGGCGCCTCGTTGCCTGCGGGTGTCCATCCGCACACCTTGCGGCACACCTTCGCCACCCATCTGCTGGAGAACGGGGCCGACCTGCGGGCGATCCAGGAGCTGCTCGGCCACAGCTCGCTGTCGACGACGCAGAAGTACACCCACCTCGAAGTGGAACGGCTGCTCGCGGTCTACCGCGACGCCCATCCGCGCGCCCGCCGAGAGCCCGGCCGAGAGTCCGAATGACCGCGCCGCTCGGCACCAAACATTTCGACTGCTCGCCGGGCGGAGTGATCCTGCGCGGCCGGCGCCGGTTGCGGACGCTGCTGGTGGGGCTCACCTTCTTAATGGTGGCGGTGGCGGTGGCGACCTGGATCGCCGGCCGATTCTGGCCCGGCCTCCTCGCCCTGCTGGTGGCCGCCATCCCGTGGACGGCCTGGCGGATGAGCGGCGATCTCGACCCGCTCTGGCTGGAGCTCGGCGACGGCTGGCTCACCGTGCAGATGCGGCGGCGGCGCGAGCGCTTCCCCGTCTCCGGCGCGGCGGCGCGGCGGCTGACTGCCGAGGAGACGGCTCACCTCGAAGGGCTCGCCAGTGCCGGGGGCGTCGCGGCGGGCAGCGGCGGCTTCGAATCGCACCTCCTGGGCGAGATCGACCTGCATGCCAGCGATTTTTCCCATGCCGTCCTCGTGGACCTCGGCGAGAGCCGGTTGATCGTCACTCCGGACGTGCCGGACGAGCTGCTTGCCGCGTTGCGGAACACCGCGACCTGAACGCTCCCCGCGCAGGCGGCAAACCCCTGCTACAATCCCGACCCCATGGACACCTTTGCGTCGACCACCGTCCTCCTCGTCCGCAGGAATGGCAAAGTCTGCATGGCGAGCGACGGCCAGGTCACCATGAACCAGAACACGATCGTCAAGACCGGCGCCAAGAAGGTGCGGCGGGCTGCCAAGGGCAAGGTGCTGGTGGGCTTTGCCGGCGGCGGCGCCGACGCTCTCGCGCTGTTCACCCGGCTGGAAGCGAAGCTCGAAGAGTTCAACAACAACGTGGAACGCGCCGTCGTCGAGCTCGCCAAGGATTGGCGGACCGAGCGCGCGCTGCGCCAGCTCCAGGCGGTGATGCTCGTCACCGACATCGAGAAGAGCTTTTTCGTCTCCGGCGGCGGCGAGCTGTTGCAGCCGGATGACGAGGATGGCGTGCTCGCCATCGGCTCCGGCGCCAACTATGCCCTCTCCGCCGCACGCGCCCTGATGCGGCACACCGACATGCCCGCCGCCGATATCGTCCGGGAGTCGATGAAGATCGCGTCCGAGATCTGCATCTTCACCAACGACCGTTTGACCCTCGAGGAGCTCTGAGCCGCATATGGCCGCCAAGAAGCCTTCCCCTCGCGCCATCAGCGAGGTCCCCGTCGCCAACCCCGCCATCCCGCCGGGCATCATGATCGAGAACATGACTCCGCGGCAGATCGTCGCGGAGCTGGACAAATACGTCGTCGGCCAGAACCAGGCCAAGCGGGCAGTGGCGATCGCCCTGCGCAACCGCTGGCGCCGCCAGCAGCTCTCCCCCGAGCTGGCCGAGGACATCGCACCCAAGAACATCCTGATGATCGGCTCGACGGGCGTCGGCAAGACCGAGATCGCCCGCCGCTTGGCACGTCTCGCCAAGGCGCCGTTCCTCAAGGTGGAGGCGAGCAAGTTCACCGAGGTGGGCTACG
>Ga0307508_10004139_pt1 | contig 14277 bp, 8 predicted proteins | sample 9_EM_MG_FD_203089 | JGI IMG/M metagenome (GOLD analysis project Ga0307508, IMG submission 203089) | Populus trichocarpa ectomycorrhiza microbial communities from riparian zone in the Pacific Northwest, United States - 9_EM | ecosystem: Host-associated > Plants > Roots > Unclassified | place... | reverse complement strand
GTTTTGGTTTTTCCTGCGGGGGGGCTTCCCCCCCCCCCCCCCCCCCCCCCCGTCCCATCGTCGATCCTTGCGTGCTGTCCCTGACTCGAGAAACAGACATCAAGCTCCTTCTGCTGCACGACACGAAGGTCGAGGACCCCATCCGGCAGTTCTTCGGGGACGTGCACGAGGCGTACATCAAAACGCTCATGAACCCGTTCTACGACATCGACATGCGCATCACGAGCGTCGTCTTCGATGCGCGGGTCCGGGCGGCCGCGAAGAAGTATCTGTAGTCCGGAAGTGCTTGTAAGGCTTTTTTTTTTTTTTTGCGTTTTTCCTTTTCTGTGGCGTTTGGCCGGCGGGGGTTCCTGTTTCTGGCTTTTGTTGTGTTTCGTCGTCCTGGATTTGTATAATCGTCCTGGATTTGTATAATATACCCAAAAATCGCCCGAGAGTGGTGGCCGGCGAAGGGGGGATCGTGCCCAGTGAAGTCGTGTGGCACGATGAAAGATGCCTTCAGCCAGCTCCTCGGTAGTGCCCGGACCGATGACATCCAGCTCCGCCCGCCAACCGGCAGCTACACGGTTACATCCAAACCAGTCGCGGGAGCACCTTGGTTCCTCCGCACAGAGGACAGGTCGTCTCCAGTCCGCCGAGATACCGCTCTCGAAACTGCATGAGCACCCAGCCAAGCCCAGGGTAACTAAATCCGAACGGACCAGGGCACGACGACGACAGGTTCGCAAGCCATTCATACTCGCACGCACCCCTCAAGCTCCGAAGTAGCGCCTCGTAGAACCAGCGAGATACTGCTGGACGGCTCGCATCTGCGAGGGAGGCAGGCGGCGGTGCTTCCGCTGCAGATATTCCCGGCCGAGTTCTCTCGCCGGCGCGCGGTATGGCCGAAGATATGATAGCGAAACCCGCCTGAATCCTCCGCGCCTGAGGACCGGATTACCTACGTCGGTACGTCCGAGCATGTCCGTGGCAGGTAGCCGGGCGTATCTACTAAACGGGGCCCCCATCGCCGGACCAGAACTGGCTCGCCCTGCCAGCCGCGTGCGGTCAGCAAGTGTTTGGACCCATGGCTCGAGTGTTGCCACTGCTCTGCGAAAAACAGCAGCCCCCCCGGGGACCGATACAAGATCCACCCCCTCCCCCGGTGGGGTGCTGCTGTTCTGCGTGGTTGGAGACCGAACACCGCCCCTCCGTTCTGCCCGCACGCGTGCACGACGGCGCTGGGCGACCGGATAACGCGCAATACGGTGGGATACCCAGGTGTCGACGGCCAATCGCAGGCCCAAACCATCTCGTTCGGTATATACAGTATAGCTCTTGCACTCCTGTCTCCACCAAGCTTCGCCACTACCATCTAACTGCTCTCCAGGGAACCCGCCCCCCTCTTTTCCCCCATTCCAATCCATCAAAGAGAAACCGCAACTGCGCCGGTAAGAGAAACGATACCACCAGCCTACCATTACCGCCCCTGTAGCTCCGTAGAGCGACAACTCCCGACCAGCCATTACACCCTCTGCGGCGGCGGCGGCGGCATATCGATTTCGATGATGGCGTCGGGGTCCTCGTACGGCTCGTCCAGACATGCCTCGGTGATGGCTCGGCGCAGGGGGAGGCCGCCGGGGTGTTCGGTGGTTGCGTGGAGCTGCTCGCGCCTGGCGTGGGCGTCGCAGCCGGCGACGAAGGCGGCGAAGGCGGCGGCGAAGACGTCCCACGGGATGTCGATCTTGTCGGCGGCGCGGAGGTACCTGCGGAACCGGCGGCCACACCAGCGCTTGGCGGGGGAACTGAGGTGGGCGAGGACGAGGCGGGGCCAGTGCGGCTCCAGCCAGCGGTCGGAGCCGGGCGCGAGCATGATGGCGGCGTTCATGCGGGCGAGCGTCTGCTCGGCGAGGCGGCGGGGCTCGGCGTCGGCGAGGCGGCGGCCCCAGTACTCGCGCACGCGCTGCTGGCCGCGCATCAGAGCGTCGACGAGCCGGTCGAGCTCGTCCGCCGCCGCGCCGTCCGCCGCCGCGCTCTCGGCCACCACCCACTGCTGCCACACGGCGGCGATGAACACCTCGCGCATCGCACAGAAGAAGCGGAAGTTGAAGTGGTCGTCCGCCGTCAGCGCGTTGCCGTCGCCGTCGACCGCGCGGTGCGCGCGCAGCGGCGTGTCCAGGTCCGCCAGCAGGGCGTCCGCCAGTGGGCCCGGCCGCCGCAGCCGCAGCTGGCTGTACGCCGCCTCGAGTACGGCGCGGGACGTGGGCGTGCGCGGCTCTGTGGCCGCCGGCGGCAGACACGACTCGAGGCTGTACTGGTTCGGCTCGGGCGTGACGCTCGCGTCGCCGAGCGGGATGGCGTCCGACGGCGTCGGCGGGCACGGCCACTGCTCGTCCTTCGCGGGTGGGTGCTTCGCCGCGGCTGACTGCGTCCGCACGAGGGGAGCACGAGGGGACGCTGCTACCACGGTGGCCGCGGCCGGCGGCGTCGATGGCATGGCGATCTGTGTAGCTGCTGTCGTGGTGCTTGTGGTTGTGGTTGTGGTGGTTGTGGTGGTTGTGGTTGGTAGCGGTGGTGTGGTGTAATGTGGTATAAGGTTTCGTGGCTGCGGACCCGACAGAGCAGAGTTCGGCGTTCGGCCGCCACTCCACTTTCCACGCGCGGGGAGCAGCCTCCAGACGCTCTGCGAGCGGAGACGGGGCAGAAGCGCCGAGTCGCACACATCCAGCGAGTGACCCGCCGTGAACGTGACCGCCAGGCAATGCCGCGTCGGGGACGATCGACCATCGCCCGCCGGCCGTCCGCCCGCACTGGCCGACACGAAGCCCGCAGACGCCGCCTGCTCCATGGCTCGTCCGATCCGGCAGCAACCGAGTGATCGCGCATGCGCCCGCCGCCGCATGACTGCCCGCCGACCAGTGCCACTCATCCGCAGCTAGCAGCGCTCGCAACGCACGGAGCAGACGCTCCCTCGTCTCTGCGATTGGCGATCCGGCCGCGCACTGCCTGCCGCAGCCAGCGATGCGCTGTTCCGTCTTCTGTCGCTCGCGCCGGGGCGGAGAACGGACGGATGCACAACGCGAGAAGGGATGGATGCGCACACGGCGGACGCGTGGCTGCTTACACCGTGCCACTACAGCGCTGGTGGACGGAGAAGGCGGACAGACGGAGCGAGGTGAGAAGCGTTCGCATTATCGCGGGCACTGTGCAAGCTCGAGAGGTGGATGGCAGGGCTGCGGACACGCCGCGTCTGTGTGCCGGTACGTGTGCGGTGGGGAGAGAGAAGAGGGAACTTATGTACACAGGGTTACCGTCGGAAGAGGATCACAAACAGAAATGCGAATGTGAGACAAGCGTCGAGTGCGGGGGGAATCCATCGTCGGCAAAACAAAGCTGAATAGCCCAAACCCGATGTATGCACCACCACCATGACAAAGAAAACCCGAGAGAAACAACAGAAGCAGGAAGAAAAAAAAGCAGAAGAATCACCACCGTCCCGCTCGCTATGAAGCAGACCAAATAAACAACAACAATAACAATAATAACAATAATAATAGTAGTAATAAAAAAAAAGGCCACTCGGTTCACCGCCGCTCAAATAGCCTCTCGCCCAGCCTGTCCCTGTACCGCCCGCCCTTGACCCACGCGCCGCGCACGCTGCGCCCGTCGCCCTCGCGATCAACATCCTCCTCGACCGGCCACAGGTCGAACTGGAAGCTGTCGCGGTGCTCGGTCGGGATCAGGCGGCGGCCCCACTGGTCCTCGAAGCGCACCTCGCCGTGCGGCCACATCTTGCGCGCGATCACCGGGTGCGTCACGGCCTTGGGCGGCGTGGTGGCGGCGACGCGGCGGATGATGCTGACGCCCGGCCGCACGTACGCCACCTCCTCGTCCATCGAGTCGACGGCCCCGTCCTCGTCTTCGTGCTCGTTGGCGCGGAGGTCGATCTCCTCGTCGGCCCTGCTCGGCGAGCGCACGCGCGGCGGCGTGCGCACCGTCGGTTGACGGCCGACGAGCGACTCTGGTGGGATCCGCCACGACGGCGGCGGCGACGGCGACGAGTGCGGCGACGAGTGCGCCTCCGTGCGCGGCGGCGTCAGGTAGCCCGACACCCTCTCGTGTGTCGTGGTGTTGGTGTTGGTGTTGGTGTTGCTGCTGTTGCTGCTATTGTTGTTGTTGTTGTCGTTGTTGTTGGCGGTGACGTCCGCCGTCGAGGTGTTCGGGCTGCGGCTGGGACTACGGTTGGGGCTTCCGGCCCAGCCCAGGCCAGAGGCGATTCCGGCATCCAACTCGAGCGCGGAGTCGTCACCGCCGTAGAAGCTGCAGCGCGGCGGATTGGGCGAGAGTTTCTGCTTCTTGGCCGGGCTGCCGCTCGGCTGGTCCTCCGGGGCCATGTAGAATGCCAGCGGTGCCGGGAAGATCTCGACACGGTCCAGGAAGCGGACGAGCTTCCTGAGCCTCCGGCGCGAGGGCTTAGTCGCCTCGGGCGAGGCGGGGGCGGGGGAGGACGGCTCCTTCGAGGGCTTGCGCAGGACGGACGTCAGCGTCGCCTGCACCCGCTTCTCGGTCGACGCTGAGATCAGCGACGGCAGCGTGGAGAAGGTGTTCCCCATGTCGCAGTAGTAGTCCTCGATTCCGGCGGGATCGTCGAGGTAGTAGAAAGGCACGATGTCGGCGTCGTCCTCGTAGTTTTGGGGGGTGAGCGCGGGGGTGAGCGGGCCGCCCATGATGGCAACTGCGGGAGTCAGGGGGGAGGTAATGTTCTCTTCTTCTTCTTCTCCGTCTTCTCTCTGGAGCTGTGTGGGGGTTGGAGGCTCTCGCGAAAGCCCAGGCGGATTTTATATTTTTGGGTGTTTAATTTTTGGTATATATTTTTTTGAAATATATTTTTATGCGGGTGCAGCTTGCAGGGGGACAGGAAGAAAGTGTGGGGGGGAAGGGGGGAGTGAGGCAGGGAGGGAGGAGGGAGGGAGGGGAGTAGCCAAGCCCGCAGCCGCGGGATACTTTCGCGGAAAGACGCCCCAGCAGATCTGCTCTCGAGTAGATGGCCGGAGCTGATCAGGATGGACAGGACAGGGTCAGTTGACCGGGAGCACCGTTTGGCCTTCCCCACAGCCGACAGAGGAGGAGAAGGATCGTCGGGTCGGATGCCACCGAGCGGGACGTCCGCAGAGGGCAACCCGCGCAGAGACTCGTCGTCGTCCGTCGTGTGTCCGTGGAGCGGACGGAGAGCTCGTTCGTGTGATCGCCGCAGCAGACGCGGCAGCTGAAGAGGGGAGGGGGGGGAGGAGGGCCGGCAGGACAGAGGCGGAGGGGATTGTCGGGCAGACGCTCTACCGAAGCCAACCTTCCGGATCGGGACAATATTTCGAACTGGGCAAGGCAACGATTTTTCTGATTTTCGGGTTGGTTTTGGTTTTGTTCGGCGAGTCCTCTTCTCCGTCGGAGCACCTGCTGCCAGCCTCTCTGCAGCGACTCTCTGGGCAAAAACGACCCGAGTGGCTGGGGGATCGGAACGGAGGGGGACCAGAACGGGGAGGGGCGAAAAACATACACACGAGAACCGGAGCAGGAAGCACCAGCCTTTATACCGGGGGCCCGGCTGAGCGCAAGGCTGCGAGCCAGCCGGATGCAAGCGGATGAGTGCAGTCTCGACAGCGCCGTCGACGATCGGTCCTCAGGTGCATCCGCCGCGCCTGACTCGACGGCGGCCGGGGCTGCTGCCTGCGACGAGTGTGCGAGAACCCCGAGCAGCGTGCGCCCCCACTATCCACGAGGATCCGGTGGGAGTCAGGGAGGCGGCGGCGGAGGAGCGAACATGTCTCGCACACCCGCTCCGGCACCGCTCGCAACGGGCGACGATGTTCGTGCGGGTGAGCAACACGCCCCCTGGAGCGAGGCCAAAATGGCAAGATTCGATCCCTCCATCCGTCGCAGCCCTCCCGTCCCAGCCACCGTTCCGGCGGGCATCGCTCACAAAGCACTAGCGCCTAGCTCAGAAAAACGAAAACCCGCGATGTGCGCGGATGGGATGCTAGTTAGTTGGTCGACAGACTCAGGCAGCACATGCTGCACGCGCAGAGACATCGCTCAGCCTCCGTCTCACTCGCCGATTCGCTCGCCTGGGGGCTGCTCAGGCAAGGTACGTACTCTCCCGTTGTCGGTCCAAGCATGCAGATATGTAGATATGCAGGCCCCCGTCGTGGGTGCGGTGTGGTGTGTGGACACCGCTCGCACATTTCAAATCCGCATCGACGGCGGCCGTGGCGAGACCAGCGTGTTGGTCCTCACCAGACACGAGAGCAGTCCGCTAGCTTTCAGCTGGCAGCCGAATGGCGCAGCGTACACATCGATGCAGCAGCGACGAGAAACCAGGCTCGATAAGCGAGAGTGCGTCGAGACAGCCCAGTCTCCTCCCACGCACGGCCGTCACGACGCCCAACTGTCCTTCGTTCGTGTGAGCCAGCACCCTCCGTCGCCACCGGCAGAAAGGAGACGTCTTCCGGTCGTCTTGTCGGCGGGCGCTTTCGTCGTCGACGTCATCCGTCACGTCGACCGTCCTCGCGGGCGGACAAGGGGTCTACATACGCGTTCAACGTATGTAAGTCGCTCGCTGTTGTCATATGTAGAGTACGCATCCCGGGTGTCCGTCTCATCCTGAGAGACCCACCAGTCGGTTTCGTAGAGTAGAGTTGCCGTACGCACCGCGTGCACACGCCCAACATGGGGCAAGTGTTGTGTTGTGTCATCTGTCACCTTCCCCGGTACGAGTGGAAGCCACTAGTCCGGTGTTGTGGCTGTTGTTGCTCGCATTCGGATTGGATGCAGCAGCAGCTTATCTGTTTGTTTCTGTTTATTTCTGTTTATTTCTGTTTATTTGATTTTCCATCGGCCCAGCTTCACGGGAGGCAAGGGAGGCGGAACGCAGGTGCGACGCACTCACGAGATATCTATATGTATCATATGCAGCCAGCATGAGCGCGAGTGAGTGGGGCCCGTCCCTGCGCACGACGGATCACGGGCTGGAGACCGTGACGAGCGCATTCCGGTGCACGTCGTCTCCGGGCGGTTTAGATATACGCGCCGCATTCGCAGGCGACGGGAATGGAGGCGGGCCGATTCGAGTACGTAGATCCCCGGTAACTACAGACGGCCTGCACTCGTGACCGACGCTTTGATAGGCTCCTGCGCCAGCACTTGCACCTGCACCTTTGGGATATCGCCAGCCAGCCAGCCAGCGGGACGGACGGACGGACGGAGCGCCAAGCTCAGGTCTGATGCAATGCAACCCTACGCACGGAATCCTTGCAGTGCGGATACATATATTCAGCAACTCCCATCGCTAACAATGCCCACCCCTGGCCTTCCTGCGCAGCAGCGCACCGTCGTTTGCAGGCTCACTCGCGCGCTCATTGGTCCGCCACAACGTCCTCGTGGATCTCTGCATGGGTTGCTAATGTCGATCGCCTTCTTTTCTTTTCCTTTCCTCTCCTGTCGTTCCGTTCGGCGTTGGTCCGTGCAAGATGCAATTGCGCTTCGATGGCTTCGCGCGAAGGGCCCGATATCGCCGTGCTTTGGGAGCGAACGGGGGCCGACGAGCACGCAGGAGCGCCCGGGGAGAGAAGAGCAGAGGGGCGGAGACCGCGTTCCCACAGTCGCAGAGGAGCGGTTCGCTTCTGCGAGACAGGTGCCCACGCACGGCGGGTTGGCTCTTGGATGTCCACACGCATACATAGATGGATGGTCCCCATCGCGAACGGTCAGTCTCTCCTCGAGCTCGTCCAACGGGTGTCTGCGCCAGAGTGGGGCGACCGGTTAGTGCTGATCTGAGGGGAGATTGGTACGTAAGCTGCTGGTAGGTGGATACATAGCACGCAGCGGTAAAAAAAAACCCCCCCTCCCCCCATCAGCGCTGACGTCACCGCGTGCTCTCGTGAAGACGATCGTCGGACGAGGCTGTGGTGGTGGTCTGGCTGGACAGATAGATAATGCGACGGCGAGGACGAGGGCGAAGACATCCTGGCGCTCGTCGACCGATCTTGGTAACCACTCGGCTCGCTCTCGTTGGTGTTTGCGTGTGTATGCGCGGGCAATATACGATGCTCCTTCGCGGCGAGGTGTGGGGTGTGCGGTGCGAGATACGATTCGCCAGGGAGACGCGAGGAGGTGATTAGAATTGTTCTGGATGTTGGATGTGGATATTGTTTCTGTCTCGCAGGAACCGATCGACACGGGGGGGTTTCCGCTTCCTTCTCTGCTTCTGTCGGCGAGGAGCGAGGAGGAACACGGGCAAACGGACGATGCCTGGCCCCTCCGTGACGGCGATGCGCCGTGTGGGGCACAGCCGAGACTGCCGCGGGCTGGGCGCCGGTCCGCAATCCGTCGTCGATGCGGGGGGGAGGCGAGAGCACGCTTCCCCCCTTCCCCTCGCGCTCGTCCGTCCCAGCGGCCGCCCGCCCGCAGCCACGCCCCGCCGCCATTCGCCACCCGGTCGCCGGATCGGATGGGGAAGGACCGATGCGGATGACTTGAGACTCTGGGGTATGTAGCCCTAAGACGAGAACAGTTAGCATCGTGCTCTTTCGCCCCCCCCCTCGCGCCCCCGAAAACCAGGACGAAAAAGCAAACAAAAGAGCACTATCTATGTATCTGCTGCTCGCGATGCCGTGCGTTTACGCCTCCCATCGTTGCTTTTTTTCCACCGGAGCGAAGGCCTGGAATAATGTCCGATGGTGCCTGCGAGTGCAAACCGACGACGGATGATGGCGCATGATCGCGCTTGTGCACTTTCCTCGCACTTTCTGCTGGCTGCTCTGGCACTTCGCACCGACATAGATGCGTCCGCTACCGCCGAGTCCGCCGCCGCCGCCACACGGGCGTCGACACAGGCGAGTGGCCGAGCAGATAGGGCATGGCGGCGACGCACAGCGCGCACCACCACCACCACCACCACCTCCTGGTGTGGTTACTCCGCACAATGTACGGCTTATTCGGTTCAGCCCATCCGTGCGGTCCGCGCAGCCTCCCCCCCCCCCCGGATTGGCTGGCTGGCTGGCGGCGAGACGAGATGAAAGGGCGGATAGCACTCTGCTGTCGCGAACATCCGGACGTGAGTGTGTGTGGACCCCAAAGATCGAGCTGTCGAGTCGTCCTGTTTGCTTTCGCTCGCCCGTCCGCTTCGTCCCGTTCCGGCCGCCGTGCTATGCGTCCACGAGGGCTAGGCCCGCAGTCATCAGCTCCCCCGTCTCTCGTTCGAGGAGGGGACAAGAAAAAAGGGGAATGAAAAGTGAAACCGTGCTCGCGCGCAGAAAAGGGACGTGGCCTGTCCGAGAGCTGAATGAGCAGCGGGTGGGACGACAAGTGCAGCCTGCGATGTTGACCTGTCACTCCAGAACAAGCTGCGACGGACAAGCGCCGAGTGACCGCACGTGAGCCGCTCCTCCTCCCGTGCGGTGTCAGTTCGTGCAGCGGACTGCGTGGTCGGGGCAACAGTGAGGCGGCGAAAAGGGGCTTGCTGCTGCTGGCGCGCAGCTGCTGGCTTCGGTCGTCGCTGGCGCGGAAGAAGCGGCCGGCGGGGCTCGGCTTGCGTGGAGAAGATGCTGCTTGTTTCTTTCTACGCGGATGAGGAGTGATGGTGAGAGGCTCTGTCGTTCGCGGTGTGCATCACTCGTGCAAGGCGGGTGTCACGTGACCCGACTCTCTGTTGGTGTGCAGTGGACCTCTGGAGGCAACGGGAGGCGGGGGATTCGGCCGTGCGGAGAGGGCCCTCGCAGTGAGAACCGACCGCGGATTCGCCATGCCCAAGGAGGACGCCGCGGAAAACCAGTGGGTGCGCGAGAACATCGGAACGGATTTCGCGAACGGCCACAAGCAGCAGTCTGCGAACGGACATGTAGGAAGCGTTCGCGGAGAGGGTCCTGGAGCTGGTAAGCAAGGACAGAGCAAAGACGGCAAGGACAACCAAGGGACCGGCGGAGAAGAAGCAGAAGAACACGTTGGACTGGTGGGTGAGGAAGTAGCAGCATCATGACTATCACTCGCTTTTGTTTCCACACTGCAAGTCCGACAACCCTTGGGGGCTGCTGCTTCCCGAGTGACAGCTGTGCCGCCGTGACGACCGGAACATCAGTAGGGCTTCCTAGCCCCCGCTTGTTCACAACGTAGACTAGTTTCTGTGAATACAACACTCACATCTCCATCCCTTCCTTACACCACCAACCCCTTTCCCTCTACCATCAACCCCCACCCACCCCTTCCCGTAATCCCACCGACTGCACTCCACTCCACTCCGCCGCACCGACAACACAACAGCGATGGTGCTGCCCAGCCACAAGAATCCCTTCCAGAGAAAGCTGCATGGTGTTGGCTGCTTCATGCCGGGATACCAGTCTCGGGTCCTGACGCACGCCGAGGAGGTCCGCGACGCATACACTAGGTACACCAGGCACAGCGGCAGCAGCGAGAGCTGGCCGGACCGCAAGCGCTTCCAGAGCAACATGCCGCTGCCTGAGCCCCGCATATACCGTCTCGCGGCGATGCAGGACAGCCAGTACGGCACGGGCGCCGGCCGGCCGCAGGGCCAGCTCCAGGAGGACGTGCACTGGAACAGCTCCCTGCTGCCGCACTTCATCCACAAGTGGGCCGAGTACGGCGAGGACTACCTGGTGCACTTCCCGACGCCGTTCGACGAGGACCACGCCAAGAACTACGCCGAAGACGACGACGACGGCGCGGACCGAGAGGCGTCGGCGCCGTCGGGCTCTCGGGAAGGCGCAGCCTGGCGCGCGCAGGTCAAGCAGCAGCACCACGGGCCACATTCCGGACGTCCGGCCAGCGTGCTCCGCGGGGCTCCCGAGAAGCCGCCGGCGCTGCGCCGTGCGGAGGCCGTCGTTCCGCTACGCCGACTGCAGCAGGCAGCTCTGGAGAGACTGCGCCAGGAAGAGAAGCAGCTGGAGAGGATCTTCGACGACGACCGCAGCTCGCGGGCGTGGAAGCGGCTCGGCAGGCTCAAGTACAAGGGCAGCAGCGACCTGTACCAGTCGGTGGCGGCGTCGCACCCGCCGATGCTGATCCGCACCGTCGCGCTGGACCGGCTGCCGCTGGCGTGGACGCTGGCGACGCTGACGCCCAGCATCCGCGGCGGCAACGTCGAGAAGATCGCGTGGGACCCGCACCGCCACAACCGACCGGCGGTCCGGATCGCGTTCGTCACGTCGCAGGACGCCTTCGCCTACTACAAGTTTGTGACGGAGCACGGCGGCATCCCGTGGCTGGGCGCGCCGGGCCGCCGCACGTTCGTCAGCCTCGTCGCAGCCGAGGACGGCGGCACGGCGCCGATCGGCAAGCGCGTGCTCAGCGCCATCAAGCACGAGAACGCGCGCCGCTGCTTCCGCGTCAAGGGCCTCCCCGCCGGCGTCGGCGTCGGCCAGCTGCGGCTCGCCATCCACCGCAACGCCGCGCCGCGCCGCGGCCTGCGCATCGTGTTCGAGTCGATCGAGCGCGACGGCGCCCGCCACGTCGACATCCGCATGGCGTCGATCGAGGCCGCGCTCGCCGCCCGCGACGCGCTCGCCGCCGCCTGGCCGCGCTGCGTCGTCGCGTGGATCAGAGACGACTGCGCCGGCGCCCTCGACGAGACGCTGCTGGCGCACTGGGCCCAGATCCGCGACGCCACCAGCTCGCTCGTCTCGCAGCTCGGCGCCGAAGCCGTGCTGGCGCGCGTCCAGTGGGGCGACACCGTGCAGAGGAAGCAGTACCGCACGTCGGAGCGGGAGCGCCAGACAGCGATGATCGGCCGCGCCGGGGGAGAGGGGAAGGCTGGCGATGCGGCTCACGCCTGACCTCTCCGTCCGCCCGCTCGTTTTTATGCACAGGTGTCTGCTGGGTGGCCGTGGTTGCGTCACTCGCGGACCGCAAGTGGGGAGGGGGAAGGGGGGGGGGGGGACTATAGCTAAGTACATTCGGTACATTCGACGTAAATGAACGCAATCAATCCTCTCTGACCATACATCGCTTCCGAAGCTGCCTCCGCGCGTGACGTGCTAGTTTCACTGCCGCCACCGCCACGCAGATAGCCCACACACGGCTCTTCCGGGGTTTACTCTGCAGCCAGCGCGCCCGCGGCCCGCTCCCGCTCGCGCTCGCGCTCCGCCGCCCTCATGATCATGCCAGACACCTCGAGGTCGAGCCGCGCGTCGGCGGGGGTGGTCTTGACGGCGGCGCCGTTGACGACGCAGTTCCACAGCTGCTTGAGCTCGAGCGTGTAGGGGTCCTCGTAGGTGCGGCGGATGGAGCGCTCGAGCAGGGCGGCGGGGTCGCCGGGGACGGCCTCGCGCACGTGCATGGTGACGGGCAGGCCGCGGACGTACGGCGTGTCGTAGACGACGGAGACGGTGCGGCGGGCGCCGAACACCTCGATGCGCGCGTCGAAGCGCGGGACGCCGTCGAAGCCGCTCTCGTACGTGACGGCGAAGCCGGCGTAGCGGAACAGCACCGTCCAGATCGGCAGCCGCAGCGACACGCCGAGCACGCCCAGCGGCGCGCCCAGACACTCGCGCAGCAGCGAGATGTCGTGCGAGCCCAGGCTGCGCCCGCGGTCAGCCGGGGAGGGGTGCGGGAGAGATCACCGTGGGCGTGGACGGTGGGGGAAGGGGGACGCACCTGCTGAGGAGCCGCCACATCTCGACGTTCGCCGGGGTCGCCGCGACCCCGTTCTCGGCCGTCAGTGCCTGCGCGGCCTGCTCCGCCGCGCGCGCCTGGCGCTCCGCAATTGCCGCCGCGGGGACGTCCGTCGGCTGTACCGGGAAGGCACCAGACTGGCCGACGAACACCGGATTCGGCGCGATGATGTCTGCTCCCCCTCAGCCTCCGCCCTGCGAGGCGCCTGCGGGACCACGGAGAACACACCTCGGACGCGCGCGTAGAGCACCTCGCCGGCGCCGCCGACCTCGTCGATCGCGTCGCGCAGCACGGCGGCGTAGCGGCGCATGTAGCCGACCATGACGACGGTGCCGGAGCGCGCGCGCGCCGCCTCGATGGCGTCGACGTCGCGCAGCGAGAGCGCGACAGGCTTCTCGACGAAGACGTGCTTGCCGGCGTCGAGCGCGGCGACCACGTGCGTGGCGTGGAACTCGTCGCTGCTGGCAACGAGCACGACATCGATGTCGCGGGCCGCGCATACGTCGGCCGCCGCGCGCGTCGTGCGGTGCGCGTGCGGCAGGCGCAAGGAGCAATGCGCCAGCGCCGCCTCGGACACGTCGCACAGCAGCCGCACTTCGAAGAGCTCGCTCAGACTCACCAGCGTCGGCAGGTGGATCACCTGCGTCACTTCGCCGCAGCCGATGATGCCCACGCTGACGCGGCGGGAGCGGGTGGCGGCGGTGGTGGTGGTGGTGGCGGACATGATGCGGTGGGTGTTGTTGGTGTCGGGGTTACCCCGCTGCGGGCGCGACAGAAGGGGCCCGACGGCTGACGTCACCATGCTCGTCCGTCACTCGGCCCCGGCTCGGCCACCAGCCACGCGGGCTGCGCCCAGCCGCGTCACACATTCTCGGTGAGTCACGCCTGCACCTGCACGTTCGCGCTCGAGCATTTCTTGCCTGCTTGGCGGGTGCACGCAGGGACAGTCCAGACGAACCAGCCCAAGACGGCGCCATTTGCCGACAAATCATATCTATCCAATACCCGTTGTCGACAGAGAGATAACACAGCACGAGATAGCGGCGAAGAGGGGACAACGCAGCGGGGCAAATCGCGATCGCAATGCAGGAGTGCAGACCCGACTCGCTCGCGAGTAACTACATACTGGCCACAAGCAGAGCAGCGCAACGCAAGGAAAGCAGCTCAATTTCGACGGGCCTTGTCTCTCGTTCCCGCACTCAAATGTGTGTACCCGTTTCATTCATCCCCATCGTCCATCGCCGTAGATAACCAAATTCAATAATCCCGTGAGCGTGTCGTCGTGACGGTCCCTGTCGTATGTATCCTCTCGTCCCGAGTGTGTGCGAAAAAGAAAAAGGAAAAAAAAAAACTTCCCAAAGTCCTCCGCTCTAAAAGAATGCCCAAGTCAACACACGCAAAACGAAAACCCCGCACCGGAAAACAAAAAAAAAAAAAAAAGAAAAAAGTCGCCCAGGATGCATTCCAACGGTCAAAAATAGATGGCTGCAATAGGATAAAAATGTCGAAAAAGGAATCAAACTCCCGCGAAATCCTGGAAGAAATAAGAAAAAAAAGAAGAAAAACGGTGATCCAATCTGGTAAGAGAAAGCGCGAAAAAAAAAGGAAAAAAAAAAGGAA
>Ga0307508_10004138_pt1 | contig 14278 bp, 11 predicted proteins | sample 9_EM_MG_FD_203089 | JGI IMG/M metagenome (GOLD analysis project Ga0307508, IMG submission 203089) | Populus trichocarpa ectomycorrhiza microbial communities from riparian zone in the Pacific Northwest, United States - 9_EM | ecosystem: Host-associated > Plants > Roots > Unclassified | place... | reverse complement strand
GTTAAAAGCCGTGCTGGCGGCAGTACCGCCGATAAAAGCGATATTGGTGCCCGGGCCGTTCGTGGCGCCGTCACCGCTAAAGCTGACCGTGCCGGCGCCGGGCGTAATTTTTCCGTCGTTTACCAGGCCGGTATTATGCAGCACCAGCCTCACCGGCCCGGTCATGACCAGGTTGCAGCCCGGCGTAATATGAAGGCTTTGCGCCCACAGGCCCGTGCCGGCCGGGATTATCAGCATGGCCGCCCAAAGCACTTTTTTAAATAACAGGGAATGCATATAGAATATTTTATGATTATTTAGTGGCCCTTTGCTGCGGGCGTACCAGCCGGCTCAGCTCATCCAATTGCTGCCGGAAACTTGCCAGCTCCTTTTCCTGCTGCGCTATTTTTTTATTTTGTGCGTCGATAAGCTGCTGTTGTTCCTGCATACCCTTTACCAGCGGCACTACAAACGATTCGTAGCTCAGACTGTAATGTTCCTGTTCTGTTTTGGGTTTGATAATACCGCTGAAGTCATAGCGGGTGGCATCGGCGGCTTTCTCCACTTCCTGGGCTATAAACCCGCTGCGGCGGATGGCGGCGGCCTCGTTATAAGCGGCCTGTATGGTATGGCTGGCAGGGATCGCCGGCGTATGGCCGTTTTGCTGGTTGTCAAACCGCTTTACGTCAAACTGGTAGGTCACCGGCCGCAGCTGCAAAATAAAATCAAGGCCTTTTACATCTTCCTGCACATGGTATTTATAACGCCCGTCCGACGGCGTGGTAAAAGGCACCTGTCCTTCTATAACAGTTACGGCGCTGTTGCCTATGCGCACTTTATTGGAGGCATTCACGGTAGCGCCCGCACCGATAGCGGTTGCATTGCTAAGATTGCCGCTGGCTACATCGGCCTGGTTGCCGATAGCGGTATTGCTGGTGCCGGTTCTGTCGCCCGCCAGCGAATTATTGCCCACGGCCGTATTACCGTCGCCCGTGGTATGCCCGTTGAGCGAAAAATTGCCGATACCCGTATTGGCGCCGCCGGTAGTATTGGCCGACAGGCTGGAATTGCCATGGGCGGTATTGGTAGAACCCGTGGTGTTTTTCGTCAGGGCAGATGAGCCGCTGGCTGTATTAGAGCTGCCCGTGGTGTTTTGAAAAAGTGCGCGGGAGCCTATCCCAACATTGGAGCCTCCCAAAGTGGCCGATGCCAGTACGGAGGCGCCTACAGCGGTATTGTCTGTAGCGGAGGTAGCCAGTTCAAGGGCATGCGCACCCACGGCCGTATTCCTCGCCCCAAAGGTGTTTTTTGATAAGACATTGAACCCCTGCGCGGTGTTTTCAACGCCCGATGTATTGCTTCTCAGTGACTGGTAACCGGTAGCGGTATTTCGTTCGCCGCGGAAATTGGAAAACAGCGAAAACGCGCCGATGGCGGTATTGTTTATGCCCCGGCTGCTATTGGCAGAATCGGAGGCAATGGAATCGGTCATTAAAAAGCCGGCGCTATAGCCCCAGGCCGAATTGCCTTGTGTAGGGTCTATACGCCCCGAAGGTTGGCTGTTCACCCTTACCAACAGCGGCCGCGTATCGGTGGTCCCGATAAAATGCGTATTGCTGGTGCCGCCGTTGCCACCCAGCAGCCATGCCGTACTATCGGCCGCGGCGCTGCCGGCAGCAAGCAGGTGCTGCCAGGCCGTGCCGGTATTGTACCAAAACGAACTGGTGGTGGTGTCGTACAGTAAAAGGCCTTTTGTATTGGCAATGGACAACCGCCCGCCCGTACTTACCCGCGGGATCAATATCCCTTTGGTAAATGATTTAATATCGAGTATGGCATTGGCATTTGGCGCAGCGCCATCTTCATTGATGGCCACGCTCTGGGCAAAAACGGTGCCTGCAGAAGCCAGGAGGGCTACCGCCAGCAGGCAGGAAAAGGATTTTTTCATAAAAAATAATTATTGTCGGTGGTTTATAAATGAAACGGAGGTAATGGCGAAGCGTGTATGCGAACAAGTTATTAGAAATGCCGGTAGCGGGTAGTGGCATTTTTCGACCGGCAGGCAGTGGTTTCCTACCGGTTAAAATGATACGCCGAAGCAATAACGATCTGCGGCAGGCCATAGAGGCCTGCCGCAGAAAAAAAATGGAAGAAATAGGCTGACTTATTGCTTCAGTGGCTTATTAAAGTGTTCTCTCACCGTTATCCCGCCCTCGTACACCGTGAGCGTCATAAAGCTTGTCTCGTCCTCGAGGTAGACAAGGTACACCACGCCGATAATATTATATTGCTCCATTTCGGTAACGCCGGTAATGGCGTAATCGTAGTACCCGCTTCTTACCAGGTGGCGAACTTCCTGCGGCAGCAGCTTTTCGCGGTACGCACGCATGGTATAGGTCCAGCTGCCGTTACGGGTATAAGCCACCTGGTATTTAAGGTGCGGTTCTTCAAATTTGGCTACCCAGCCGGTGTTACCCACCTTAAACCAAACGGGAGTGGCTGCTGTTTTAAACCGCCTGGTAAAATCACGCACGGCCGCCATATTGAGATCATTGAGGTAGCCGGGTTTTATAGCGGAAGAATCGTCTATATGGACCACGCTGCCCGGCCGCGGCCATTCATGGGCAGTGGCGGCTACGGGGGCTTCTGCGGTATGTTGTGCAGCAACAGGCTGGGTGGCCGTTAGAAGGGCGTATAGGAATAAGCTGGTTATTTTCATGGCTGTTTATTTACAGGCAAAGATTGCCCTGCCCGGCGGCTTGCAGCATAAAATGTGCTGTATTGAGGGAATGCCGTGACAAAAGATATTCATCCCATTTATGCCTGTTTCGTCACATTTTTGAAGAGCGGTACGCGGCACAGATTAATTTGCCGTAAAATAACCCCCCGATGAAGTTGAAGTGGCGCGAGCACGAACGCTTATTGATAACAATACTGGTATTGCTTACCCTTGGTAAATACTACCGGTACATGGTGCTTGCTTCCTACCGCGCGGGTTACCCCGCCTTTGTTCCGCCGGCCAACTATTACCTGCATAATTTCCTGCCCAGGGTATGGCCGGTGCTGCTGCTGTATTTCTGTTACCTGTGGACCAATATAAGAATCATACCGGGGTTCCGGTCACCGGCAAAAGAATTGACCGTCGGGTCCACCTTCTTCGGCCGGGTGGCGGCATTTTTAAAACAGCATTCCTGGCAAATAATACAGACCATCGGTTTGTTTATCCTGTTAAGCTTCGGTTTCAACATCGTCTTTTACAGCCAATACCGGTCGGTTCGCTTTTTGGGTAAGGTTCCAGGGCATTTACGGGGCATGTATGTGGCCTTCCTGCTCATGCTGCTGTATGGCATATACGTATTCATACGCGAAATGGTGATCGAATATATCGAACGTCCGGGCAACAAAAGGGATTACATGGCGCTGGTGTGCAACCGCATCACTGCTTTTGTATTCCGTATTATCCTGCTCGTGGAGGTGTTGAACCTGCTGAATATTATACATCACTGGCAGGGGACCATCGTTTTCTTTTCAATGGTTATCGTCATCTTTCTCATAGGTATTACCAATATATACTGGCTTTTCCCCAAATACGGCAAAGAACGTTTGTTTAATGTTCCGCTGGTATCCCGCCTGCTGCTGCTTACGTTTGGCAGCTCATTGCTGTTTTATATTATTATTTCTTCGCACGATGGCCGCCCGGCCGTAACCCCGTTTTCGCTGCTGTGGATGTTTAAGCTGTTTATCGTTACACCCGTTTCATGGTGGATCTATCAATACCGGAAAGACAACATATTACAGCTGCGCGGCATGGAAAAAGCGCTGGTGCAATCCCGCTCCAGCCTCGCCTTCCTGCGCGCGCAAATAAACCCCCATTTCCTGTTCAATGTGCTCAATACCCTCTACGGAACGGCTTTGCAGGAGCGGGCCGACCGCACCGCCGAAGGCATACAAAAGCTGGGCGATATGATGCGCTTTATGCTGCACGAAAACAACCTGGAGTATATAATGATGAGCCGGGAAATGGAATACCTCGACAACTATATTTCCCTCCAGAAACTGCGTACCGCCTCTTCGGCCGGCATTGTTATAGAAGATGATATCCGCCCCCATCATTGCGATCATATGATAGCGCCCATGCTGCTCATCCCTTTCGTGGAAAACGCTTTCAAACATGGCATCAGCCTGCAGGAAAAATCATGGATTAAAATCACCCTCCGCTGCGATGAGCAGCATATTTATTTCGAAATCCGCAACAGCATGCATGCACGGCCCACAGGCGATATGGGTGAAAACGCCTCCGGCATCGGCCTCACCAACGTACGCGAGCGGCTCAAATGGCTCTACCCCGGCCGCTATGGCCTCGAAGTAAATGGCAACGGGTATGAGTTCCTGGTAAAGCTAACCCTGCGGCCAAACTAAAATAACCGTATTTTTGAGCACAGCATATTCCTTTGTAAAACGATGATGAAAGCGATAGCCATTGACGATGAGCCCGTAGCGCTCGAAGTAATCAAAAGCCTCTCGGCCAAAATCCCTTTCATTGATCTTGCCGCGGTATTCACCAATGCTTTTGAAGCCATTCCCCTGCTGCAAAGGGACCAGGTGGACTTGCTTTTCCTCGATATCCGCATGCCCGATATTTCCGGTATCGATTTCCTGCAGTCCATCACCAGCCCGCCCATGGTGATATTCACCACCGCCTACAGCGAGCATGCCGTGCAAAGCTTTGAGCTGGATGCCATCGACTACCTGCTGAAACCCTTTTCCTCTTCCCGCTTTCTGAAAGCCTGCAATAAAGCGTATGAGCAATACCGCCTGAGAAAAAGCAACCAGCCCGGCGCCCTGGCAACCGGCTTTATTTTTATCAAAAACGGTTACGAGGAGGTGCGGGTAGAGCTGGAGGATATTTTATACGTGGAAAGCAATGGCAATTATATGCAGTTTGTACTTACCCACAGCAAGCTGCTGTCGCGCCTCACCATGAAAGAAGTGGAGGAGATGCTGCCCGCGCATGATTTTGTAAGGATACACCGTTCCTATATCGCCGCCAGGAAAAAGATCCATAAAATAGACAAAACCACGGTATGGATCCGCGAAGCCGCGCTTCCCGTTGGCGCGGGATACGCCCATGAAATGCAAAAAATCAGGAAACAGTCATAAAAATACCCCGTTACGGGTAGTTTCATACCCTGTCGGAAATGCCTGTAATAATGCGTATCTTTAAGCAAAGCATGCTTGCCTATGCGTATTGATAAGGGATATATACCTGCTGCCCTGTTGTTCTTATTACTGGCAGCCGCACCCCACAAAAACATGGCCCAGAACAGCGACAACATCATCGCCCCGGGCGCGGCGCCCGATCTTATATCCAGCCAGTTCAGTTTTACAGAGGGACCCGCGGTAGATAAAAAGGGAAATATTTTTTTTACCGACCAGCCCAACAACAAAATATGGAAATATGATACCGATGGCAGCCTGTCGGTTTTTTTAGATCCTGCCGGGCGCTCCAATGGCATGTACTTCGATAAAAAAGGCAACCTTATCTCCTGCGCCGATGAGCGCAACCAGCTATGGCTTATCAGCCCGAAAGGAAAAGTGCGGGTGTTGTTCAGGTCATACGAAGGCAGGCACCTTAACGGCCCCAATGATTTATGGATCAACGGTAAAGGAGATATCTATTTCACCGATCCGTATTACCAGCGCCCTTACTGGAAAAGAAACAGCTCCGAAATAAAAGGTGAAAAAGTATACTGCCTGCCCAAAGGCAAACGTACGCCCATACCGGTAGCGGATGATCTCGTTAAGCCCAACGGTATCGTGGGCACCCCCGATGGCCAAAGCCTGTATGTGGCCGATATCATGGCCGGCAAAACCTACAAGTACCATATAAAACCCGATGGCGCGCTAAGCGATAAGCAGCTGTTTGTAAACCAGGGCTCCGATGGCATGACGCTCGACAACCGCGGCAATGTATACCTCACGGGCAATGGGGTGACGGTGTACAGCCCGCAGGGAGAAAAAATAGCCCACATCCCCATCCCCGCCAAATGGACCGCCAACGTTTGTTTTGGCGGCAAAGACCGGTCGTTGTTATTTATCACCGCTTCCGAATCGGTATATGGCCTGAAAACACTTGTCAAAGGCGTGGAATAACCCGCTGTCAAAGGCGGCTTTTTTCGTCGCTGTTGTTGGTGTCTATCTTCTTTTTGGTAAATGTTTTTCCCGCTTTGAAATTATAGTTAAACCCGATGCTGTACGTACGCGTGGGCCTTTTCTGGTAAAAAAGGATATGCGTATTGTTGTAGCCGGTAACATTCTTTTCCCGTACTATATTGAATGGGTCGGCCACGTTCAGGCGTAGCCTGGCCCTGTCTTTGAGTATCTTGCGTGTGGCGCCCATTTCCGTATATAATACACTTGACTGCCGCGAATTCGCATTCAGGTAAGGCGAGTTGTACTCGGCATAGACATCGAAATCCGCTATTTTTTTCCATGTAATGCTTTGGGATGTTTTAATGGAAAACGCCGTTTGCGTAAGGGTAGGATTGAGCTGCGATGAAACACGGTACAAACTAAATCCGTTGTTGATGCTCCATATCTTTCCTATCGTGGTAGCGCCATTAAAGGAAATGCCATATTCCGTGCTGTTGGGAAAATTCTTCGATTGGTATTCAATGATATTACTATCCACCGTACGGGCGGTTTGTGTAATAAAGTTGTGTGTAGACATAAAATAAACGTCCGCGGTATAATTGTTCCGCAGGGTATAACCTGCCTGTATGCTGTGGGTGTATTGCGGCAGCAGGTTGGGATTGCCGGTTAAGATAGTATAATCGTGCACCTGCAGGCGATAAGGGTTCAGGTCGTTGTACCCCGGGCGTCTTACCCTCCTCGAATAATTGAGGTGTACGGAATTGCCTTTTTTTTCATGAATGGTATGATTGATAAAAAGGGAGGGGAACAGTCCGAAATAATCTTTGTCGATGGATTCGTTCGAAGTAAGGGAATGGCCGCGGGAATACGTTTGCTCACCCCGCACACCCGCTTTTACGCTTGTTTGCCCCATGGTCTTTTCAAAAGACGCGTACCCCATCAGCAATTTTTCATTGTAGAGGAAATCATTACCGGCGGCAGGATTGATTATCCAGCTGCCGCCATCGTAGTTGTCTGCTATAACCGTGTTGTGCCGTTTGGTGAATACGTATTTGAGGCCCGTCTTCAATGCCATTTTATCGGTCAGCGCCTTTGTATAATCCGCCTGTATGCTGTAGATACCGGTGGTGCTGGGCGTATTGGTGCGGGAATAAGCATTTTTGGCCGTATCGCTGTACGCCGACACCAGGGTATTGGATTCTGTTTTGCTGCTGCTGGTATAATCGGCAATCATTTTCAGCGATGACCCGATGCTGTCTATTTTCCAGCCATAGTTAAGGGTCGTGCTGTTTACCAGGGGATGCCTTACCCAGTCGGTATTGGCATAGCCCGTGGTAAGCTTGCCGGGTGTATTATAATAGATATCGGAATAAAAATGTTGCAGCAGCGCGCCGGCGGAGCCCACCGTTTGAAGGGTGATGGAATGCCTGGGCGAAAAATCGTATGCCATGCCAAAACGGTATTGGTGGCGGCTGTTATTATTGTCCCTGTTGACGGGACTGTAAAACCTGCTTTTATCGGGGTAGCTGATATCGGTATAGCCGTTATAAATGCTCCGTTCGATGGTATACGAATAGCTGCCAAACGAATACAGCTTACCCCATTTAAAATCGAAGGAGCTGCCCAGGCTGGCAACGGGTTTGGTGCTTTGCTGCCGGTACTGGCCGTACACAGAGCCGGTAAGCCCGTCCTTCCGCGCTTTTTTAAGAATGATATGCACGATGCCGCCGGTAGACGATGCTTCATATTCCGAAGGCGGGTTGGGTATCACTTCTATTTTACTGATGTCTTCCGATTTGAGCGTTCTCAGGTAATCTGCCAGCTCCGTTTCAGACATGCGTTGCACCACATCGTTGATCATTACCGTTACCGGCTGGCTGCCTTTGAGGCGGATGCTGCCATTGGCATTTACCCAGAGCCCGGGCGATTTGCGCAGCACGTCCAGGCCCGAATTGCCATCGGCCAGGTAACTGTTCTCCACGTTCACAATATAACGGTCGGCTTTGCGCGTCACCAGCGGCTTCCGGGCGGTAACGGTTACCTCCCCCAGTATATTTTTTCTGGGTGTCAATACCAGCTGCGCCATAAAAACCGTATCGGGGTATATAAATGGTGCCGACAGGGTTTGGTAACCCACCAGCGATAGCTGCAGCGTATAGCCCATGGGTTTCATAGCTGCCATGGTAATGCGAAAATGACCGCTTTCGTCGGTCACTGCGCCGGCAATAAAATTGCTGTCCCGCAGCAGGGCCACCGATACCAGGGCCAGCGGTTGGTGGTCTGCCGTGCGCACATAACCTTGCAGGCTTGCCTGCGCCCGGGCCATTTGGGTATAAAATAACAGGAAGAACAGAAATAGAATAAGGGTGTTGCCGATGCGTTTCATGGCCTTAAAAATAGCCCGGCCATCGTTGCCGCACGGCTCCATTGAGTCGTTTGCGGGATTGGCTGAGTAAATCGTCCCGTGGGGACGTCTGATGGGTAGAAAAAAACGCCGCTTATTTGCCCGATTGCAATTTTTTGAGCAGCATTTCCTTGCGCGAGCGCGATACATCCACCACCGAGCCATCGCTCATGCTGAGGCTTCCGCCTTCGCCGCGCGTGTATTTTTTGATTTCGTTCAGGTTTACCAGGCAGGAATGGTGTACCCGCAGGAAAGGATAATCGTCCAGCATTTCCTCTATTTCCTTGAGCGTACGCGATACCACCAGCTTTTGCCGGTCTTTTAGCGACAGCGTGGTATAGTTGCTGCTGGCGGTGCAATATAAAATGGTGTCCACCGGTATCATCTGCAATCCCTCGATCGTAGGCAGGGCAATGCGGTGAACGGTAGACAGGGGCTGGTATAATTTAGACAGCAGTATGTCCAGCTGCTGCGGCAGGTGTGGCGACAGCCGGTCGGCGGCTTTTTTAACCGCCGCTTTCAGCTCGTCGGGGTCCACCGGCTTTAGCAGGTAATCCAATGCGCTGAAGCGGATGGCCCTGATGGCATACTGATCGTAGCTGGTGGTAAACACCACGTGGAAGCCCACGGGCGACAAGGCTTCCAGCAGCTCAAAGCCATTCATATGCGGCATCTCGATATCGAGAAATACCAGCCGCGGCGCCAGCCCGCGGATGATGTTGACGGCTTCCCTCGGATGATGGCACACGGCCGCCACCGTTACCTCGGGGCAATACCTTTCCAGCAGCGTCACCAATGCCTGCGAGGCATACGGCTCATCGTCTATTACTACGGCTTTCATCATGCGTATCTATCTGTAAGGTCACCAGCGTACCCGCTGTATGCCCGTTTTCGTCTTTAATATTCTGTATGGTAAAGGAATTGTCCTTGTTCGTTTTACTGTTAAACAACGCCAGCCGTTCCGCACTCAGCTTATGCCCGAAAGAATGCCCTTTTTCCAGCGCGCGCGCCTTGATGGCGGCCGCTTTTTCAATGCCGATGCCATTGTCGCGGATGCTGCAAATTAAAACATCGCCCGCCATTTTTAAATGAATATTGAGCTGGCCCTTGCCTTCCTTGTGCAGCAGGCCGTGCCAGATGGCATTTTCACAAAAAGGCTGTAATATAAAAGATGGTACCGCTACCATGGAAGGCTGCACCGAGGGGTCGGAATAAATATAGTAATCAAAAGCGTCTTTAAACCGCAGCTGCTCCATATTGAGGTAAAGCTTCAGCATGGCCAGCTCTTCTTCGAGGGAGATGGTGGGCTTGCCGGCATTGACCAGCACCATGCGCAGCAACCGCGAAAAGCGCGTAAGGTATTCCGATGCCCGGTCGGTTTCATTGTTCAGGATAAAATGATTGATGGCGCTCAGGCAGTTGAAAATAAAATGCGGGTTCATCTGCGCACGCAGCGCCTGCATTTCCAGCTCGGACGCTCTTTGCTTCAGGTGCAGCTTTTCGTTTTTATGGCGCAGCGTAAGGATCACAAAAATCAACAGGGCCGCCAGGCAAATAATGAGCAGCGTTCGCTGCGCCACCTTTTTCTCGTCTTTCAGCGCCGCCATCTGTTCGGACTCCTCCGCTTTCTGCCTGAAGGCGTACAGCTGCCCCTTGAACTGGTCGGATATAACAGAGTCTTTTATTCTTTCAAACAGCTTCTCGTATTGCAGGGCTTTCGCCGCATCCCCCTGCGCCTCATAAATAACCGACAGCAGCTGGTAAGCATCCCGTTTGTTCTGCCGCGCGTCTCTTTGGGCCGACATATCCAATGCGCTCTGCGCCATCCGCAGCGCCGCAGGAAAATCGTGTTTGACGATATACACTTTTGCCAGGCCCAGCGCCGTCGATAGCAGGATATTGATGTCCGTGGTGATTTTCGCTTCCTTCACCAACGGATCGAAATAAGCAAAGGCGCTGTCTGTATTGTTTTCCAGCAGGTACGACTGGCCGATACGCAGCCGTATGATTTTACTATTGGGATTGCCAATAAAGGCCCTGCGGTAAAAATAACGGGCGGAGTCCATCAAACCCGATGCCGCATACAATTTTCCTATGCGGTGATGCAGCTCGCGGTACGGATAGCCGCCTTTTCCCGGCTTTTGGGCAAGGGCTTTTTTGTAATACCCCATGGCCGCCGCATACTCGCCGATGCTTTCATACAGCGAACCCATTTGCACCAGGGACAGCACCTCGTTGTCGTCGTCGCTGAATGTTTTATACATTTCCAGCGCTTCCTGCACGGTCTTAAAAGCCATTTCATAATTGCCCTGGTCGTCGTATATATTGCTCAGTATCCTGAGCGAGCTGGCCGTGTGATCCCGGTCGTCCAGCTTCCTGAATGCTTCCAGGGCCAGCCGCACCGTATCGGCGGCATGAATAAAATTGCCCCGGTACCAGATGGCCTGGCCTGCGCCAAACATCGCGGCCGCATACAGTGGCTTATCCTCCATTTCTTTGGCCATGTCTATGGCCGCCTCATACTTTTCCAGCGCCTCTTCGGGCATAAACCGGTACAGGAAGTGATAACCATCGTTGATAAGATCCCTGCATGCCTCCTGCGACGGCTGCGCCGCCGCCCGGCTATAGAATCCCCCCAGCATAATAACCAGCAACACTGTTCTGAACATGCGTAATAATTAGGTCGTAAAACTAGCGAACTATTGCCGGAACCACCGGTTTGGATGAGCCATTGGCAGGATCGGATGAGTGGTTTACCTTATTATCAGCCGGCCCGTTTTGTGCTCAGGTAAATACCCACTACTACCAGCCCCCCGCCGGCTATCTGCAGGCCGTTGATATGCTCCGACAGGAATAGCAGCGCGATGATCAATCCTATTACCGGGTCGAGGTTGATAAAATTGCCCACCTGCGAGGCCGGGAGTGTTTCCAGCGATTTATTGTACAGGAAGTAGCACAGCGCCGAAGCAATGGCCCCCAGGTAAAGAATGGCCACCCAGCCACCTGGGCTTACCGGCGGAAACCCGGTGTGCCGGTTTTCCCAGCAGGCAATGGGCAATAAAAACAAGGTGCCGGTAAAAGATACCCAGCTGGTAATGATCAGCGAGTCGATATGCGTTACTTTTTTAGACAGGATGGTATACACCGCCCAGGCCACCATGGCCAGCATCATATAAAAATTGCCTTTCAGCGGGTGTGGGGCATGGCTGACCTCTGCATCGGCCAGGAACCCGATCATCGCTACCCCGGCCACCGACAGCAGGATACCGGCCACCTGCACGCGCCCCAGCTTTTCTTTCAGGAAAATAGCCGCCAGCACGGCGATGCACACCGGCAGGAACCCTTCTATCAGGGCGCCCTGCGATGCAGACGTATTCAGCAGCGAGACATTAAAAAACACGTAAAAAAACGTTACGCCCGTAAGCGCCATCACCAGCACCGTCAGCCACGGAATGGCTATCGCATGCTTTTCGGGATATTTTTTCCGGTGAAGCAGGAACACCGGCAGCAAAAACAGGGAGGCGATAACAAAGCGCAGGAACGCAAAGGCAAAAGGCGGAATATGGGCAACGCCGAGCTTGGTTACGGTAAACGAGCTTCCCCACACCACCATTACGAATATTATGCTTATCAATCCTTTAACCCGGTTCTGTTGCATGTCGCGTAAATGTAGGAAAAGATCGCCAGCAGAATCATGCCAGCTTTTTTGTAGCAAATTTTTTGTAGCATTTGTATTTGCTACAAAAAATTTGCTACAAAACGATGCCGGGCTGCGCCAGCCCGTCGCCCGGCGCATAATACAGCAGCAGCACCCCCGAGCACAGGGTTTTTGTTTTCAATAGTTTCAGCTTCAGCAGCTCGCTGCTGTTTTTAAACAGGGGAATGCCCTGGCCAATGGCCACCGGGTGCAGCCACACCTGGAACTCATCAATTATATTCATGGGCAGGAAAGCCTGTACGATGCTGGCGCTGCCATAGATAATCATGTCCCGCCCGGGTGTCTGCTTGAGCCGTGCTATTTCCTCCCCGATATTTTTAGCCATGACCCTGCTATGCTGCCAGGCCGCTTTTTTGAGCGAGGTGGAAAAAACAATTTTCTCGTAATTATTCATCATCTCCGAAAAATCAGTTCTCGCGGCAAAGGGCCAGTACGCGGCCATTTTCTCATAGGTGAGCCGCCCCACGAGGATCGTATCCATGGCGCGAAGTTGTCTTGAGGCATAGGCCGCCATTTCGTCTGTCCAGAAAGGAAAATGCCAGTCCAGCTCCCCCTTACAGCCCGCCATATAGCCATCAAGGGTCATATTAGCCGATACGATTAGTTTTCGCAAAATATTATGCTGTTTTTTAGACTGATAAATAAACAGGCCGCTGCTGCGTTGTCCATTTTTTGTATTTTAGATGGCTCCCTGCCATGTCGCCTGCTCCTGCAAAACTAGGGCGCGGCCATGAAGAATGAAATGTACGAATGCGAACTTGTAGGGGGTAAATTGCGAATATTGTTTTGCCTAACTTTAGCCTATGATACATATCACCATCCTCGTTCCCAATGAGGCCGTCCTGGCCAGTATCGACGACCCGCGTGTTATATTCACCGGGGTGAATGAATTTTTAGAAGCGCAGGGGCGTTCGCCCGCGTTTAAAGTGCAGCTGGTAGGGCTTACAAAGGAAGTGCAGCTGCACCGCGGCTCGTTTACCGTGCATACCGATCTGCTGCTGCCGGAAGTAAGCGAAACCAACCTCATTTTTATACCGGCGCTGTCGGGCGATCTCAAAGCCGGTCTCGAAAAAAACCGCGAGCTCATTCCCTGGATCATCAAACATTATAACAAAGGCGCCGAAGTGGCCAGCCTTTGCATCGGCGCTTTTTTACTGGCCGCTACGGGTTTGTTAAACGGCAAGCGCTGCTCCACCCACTGGCGCTATGCCGATTTGTTCAGGGAAATGTTTCCCGAGGTAACGCTGGTCGACGACAGGATCATCACCGAAGAGCAGCGCGTGTATTCCAGCGGCGGCGCCAATTCTTACTGGAACCTCCTGCTGTACCTCATAGAAAAATATACCGACCGCGAAATGGCCATCCTTGCATCAAAAGTATACGCCCTGGAGATAGACAGGAAAACGCAATCGCCTTTTATCATGTTTAACGGGCAAAAAGGACATGAAGACGATGATATAAAGAAAGTACAGGAATTCATCGAGAAGAATGTGGGCGAAAAAATATCCGTAGAAAGCCTTGCCGCCAGGTTTGCCATCGGGCGCAGGAACTTTGAAAAAAGATTCAAGAAAGCCACCAACAATACGCCCGTTGAATACATACAGCGGGTAAAAATAGAAGCGGCAAAAAGAACGCTCGAAACCTCCAGGAAAAATGTCACCGAGGTCATGTACGACGTAGGATATTTCGATACCAAGGCCTTCCGCATGGTGTTTAAAAAAATCACCGGGTTATCTCCCATCGATTACCGTAATAAATACAACAAAGAAGCAACGGCGCTCGCCTTATAGCGCTCCTGTAGTGGTGATACTACATACTTTTAATAGAAACCGCTATTGTCTGCATCCGGACAATGGTGTTCCTTTGTAATAGAAATACAGCAATAACTTTTTTCATAGGATAAGGTTTAATGGTTAATGGTATTTGATTAGTGTACCCGCTCCTGGTTCTCCGGGATGGCGGGTTTTTTTTTAATCTCCGCTTAATATGCCTTTATCATTTCTTTAAGAGAAAACGCCTGCTTT
>Ga0307508_10004137_pt1 | contig 14283 bp, 12 predicted proteins | sample 9_EM_MG_FD_203089 | JGI IMG/M metagenome (GOLD analysis project Ga0307508, IMG submission 203089) | Populus trichocarpa ectomycorrhiza microbial communities from riparian zone in the Pacific Northwest, United States - 9_EM | ecosystem: Host-associated > Plants > Roots > Unclassified | place... | reverse complement strand
CGAAGATGTAGGTCGCGCCGCCGGGACCGGTCTGCGTCGGCGCGTCGAGGTCGAGCCCCCAACTTTCCCAGGAGGTCAGGGTCTGCGGCGCAATCTCCGGCGTTCCGAGCACCGTCACCGTCAAGCCGTCCGGAACCGTGGCGAAGGTCAGCGACACCTTGTGCGGCTGAAGGTTCTGCGTCACCGTCGTCGACTGTCCCAGGGAGTTGGTGGCGGTGAGCTGGATCTCCAGGAAGCTGGTGTCGGCCGATGCGAGATCGATCGGATGCGGCGCCGTGAATTGGATGTTGTTGCCGCTCACCGGCCCGAGGAACGGATCGGTTTGCGCGCCGTGATGCAGCAGCACCGTCCACGAGAGAGCACTCGCCGGCAGGACGCCGTCCTGCGGATCGTTGGCGTTGCCGGTCAAGGTGACGGTCTGGCCGGCGCGGAAGGTCGCGCTGGCGGCCGGTGCAAGGATGCTCAGCACCGGCGGCTGATGGCCGAAAAAGATCTGCCGCACCTGGCCGCCGCCGGCATAGGTGGTGTAGTAGAGCGCCTGCGTGCTCCCCAAGGGCCCGAAGGTCATGGCGACCGCGCTGCTGCCACCCAACCCGGTGTCGAAGCTCGCGGCGTTGCCCGACGCTCCCGAATCGGCGACGCTGAAGATGGCGCCGCAGTTGAAGTCGCTGAACAGGTAGGCGCCGTCAAAGCCTGGCCACAGGCCGTTGGGCACGAAAGAGCCGCCGGTGATCGAGCCGCACGGCCCGACGCTCGTGCCCGGCACGTTGCCGGTGTGCGAGTACTCGAAGAGGGGGTCGATCATGCCGGCGGGGGTCGGCGAGCAGGGTCCGCTCGTGTTGTTGGTGTGCCTCCCCTCGCGGCAGTTCCAGCCGTAGTCGGCGCCCGCCTGGCCGAGGTCGATTTCCTCCCAGGCGTCCTGCCCCACGTCATTGATAAAGAAGCGGGTGCCCGCGGCGTTGGGGTCGAAGGCAAATCGGAACGGGTTGCGCAGGCCCCAGGCGAAGGTCTCCTGGCACCTGAGGCCCGGGGTGGTGCGGCCGGTCACATTGCAGCGCGCCGTCCCCGCTCCCTGGAACGGATTGGTCGGCGGAATGCCACCGTCGGCGGTGATGCGGAGGATCTTGCCGAGCAGGATGTTCTCATCGCGCGAGGCGTCGTTGGCGCCGGCGCAACTGGTCGGGCTGGCATAGTCGCAGCCGCCGTCGCCGATCGACACATAGAGGTAGCCGTCGGGGCCGAAGAGGACGTCTCCGGCGTTGTGGTTGCCGTTCTGGGACGACATGTTGTCCAGCAGGACCGTCTCCGACGCCGGATCGATCACGTTCGAATCCGGGAGAAGGAAGCGCGAGACGCGGTTGACGCAGACCGAGTCGGCCGGCCGCCGGAAGGTGTAGAAGAGATAGATGCGATGATTCGAGGCGAACGCCGGATCGGCCGCCACGCCCAGCAGGCCGCGCTCGGAGTTGGTACAGATCGAGCCCGCCGGGATCGTCAGGGCCGGCGTCGCCAGGAGCACCCCGCCCGCGTAGATGCGCAGCGCTCCGGGCTGCGTCGTGATCAACATCCGCCCGTCCGGTGTGAACGCGATGTCGGTCGGCGCTCCGATCGCGGTCGCCAGCGAGTCGGTGAACCCGGCCGGCAGAGCCGCCGCGGCCGGTCCGGCGAGCCCCAGAAGCAGGATCGCGAGCACGAGGACAACTGGAACAGGGCGGAGAGCGCGACGCATGGCAAGCTCCTTGGGCAAGCTTCCACGCTAGCAGCTTATTGCCGAACATCAAAGTCCGGTTTGGCCGCGATTCGACCGCGATCGACCGCGGTTTGACCAGTCATCGCCGCCGCGCTAGTCTGGCTCGAAGCCCATGCGCCGCAATCATTCTCCTTTGGCACAGGCCCAGAGCGGCTTCACGCTCATCGAGGCGCTGCTCGCCGCCACGCTGCTTCTCCTGACGCTGCTCCTCGGAATGGCGCTCATTCTGCAACAGCGGCGCATCGTGCGCCGCCTGGATGCACAGCGGGCGGCGCTGCATGAGATCGAAGCCACGCTCGACGCGTTGCGGGTCGGCGCCCTGCCGCTGATGGAGCAGCGTCTCGATCTGCACAATCCGGGAGATCCCGCCGGTCTGACCCTGTGGCTCACGGTCGAGCCGGCGGGCTATCCCCCGGGTCTCTGGCAGGTGTCGCTGCGGGCCGCCTGGACGGTGCAGGGCGAGCTGAAGTCGGACCGGGTCGACACGATGATCTGGAGGCCTCCGCCATGACCACCAGGACCACCTCGAGACGCCAGGCGGGTTTCACGCTGCTCGAAATGCTGGCTGCGCTGATCCTGGTGGCGCTCGGCCTGGCGCTCGCCGCGCAGCTCCTCATGGAGACGTCGCAGATGCTGGTCGACGCGGCGGCCGAGCAGTCCGAAAGCGCTCTGCCGCTGGCACGCGCCCGCCTGCGCGCCGACATCAACGGCTGTCTGCACGCCGTGGCCGTGCGCGATGAGGACGAGCAGCTCATCGAGCTCTGGCTGGTCGGCCATCCCACCGGCACGATCCGTTACCGCAAGGCCGGAAGCGATCTGCTGCGCGACGTCTCGGTCGCCGGCGACGGCGTCTGGGAGGGGCAGACGATCGCGCTCCGCAACGTCCGGAGCTGGAACGCTTTGGACGCGCTCCCCGGCATGGTGCATCTGGAAATCCACGTGCAGCGCCGGGCGATCCGGCGTTCCCCCCTGCCGGCCGTGCCGGGAGTCGGCGCTCCAGGACAGGAAGAGATCGTCGAAACGCTGATCATGGCGCCGCGCGGTGGCGGCTTCGGAGTCGGCTGGTGAGGCGGCGGCGGATCGGGCGGCAGAAGGGCTACGCGCTTCTCGTGGCCCTGGTGGTGCTCCTGCTGGTTTCGATCGCCCTCGCGCTCCTGGCCGCCGGGCTCCAGATCCGCATGCGTCTGGTGCGCCAGGAGGCGCAGATCCTGCGCCTGATGGCCCTCTCCGACGCCGCGCTGGCCGAGACGCTGGCCAGCCTCAACTACGATCCGAGCTTCGACGGTCTCCCCGATCAGCCGTTCGGCGGCGGCCGCATTTCGAGCGCCGTGCGGCCGTTGGGGACCAATCACTACGAGGTCCTCGCCGTGGCGCTCTACGCCGGCAAAGAGCGCGCCGTCGATGCCGAGGTGGTGCGGACGCCCGACGGCGTCGCGGTGGTGCGTTGGGAGCGCGCCCACCGGTAGCGCGGCGCCAGGTAGTGATAACGTTGGGGCCGCCGAGAAATCAAACCATGACCCTGCGCAAGATCCTCCTCGTCGACGACGAAGCCGACATCCGCCTGGTCGCCGAGATCAGCCTGTCGAGCCTGGGCGGCTGGCAGGTGATCCAGGCCGCCTCCGGTCCGGAAGCCCTCGATCTGGCCTCCCGCGAGCTGCCCGACCTGGTCCTCCTGGACGTCATGATGCCGGGGATGGACGGCCCGACGACCCTGCTGCGACTGCGTGGTCTCGCGGGTGGCGAGGCGACTCCGGTCATCTTCATGACCGCCAAAGTGCAACGGGCGGAGATCGACCGGCTGCTCAGCCTGGGCGTCCGCGGGCTGATCCCCAAGCCGTTCGATCCGATGACTCTTCCCCGCGAGATCCTGAGAATTCTCGGCGCATAATGGGTCGATGAAGCTCGCTCCGATCCCGCGCGATGAGGCGCAGAGGCTCGCGGCGCTCCGGCGTTATGAGCTGCTGGACACGCCGCCGGAGACGGTCTATGACGACCTCACCCGGCTCGCCGCCCACGTCTGCGAGACACCCATCGCCCTGATCTCCCTGGTGGACGCCGAACGGCAGTGGTTCAAGTCATGCTTCGGCCCGTTCCCCGCCGAGACCGACCGGTCGTGCTCCTTCTGTGGCCATGCGGTCTTTGCCGGCAAGCTCCTGATGGTCCCCGACGCCACCCGGGACGACCGGTTCGTCGACAACCCCCTGGTCACCGGCGAGCTCGAGATCCGCTTCTATGCCAGCACGCCGCTGGTGTCCTACGACGGTTACGCTCTGGGCACCCTGTGCGTCATGGATCGCCGGCCGCGGGAGCTCAGCCCGCAGCAGATCGAGATGCTGAGCGCCCTCGGCCGCCTGGCGATGAGCCAGATGGAGCTGCGCCTGCGGATCACCGAGCAGGCGCGCATCGAGAAGCAGCTTGCCGAGAGCGCCGAGCTGCGCCGGGCGATCCTCGACTCGGCCAACTACTCGATCATCTCCTGCCGGCCGGACGGCGTCATCCGCGCCATGAACGCGGCGGCCGTGCGCTGGCTCGGCTACCGCAGCGAGGATGTGGTGGGCAAGAAGACGCCCGAGATCTTCCACGACCACTGCGAGCTCGAGCAGCGTGCCGCCGCGCTGACCACCGAGCTCGGGCGGCCGGTCGCGGCCGGCTTTGCGGCGCTGGTCGCCAAGGTGTGTCTGGGGATCACCGAGGAGCGGGAATGGAGCTATCTCACCGCCGCCGGCCGCCACTTCCCGGTTCAGCTCTCCACCACATCGCTGTGCAACACCGCGGGCGAGATCACCGGATTCCTGTTCATCGCCAGCGACATCACCGAGCGCAAGCAGGTGGAGCTGGCCAAGAGCGAGTTCGTGAGCGTCGTCTCCCACGAGCTGCGCACCCCGCTGACCTCGATCCGCGGCTCGCTCGGGCTCATCGAAGGGGGCGCCGTCGGAGAGGTGCCGCCCAAGATGGTGCGCCTGGTGGAGATCGCCCGCGCCAACACAGACCGTCTGGTCCGGCTGATCAACGACATTCTCGACCTGGCGAAGATCGAGTCCGGCAAGCTCGAGCTGCAGATGCACCCCCTGGACCCGGCGGCCCTCGTGGCAGAGGCCGTCGCCGAGATCAAAGGCATGGCCGATCAGGTCCACGTGCACCTCGGCTGGTCTTCCGATCCGTCCTGGACCGGCCACTCTCCGCGCCTCCTCGGTGACCACGACCGGCTCCTCCAGGTGCTCATCAACCTGCTGTCGAACGCGATCAAGGTCTCGCCCCCCGAGGGCGTCATCGAGACCCGCGTCGAGGCGGCCGGCGCCACCAGCATCCGCATCTCGGTGCGCGACCAGGGGCCGGGCATTCCGCCGCACGAGCTGAGCCGTCTGTTCGGCAAGTTCCATCAGATCGACTCGTCCGACGCCCGCTCGCGCAGCGGCACCGGCCTCGGCCTCGCCATCAGCAAGGCCATCGTGGACGAGCACCGGGGGACGATCGGCATCGAGACCGAAGAGGGCAAAGGGAGCACGTTCTGGTTCGAGATCCCGCTCCCCCCGGACGAGTGGGCTCCCGCCGCAGCCAACGATGCACGATGATCAGGTGGCGGGCTTTTCCGCGCCAGCGAGCATGACCCGCACCAACTCGTTGTAGATGTGGCTCCAGGCGAGGCGGACATCGAGCGTGAACGCCTCTCCGATCATGCGGCGGATCATCTCCAGCAGGGCCTGCTCCACCGCGTCGTAGTGGTGGAGTTGAACGCCGTAGCCGACGTGGCGGCGGCCGAGGTCCTCCAGCGTGGCGCGCAGCTCCTCCATGCGGTCGAGCCCCTGGACGGCGGCGGCCAGCATGGTCATCAGCATCTCGGCCTGTGCCTGCATGTCGGTGGCGCTGAACAGCGCGCGGGACGCGGGATCGATCTCGAACAGCAGTTGGTAGAAGAGCTCGCCGGCTTCGCTCTTGCGCCGTGCCACCGCCTCGAAAGTGGTCTGGGTCAGGAAGACCGCATCCGGCTTGCGCAGGTCGAGGACCTCCCACGCCGCCCGGTCCCGGCCGCCCGGCGTCTCATCATGCCTGTCGTCATGGACGATGCGGCCGAGCTGGACTTCCTCCTCGATGACGTTGACCACGTCCTCACTGGCGAGGATCGCGGCGCCGCTGTCACGGCCGGCGGCCACCAGCCGGCCGGCGAGGTCGGGGAGGTCGCCGAGCGCCCGCACCTGCATGCGCGAGGGGTGACCGACCGAGCCGACGATGGTGCGCCCGAAGTGGACGCCGATGCCGAGCCGCAGCTCGACGCCGAAATGCCGCCGCGCGTAGCGGTCGAGCTCGGCCATGCGGGCGCGCATGCGCAGCGCCGTGCGCACCGCGCCGAGGCACTTCTCGCGGGCGTCGCCGCCGGCCACGCCGAACAGGGCCACCAGTCCTTCGGAGAGATATTTTTCGATGATCCCGCCATTGGCCAGCACCGGCTCGCCGATCTGCAGGAAGAAGCGGTTGAGCAGATGGATGACGTCGTAGGGCGGCGCCTTGCGCACGAAGTCACCGAATCCGAGCAAGCTGCACGACAGCGCCGCCACCGCGGTCTCCTGCGCCGCCGCCGGCTGGCGGCTCTCGGACCACAGCAGGCTGAAATCCTGCGAGTCCAGGATCAACCGCTGCACCGCCACGTCTCCCGACACCCGGGTCTGGCAGCCCAGCCGGATCTCCTCTCCCCAGCCCATCCGCGCCGCCAGCCGCGCCTCGACCGGCGTGCGTGCTTGCACGTTGGCGGCGCCGGAGACGATGCGCACGCGGCAGGTCGAGCAGCGTGCCCGGCCGCCGCACTCATGGAAAAGCGGAATTCCTTCGCGCTCGGCCATCTCCAGCAGGTTCATGCCGGGATTGGTCACCTCGACGACGCGGTCGGCTCCCTCCTCGCGCTCGAAGGTGACGCGAAACGGCCGCGACAGCGCCAGGGTCGGCGTGCTCTGGGTCGGTGAAGCAAATGCCGCGGATATCGCCGATATCGCAGACACCGCAGACACCGCGGACACCGCAGACACCGCAGACACCGCGGACACCGCGGACATCGCAGGCGCCGCCAGGCTCGCCGCGGCCCGGTCCGGCTCGCCGCCGCGGCGCACCGCACGCAACGCCTCGCGCATCGCGCCCGCGTTCTGGAAGCGCAGATCGGGCTGCTTCTCGAGCGCCCTGCGCACGACCTCCTCCAGGACGGCAGGGATGGCGGGATCGAGACGCCGCAGCGGCTCGGGCTCGCGCTCCAGCACCTGAAAGAGCACGGCGTGGATCGTCTCCGCCGGAAACGCCCGCCGGCCGCTCAGCAGCTCGTAGCAGAGGACGCCGAGCGAAAAGACGTCGGAGCGGGCGTCGGTCCGGTCGCCCCGCACCTGCTCCGGCGACATGTAGTACGGAGTGCCCAGCACGCCGCCGGAGCGGGTGGCGTCCATTTCGCCGGAGCGCGCGAGACCGAAATCCATGATCTTCACCACGCCGTTGGGCAGCAGGTGGATGTTCGCCGGCTTCAAGTCGCGGTGGACGACGCGGTTGGCGTGGGCGAAGGCGACGGCGTCGCAGATCTGCTCGATGACGGCGAGTCGGTCCGCGAGGAGCGGCAGCTCCCGGCGGCGCACGACCTCGCTCAGGTCGCGCCCTTCGAGCAGCTCCATGGCCATGTAGAACGTTCCGTCTTCCTCCCCGAAGTCGTGCACCGTGACGATGTTCGGATGGTTCAGGCCGGCCGCCGCCTGGGCCTCGCGCCGGAAGCGGTCGATCAGCGGCTCGTCCCAGCGCAGCGCCGCCGCTGCGGCGATCGTCTTCACCGCCACCAGCCGGTTGAGCACCGAGTCGCGGGCCTTGTAGACCTCGCCCATCGCGCCTTCGCCGATCTTCTCGAGGATCGAATACTTCCCGATCGCTGTCCGCGTCGCTTGCATGGTAGGCGGGCCTCCACAGAGAGAACGCCGCGGCGAGGAAAATCTCTCAATCCGGGGAATCTGACAGATGCTACCGCAGCTACGCAGACCGGGCTACTGGAAATATCCGTTGACGTCGACCACGACCTGGGCGGTGCCGGACGGCAGGCTGGCGCGCAGGGCGAGAGCGCCGTGACCGTCCTGGGAGACCGGGATGATGGCGTTGTTGCTCCGCGTCTGGCCGCTCGCGAAGTTGACCACGCTGGCGACCGGCGCCGTGCCGCCGCCCGGCCAGGCGACCAGGTAGCCGGCCGCCGCCGGAGCCACCACCGTCACGTTCACCGACACCGCCGTGGCGGTCGACGGAACACCGCAGTTGCCGGCGAGGTTGAAGGTCCGCACTGCTCCCGCGCTGAGGGCCGGACCGCCGAGCGGGCCGGTGGCGTTGCGCGTGTCGAGCAGCCGGCAGGGCCCAAGGGTGTAGAAATCGGTCGCGGCCGGAGCCCGCACGTCGAGCACCGCCAACGTCGCGGAACGGGCCGGCAGGATCAGCGTGAGGGCATCGCCGGTGAGATTGGCCGTGCCCGCCGCGGCGAGCCGGTGGGTCGGATCGAACCGGTAGAGCGCGGCCGGCGTGCCCATGGCCGTGCCGCCGGGGAGCTGAAGGTCCGCCTCGCGGTCCACCGTGTCCTTATTGAACAGGAGCGCGAACAGGCGCGAGCCCGCGCCGCGCACCGCGTAGGCGCCGACGGCGTCGATGTTGGCGCTCACCGCCCGCACGCTGTCGCCGCTCACCTGGCTCCCCGCGCCGTCGTAGTTGAGATAGAGGAGATAGGCGTCCTCCACCCGGCTGTTGTCGGCCGGCGCCACCCAGCGGGCGGCGAGGTCGACGCCTTCACGGCCGAAGATCGCCAGCGCCTCGGCGTGCGCCAGCGTGCTGCTCGGCCCGTTGTCGCCGCCCCAGTTGTACTCGGTGATCGCGAGCTTCATGCCCGGGAAGCGGTCAGCGATCCACTGCTTCGCCCGCGGGATCAGGTAGACCGTCTTGCCGATCCACGACTCGTCGACATAGGTCGGGTCGTAGAGTCCCTTGAGCGAGCGCAACCGCAGCGCCGAGGTCGTCGCCGACTCGTCGTCCGACAGCGAGACGTTGTCCGCCTGCGGGTAGTAGTGGAAGTCGAGATAGTCGATCAGTTGCACGCCGTGCGCCGTCTGGTAGTCCTTCACCTGCTTGAGATACCAGTCGTAGATCTCGAGATTGCCATGCGCCGCCGCATCGGCGCCCGCCGAGCAGCCGTCCGCCGCCGAGAAGAAGTAGGCGCACCAGCCCCAGTCCGACGGCCCGAGGATGCGCACGTTGGGATCCTGCGCCTTCATCGCCGCCGCGTAGGCCATCGTGCGCGACCACAGCTCATCGTAGGTGAGCGGCATCGGATGCACGTCGCGGTGCGAGCTGTTCCACAGCGCCGGCTCGTTGTCGAGAGCGAAATACTTGACGCCCCCCTGCCCCGCTGTGCCGGTACGCGCCGCCATGTGCGCCAGCCAGCCGGTGACGAAGGTCGGGTCGATCTCCTTCGAGGTGTCGTGCGGATCGTTGCCGGTGATCAGCGTGCCGTTGGTATGCAGACCGTTGCCGGCGTCGGCCTGGCACCACGCGGGGTTGCCGGTCGCGGTGCACTCGGTCTGCTGCTGCGCGCCGTATTTGGTGACCGAGAAGCCCCAGCGCCGGATACGGTCTTTCGGCGTCCAGCCGATCGTCGGCACGGTCATCAACGGCTCGCCGCCCGAAGAGCGCACATCGTCGATGAATACGTCCGCCGCCGAGCCGTTGGGCAGCGTCGCCGGGTTCGGATTGTTCTCCTCGATGTTGTAGAAGAACCAGTCGCTGGCGCGGTTCGAGATGTCGTCCTGCCAGGAGTAGCGGGTCGTCGCGTTGCCGCCCCAGCGCCGCACCGGCCAATGGAAGCGCGCCGCCTGCGCCGAGCTGCCGAAGTTCACGCCGTAGATCAGCGGGCTGACCGGATGGCGGTCGGCGGCCGGATCGATGGCGACCGCGACCGGGGTGGGCGGCGGCGGAGGCGTCGTGTTCTCAATCAGTTGAAAGTCGTCCACATAGACCGCGGACTGGTTGCCCCCGGTGCCATCCTGGAGCCAGAAGCCGTCGAACGTCCCGGAGGTGACGCCGAGGCTGGCGAACGGCACGTGCACCATCGCCCATTGCCCGGCGGGCACCGCGCCGCCGGTGATGAACGGGCCGAGAGCTCTCCCCTGGTTGCCGATCGCCGAGCCGCCCACGGTGAGCGCGATCGTGAGGCTCTGCCCGCCCGACGGTCCGCCTTGGATCCAGAAATCCACCGCCGACCAGGCCGCGGTGTCGATCCCCAGATCGCGGTGGAAGAAGAGCGCCTGCCAGGCATCCGGCTCGAACGAAGCCGCCGCCGTGCCGGTGTGGACGACCGCGGTCTGGCTCAGAGTGTGCGTCGCCCAGCTCCAGTCGGCGAAGCCGTTGCGGAGTTGGTCATCATAGACGGTGAGCGGCGCCGCCGCGGCGACCAGCGGGACAGTCGAGAACAGAAGGGCCAGGAGCCCTGTACGCGGATTCACAAGGACGATACTAGCAAGACATATGCAGAGAGATCAATGAGAGTCCGTCCTACACGGCTCTCCTCGACTCTTCTCAGACTGCGGTGACCGCGATCGGCTGTCCGCGGGTGATGATCACCGTGTGCTCATACTGGGCGGCCCAACTGCCGGGAGGTGCGCTCAGCGTCCAGCCGTTGTCCAACTCCTGCACGAAGTCCGTGCGGTTGGAGAGGAACGGCTCGATGGTGATGACGAGGCCGTCCCACATCCGGCGGCGGTCGGTGGGCTCGTAGTAGCCGGCGATGAAGCGCGGCTCCTCGTGCAGCTCGCGGCCGACGCCGTGGCCGCCAAGGTTCTTGATCACCTTGAACCCCTTCTGCTTCGCCACCTTCTGCACCGCCCGGCCGATCAGGTTGAGCGCCTGCCCGGCGACCGCCTGCGCCATGCCGTCGCGCAGGGCGAGCCGCGTCGCGTGGCAGAGGCGCAGCTTGTCCGCCGTCGCCGGCGGCGCGATGAACGTGCCCCCCGTGTCGGCCACATAGCCGCCGAGCTCGGCGGAGACGTCGATGTTGACGAAGTCCCCCGGCTCGATGACGCGGTCGCCGGGCACGCCGTGCGCCACCTCCTCGTTGAGGCTGATGCAGGTGGCACCCGGGAAGTCGTAGGTCATCTGCGGCGCCGAGCGGGCGCCGTGCCGCTCCAGGAAGCGCGCGCCGATCTCGTCGAGCTCCCGGGTCGACATCCCCGGCTGCATCCGCTTGCCCATCTCCTGCAAAGTCAGGCCGACGATGCGGCCGACGCGCTGCAAGCCCTCAAAGTCCTTCTCGGTCTCGATCGTCATCCTGGCGGTCTCTCCCCGTCTGCGGTGCTCGCGGTGCCTGCATCGGTGTCCGCATGATGATAATGCCTCCGCTATACTACGCGCATGCGTCTCGTGACCCGTGGTGACCTCGATGGCCTGACCTGTGCCGTGCTCCTCACCCTCAACGAGGACATCGACGGCATCGCCCTTATCCACCCCCAGGACATCACCGAGAACCGAGCCGACATCCGGCCGGGCGACATCATCGCCAACCTGCCCTACCACCCGGACTGCGACATGTGGTTCGACCACCACCTGCACACCGCGACGCCGCACGTCCCCATGGGCACCATCAAAGGGCGCTTCGCCGAGGCGCCGTCGGCGGCGCGGCTGGTCTACGAGTTCTACGGCGGCGAGTCGGCGATGCCCCAGTTCGCCGAGCTGGTGCGGGAGACCGACCGCCTCGACTCCGCCGATCTGACCCCGGCCGACGTCCTGATGCCCGACCGCTACATCAAGCTCGGCTTCACCATCGACGGCCGCACCGGCCTGGGCACCTTCGAGAAGTACTTCCTTCACCTCGTCGACCTGCTCAAGAAGGGCACCCCGATCGCCGAAGTGATGGCCGACGTGAGCGTCAAAAGGCGCTGCGAGATGCTGGACAGCGAAGGCGAGCTGTTCGCCGCCGAGCTGCGCACCCACAGCCGGGTGGACGACAACGTCGTGATCACCGACTTCCGCGACCTCGACCACACGCCGATCGGCAACCGCTTCCTGATCTACGCCCTCTTCCCCACCGTCAACGTCTCGGTGCGCATCCACTGGGGTCCGAACAAGAGCTTCCCCATGCTCCTCCTCGGCCACAGCATCTTCAACCGCACCTGCAAGACCAACGTCGGAGAGCTCGCCGCCCGCTACGGCGGAGGCGGCCACAAGGGAGCCGGAAGCATTCCGTTGATGGATGAGCCGGAGCAGCAGATCGAGATGGTGGTGCGGGAGCTGAAGGCGAACGGGTAAAACCTGTCAACTGCGGTTTCTTACTCCCAGGGATTTAAGAGCCTTACGCCAGACGGTGCAAAGTCGTCTTCATCTCGTGTCACAACCACAAGGTCATGATGCAAGGCCGTAGCGGCGATCAGAGAATCGATCAAGGGCATCGGTGCTCCTTTCGCCTCCACCCTGCTGACCAACGTGCCCCACGTCATCATCTCTCCCGTCTCCAGAGGCAAAACACGATCGTGAAAGCGAACCAAGAGATCATCTTTCAGCCACGACCGTAGAGACTCCTTGCGCTTTGAAGCAGCAAGCTTTTCAATCCCTTTCTGGATTTCACCCAGCGTGACCACGCTGAGGTAAACAGTCTCAGGGTTGAGCTTGGTCAGCCAGCTCACAACCTTTTCGCTAGGCTGCCTGGCGACAAATTCCGAGACAACGCATGTGTCAAGTAGATAGCTCATAGGGAGAAGTCACGGCCCGCCGGCCGCTTGTCTCTCTTCAGGTCGAGATTCGAGTCCCGCAGCGGCGACTCGAGAAAGAACTGGGCGAGATTGGTCCGGCTCTTTTTCAGCGTGAGGTACTCTTGGAACGAGAGGACAACCGCGACTTCGGTGCCTCGTCGGGAAATAACCTGCGGTCCATGCTGGATGGCCTCTTCGACCACTTCACTGAGCTTGTTTTTGGCTTCCTGGAGCTGCCATACATGCGCCATGTGATTTCCTCCTGTCTAGACCGTCCAGATGGTAGCACAGACCCATGGTTAAAAACAGTCTAGCGAATTGGGCCTCCACTCCAACGAGCGGGTAGACCGCCACACCGAGTCGTTGGAACAAGCCCACGAGCCGGTAGACCCCTCTACCAACTCGCGGGAGCGGCGAAACGAGCTGGTAGGTTTAGCTACCCAGCAGGTACGCTGCTCTACCGAGCCGTTGCGCGCGGACACCGAGCCGTTGGAGCGCTCCTCCGAGTGGGTGGACCTCTCTACCCGCTCGGTGCTGTCGTCCAACGGCTCGGTACGGCGGTCTAACAACTCGGCATCGGCGCCGCGCGGCTTGGCGCAGGCTTTTCACGACTGGCCTCCGTCGCGGCAATGCCCGCCGGCTCAGTCGCCAAAGACGTCGCGTAGACGGCGGGCTTTGATGAGACGTGCCCCCCAGTCGAGGAGCCGTTCCGCATCCGCCTTGCGCACCCGCTCCTGACTGTCGGCATCGACAGCGCCGAACTTCTCCTCAAGCTGGCGTAGCAGCAGTCGCGCCTCACCCTCTTGGCGCCCTTCCTGCCGGCCTTTCTGTTCCCCCTCCTCCAGAAGACCTCGGCTCCACTCTTCGACTTGTTCTTCGAGCATGCTTGCGAACTCCTCCACACTGAGATCCTCTGGGATGCCCGCTGTCAGGGATTCCATCGTGACCAAGTCAGTAGATTCAGGCGTATCGCGACGAGTTGTCGGCCGGAACTTACAGTCTTGGATTTTCACGCCAGAAAGATACCACAAAAGAGATCACTGTGTCACGCCTTTCGGGAACTCCGCTTTTCCGGTACTCGCTCTGTGATATGAAACGCCGCGATGACACGGCAAGAGAAAGCGGACCGCATCCGCGCGATCCTCGATGAGATCTATCCGGCGGCCGCGATCCCGATCCCGCTCGCCCATGTCGACCCGTTCACCCTGCTGGTGGCGGTGGTGCTGTCGGCGCAGACGACGGACAAGAAGGTGAACGAGGTCACTCCGGCTCTCTTCGCCCGCGCCGGGGCTCCGGCGGCGATGGCGGCTCTGGAGGTGGAGGAGATCCGCCATCTGATCCGCCAGATCGGGCTCGCCGGGCAGAAGGCGAAGAGTCTCAAGGGATTGTCCCGGATTCTGGTCGAGAAGCACGGCGGCCAGGTGCCGCGCACTCTGGAAGAGCTCGAGGAGCTTCCGGGCGTCGGTCACAAGACGGCGTCGGTCGTTCTCAATCAGGCTTTTGGCCTCTCCGCGTTCCCGGTGGACACCCACATCCACCGCTTGGCGATGCGTTGGGGGCTGTCGGACGGCAAGAGCGTGGAAAAGACCGAGCGCGACCTCAAACGGGTGTTTCCGGAGGAGACCTGGGGCAAGGTCCACCTGCAGATCATCTACTTCGGTCGCGAATATTGCCCCGCTCTGTGGCACGACCTCGACGCCTGCCCGATCTGCTCCTGGGCTGCGTCGAAGCAGACCAAAGAGGCCGAGAGGCGGAAAAACAAGGCTTTACGGATTCGGGGGACAAAAAAAGACGGCCCCTCGT
>Ga0307508_10004136_pt1 | contig 14290 bp, 10 predicted proteins | sample 9_EM_MG_FD_203089 | JGI IMG/M metagenome (GOLD analysis project Ga0307508, IMG submission 203089) | Populus trichocarpa ectomycorrhiza microbial communities from riparian zone in the Pacific Northwest, United States - 9_EM | ecosystem: Host-associated > Plants > Roots > Unclassified | place... | reverse complement strand
ACAGGTAGCTGCCGCCGAGCACCGCGCTGGCGATGCCGGTGGCCGCGCGGGCGCCCTGGGTCAGCTGGGCGGCCACCGCCGCGACCACGGCGAACAGCATCCCGACCAGGCCGGTCGCGAGGCCGAACGCCACCGAACCGGCGGCCGGCAGCCCGGTCGCCAGCAGCCCGAGCGTGGCCAGCACCGCGATGGCCAGATTCGCCAGCGCGGTGACCAGCAGGGCGGCGGTGAGCGGTGCACGCCGGCCGATCACCGTGGCGCCCAGCAGCTCCAGCCGGCCGGTCTCCTCCTCGGTGCGGGTGTGCCGCACGACCGTCAGCAGGCTCATCAGCGCGACCAGGATGAACTCGGTCATCCCGATCTTCCACACGGTGAGGCCGCCGATCGACAGGTCGAACAGCGGGCCGCTCAGCGCGACGAGCGACGGGTTGCTGAGCACGCCGCTCACCGCGCGCAGATCGTCTTCGCTCGGGTAGAGCTTGAAGTAGTTGGCCGCGGTCCCCATCGGCATCACCGCGAGCCCGAGCACCCACACGGTCAGCCGGACCCGGTCGAGCCGCAGCGCCAGCCGGGCCAGGGCGCGGGTGCCGGTCAGCGAGTTCACCGGGCCACCTCCGCCTGCTGCTTGCCGTTGGCCGGCGCCCGGTCGTAGTGGCGCAGGAACAGCTCTTCGAGGGTCGGCGGCTGGCTGGTCAGGCTCCGGATGCCCACCGTGGTGAGCTGCCGCAGCACGGCGTCGAGCGCGGCGTTGTCCACGTCGAAGCGCACGGTGCCGTTGTGGGTCCGCAGGTCGTGCACGCCGGGCAGGGTGTCCAGGCCGGTCGCCGGCCCGGCCAGGTCGACCTGGATCGAGGTGCGGGTCAGGTGCCGCATGCCGGCGAGCGTGCCGGTCTCGACCGCGCGCCCGTCGCGGATGATGGTGACCCGGTCGCAGAGCGCCTCGACCTCGGCGAGGATGTGGCTGGACAGCAGGACGGTGCGGCCGTCGCGCTGCTGCTCCTCGCGGATCACCTGGCGGAAGACCTCCTCCATCAGCGGGTCGAGGCCGGAGGTGGGCTCGTCGAGCAGGAGCAGGTCGACGTCGGAGGCGAGGGCGGCGACGAGCGCCACCTTCTGCCGGTTGCCCTTGGAGTAGGTCCGGCCCTTCTTGCTCGGGTCGAGGTCGAAGCGCTCCAGCAGCTCGGCGCGGCGCCGGGTGTCGAGGCCGCCGCGCAGCCGGCCGAGCAGATCGATGACCTCACCACCGGACAGGTTGGGCCACAGGGTGACGTCGCCGGGCACGTACGCCAGGCGGCGGTGCAGCTGCGCGGCGTCGCGCCACGGGTCGCCGCCGAGCAGCCGGGCGGTGCCGGAGTCGGCGTGCAGCAGCCCGAGCAGGATCCGGATGGTGGTGGACTTGCCCGCGCCGTTCGGGCCGAGGAAGCCGTGCACCTCCCCGGTCCGCACGGCGAGATCGAGCCCGTCCAGCGCACGGGTGCGGCCGAACGTCTTGACCAGTGCGTCTACTTGGATCGCCTCGGTCATGGTCGTCATGCTCCTTCGGCCCCGGGGTCGGTCCCCGCGGCGGTAGGCGGATTGGTTGCCCGCGACGACTGCATCGTCTGCATCACCCGGCGGGCCTGGGCTACGAACTCGGGATCGAGCAGTGGATGGGAGTAGAAGTCGGCCAGCGCGCCGGCCATCCGCAGGTGCCCGTCGGCGGTGAAGATGTCGACGCCCAGCGCGCGGGAGACGTGGTCGTGCATCGCGAGGATCCCGGTCTGCATTCCGACGAGCACCGCCGCGTACGCCCGGTAGTCCTCGGTGACCTCCGGCGAGTTCATGCTGATCCACTTCTCGGTCAGGACCACCATGTCGTCGAACATCGCCGCGGCCCGGGGCGAGCCGTCGAGCAGGGCCCGGGTGACGTACTTGTAGAACAGCAGGATCGTCGGATGGACCGAGGGCAGGAAGCTCGGGCTGGCCATCTTGCCCTCGAAGACGAGCTCTTCCTTGATCTTCACGATCCGGTCCAGCACGTAGACGTCGCACGTCTCGCGCAGCGCCTCCTTGGACCCGAAGTGGTGCCGCAGCAGGCCCGACGACACGCCGGCCGCCTGAGCGATGTCGCGGACCGTCGTGCCGTCGACGCCGCGCTCGGCGAACAAGCCGATCGCGGCGTCCCTGATCCGCGCCCGAGCCGTCAGGTCCTCGAACGACGGATTGCCGACCGGATGCCCCATACACCCACCCCCTACACAAGCGTACGGCTCACTATACACGTGTGTAGCGACCCGGCAAGGGGGTTCAGGGGGTGACCGGCGGCGGCCGCTCGCAGCTGCTCTCCAGGTGCACGACCGCGCCCCGCCGCGAGGACTCGTCGACCGCGCAGAGCGCCTCGAGGACGTGGAACGCGAACGTCGCGCCGGCGCGCTGCGGTCCGCCCTCGATCGCGTTCGCCAGGTCCCGTACGCCGAGGCCGCGCCGGTATTGCTCCCTGGTCCCGACGGCGCCGAACAAACCGGTCACCGGCGGGAGCACCTGCCAGGACCGGTCGTCGTGCCGCTTCACCCGCACGTCGCCGTCGAACTGGTTGGGGTCGGGCAGCGACATCGTGCCCTCGGTGCCGTACACCTCGATGTGCGGCAGGTCGCTGTCCCAGACGTCGAAGCTCAGCTGCGCGGTGCCGAGCACGCCCGAGGCGAAGGTGAGCACCGCCGAGGCGTGCGTGGGCACCTCGACCTCGATGCTGTCCACCGCCCGCCCCGGCGCCGTGACCGTGCGCACGCTCGCCCCGATCCGGCTGGCCGCGACCATCGAGCGGATCGGGCCGAGCAGGTTCACCAGGCTCGCCACGTAGTACGGGCCCATGTCCAGCACCGGGCCGCCGCCGGCCTGGAACAGGAAGCGCGGATCCGGGTGCCAGGCCTCGGCCCGGCCGTACCCGACGAAGAACGACGTCCCGATCGGGTCGCCGATCAGGCCGTCGTCCAGGGCGCGGCGGGCGGTCTGGGCGGCGCTGCCGAGGAACGTGTCCGGCGCTGAGCCGACGATCCGCCCGGTGGCGGCGGCGACCTCGAGCACCCCGCGGGCGTCCGCTACGGTCGTGGCGAGCGGCTTCTCGACGTACACGTGCTTGCCGGTCCGCAGTGCCGTGGCGACCGTCCGGGCGTGCTGCACCGGCGGGGTCAGGTTGACCACGATGTCGATGGTGTCGTCGGCGTACAACTCGTTGTCGTCGCCCCAGGCCGCGATCGCGTGCTCCGCCGCGGCCGCGCGGGCCCGGGCGGTGTCGATGTCGCCGACCCGGACGATCTCCAGCTCCGGGTAGCGGCTCAGGCCGGCGACGTAGCGGCCGAAGATGTTGCCGCTGCCGAGAATGCCGATGCGGTGGCGTTGCCCCGCTGCTTCATTGCTCATGGTCGATTTGTACTCCATCATCGGCGCCGTCTGGTTCCGCTCACCGGAACCGGAACCTGGCCCGGCGGCGGCCGTAGGTGCCAGCGTCAGCGGGTGACCCGACCACGAACCACGACGGCTCCCGCCGCGAACGACCGGACCGCCGTCGCGGCCGAAGCGGCGCAGCGACTGCGCGCGGCGGCAGCCGCAGGGGTGCCCTGTCCCCCGGTCCGCGACCTGCTCGGCGACAGCGACGTCGAGCTGGCCTACGCGGTGCAGCGCCGGCTCACCGACGAGCGGCTCGCCGCCGGTGCCCGCGTCACCGGCCGCAAGATCGGCCTGACCTCGCCCGCGGTCCAGCGGCAACTCGGCGTGGACCGGCCGGACTTCGGCGTCCTCTTCGCCGACATGGACGTCTCCGCGCTGGGCCAGGTGCCGTACGGGCGGCTGCTGCAGCCCAAGGCCGAGGCCGAGGTGGCGTTCGTGCTGGGCGCCGACCTCGATGGCGACCACCTCGACGTGGCCGCCGTGCGGGCCGCGGTCGACTATGCCGTGGCCGCGCTGGAGATCGTCGACAGCCGGATCGCCGGCTGGGACATCACGATCACCGACACGGTGGCCGACAACGCGTCCAGCGCGCTCTACGTCCTCGGCGAGCGGCGCGTGCCGATCGCCGACTTCGAGCCGGTGGACGTGACGATGCGGCTCTGGGCCGACGACCGGCCCGCGTCCGAGGGCACCGGCGCCGCCTGCCTCGGCGACCCGCTCAACGCCCTGCTCTGGCTGGCCGAAGCCGCCCGCGACCACGGCGAGCCGCTGCGTGCGGGTCAGGTCGTGCTCTCCGGGGCGCTCGGCCCGATGGTGCCGGCCGCGCCCGGCATGACCGTCCGGGCGGAGATCTCCACGCTCGGCACGGTGACCGCGACCTTCTCCACCGAGCACCGCGAGAGCTTCGAGGACGGGAAATGACCAGGACCAAGGTGGCCGTGATCGGCTCCGGCAACATCGGCACCGATCTGATGATCAAGGTGTTGCGCCGCTCGCAGACCCTCGAGATGGCCGCGCTGGTGGGCATCGACCCGGATTCCGACGGGCTGGCCCGGGCCCGCCGGCTGCACGTGCCGACCACCCACGAGGGCGTCCGGGGCCTGATCGCGCTGGACGGCTTCGCCGACATCGACATCGTCTTCGACGCCACCTCGGCCAAGGCGCACGTCGCCAACGCGGCGGCGCTCGCCCCGTACGGGAAAATGCTCGTCGATCTCACCCCGGCCGCCCTCGGGCCCTATGTCGTGCCGCCGGTCAACCTCGACACGCACCTCGCCGACGACGTGCGCAACGTCAACATGGTGACCTGCGGCGGCCAGGCCACGATCCCGATCGTCTTCGCGGTCTCCCGGATCACGCCGGTGCCGTACGCCGAGATCGTCGCCTCCATCGCGTCGCGGTCGGCCGGTCCCGGCACGCGGGCGAACATCGACGAGTTCACCGAGTCCACCGCGGCGGCCATCGAGGCGGTCGGCGGCGCGGGCCGGGGCAAGGCGATCATCGTGCTCAACCCGGCCGAGCCGCCGCTGATCATGCGGGACACCGTGTTCTGCCTGATCGGCGACGCGGACCAGGAGGCGATCCGGGCGTCGATCGCCGAGCTGGTCGCCGAGGTGGCGCAGTACGTGCCCGGCTACCGCCTCAAGCAGGAGGTGCAGTTCACCCCGGTCGGTGCCGGCGAGCCGGTGCACACGCTGCTGCCGCCCGGCGCCGGGCCGGTGACCACCAAGGTCTCGGTGTTCCTCGAGGTCGAGGGGGCCGGGGACTATCTGCCCGCGTACGCGGGAAACCTCGACATCATGACCTCGGCCGCGCTGCGCACCGCCGAGCGGATCGCCCAGAAGGTGGCGGCACGATGAGCGCTCTCTACATCCAGGACGTGACCCTGCGCGACGGCATGCACGCCATCCGGCACCGCATCTCGCCGGACGACGTCGCGACGATCGCGGCGGCGCTCGACGCGGCCGGCGTGGACGCCATCGAGGTGGCACACGGCGACGGGCTCGCCGGCGGCAGCCTCAACTACGGGCCCGGCAGCCACACCGACTGGGAATGGATCGAGGCGGCCGCCGCGGCCGTGCGGCGGGCCACGCTCACCACGCTGCTGCTGCCCGGCATCGGGACGATCGCGGAGCTGGAACACGCCTACCGCCTCGGCGTGCGGTCGGTGCGGGTGGCCACCCACTGCACCGAGGCCGACGTCTCGGCGCAGCACATCGCCAAGGCGCGCGAGCTGGGCATGGACGTGTCCGGCTTCCTGATGATGAGCCACCTCGCGCCGGCCGGGAAGCTGGCCGAGCAGGCGAAACTGATGGAGTCCTACGGCGCGCACTGCGTCTATGTCACGGACTCGGGCGGCCGGCTGACCATGGACGGCGTCCGCGAACGCGTCCGGGCCTATCGGGCCGTGCTCGAGGATGGCACCCAGATCGGCATCCACGCGCACCAGAATCTGTCGCTGGCCGTGGCCAACTCGGTGGTCGCCGTCGAGGAGGGGGTCACTCGGGTCGACGCCTCGCTCGCCGGGCAGGGCGCCGGCGCCGGGAACTGCCCGATCGAGCCGTTCATCGCCGTCGCGGACCTCAACGGCTGGCGGCACGGCTGCGACCTGTTCGCCCTCCAGGACGCCGCCGACGACCTCGTCCGGCCGCTGCAGGACCGCCCGGTGCAGGTGGACCGGGAAACCCTCACCCTCGGGTACGCCGGCGTCTACTCCAGTTTCCTGCGGCACGCCGAGACGGCCGCCGAGCAGTACAAAGTGGACGTACGAACGATCCTGCTCGAGGTGGGCCGGCGCGGACTCGTCGGCGGCCAGGAGGACATGATCGTCGACATCGCCCTCGACCTGACCGCCCGCTGAGTTCGCCTACGCCGGCCGGAACGTCACCGGGAGGGCGAGCAGGCCGCGAGCGCGGAAGGACGGCCGCCAGCGCAACGCGTCTGCCGGGACGTCGAGACGCAACTCCGGCAGGCGCACCGCGACGGCCCGCAGCGCGGCGGCCACCTCGAGCCGGGCCAGCGGCGCGCCCAGGCAATAGTGGGCGCCGAAGCCGAAGCCCAGATGGGTCGCCGCGTTGGCGCGCCGCAGGTCGAGGACGCCGGGATCGGGGAACTGAGCGGGATCGCGGTGCGCCGAAGCCAGGCTCACCAGGACCGTGGCGCCGGCGGGAATCCGCACGCCGCCGACGGTGACGTCTTCGCGGGGGAAGCGCCGGATCGCGTACGGGGACGGCGCCGTCCAGCGCAGCAGCTCGTCCACGGCACCGGCGGCCGCCTCCGGGTCCGCCCGGAGCAGGTCGAGCTGGTCCGGATGGTCCAGCAGGGCGAGGATGCCGGCGCCGAGCAGGTCGACGGTGACCTCGTAGCCGGCCCAGAGCACCAGGAACGCCAGCGAGGTGAGCTCGTCCTCGGTGAGCTGATCACGGTCGTCGCGCGCGGCGATCATCGCCGAGATGAGGTCGTCGGCCGGCGCCGACCGTTTGGCGGCGATCAGGGAACGCAGCAGGTGTTCCATGTCGACCACGGCGCTCTGGGCCGCCGCCCGGCTGGGCGGTGCGATCAGGTCGCTGGTCCAGGCCCGGAACGCGGCCCGGTCGCCGGCCGGCACCCCCAGCAGCTCCCCGATCACCGTCAGCGGCAACGGCAGCGCCAGGTCGGCGATCAGATCGGCCTTGCCGGCGGGGGCGACGGCGTCGATCAGGCCGGCGACGACGGCCTCGATGGTGGGCTGCAACCGCTGCACCCGGCGGACGGTGAACGCCGCCGACACCAGGCGCCGGACCCGGGCGTGACCGGGATCGTCCATGTTGAGCAGGTTGGCGTCCAGCGCCGGCGGGAGCGCGAATCCCCGGTACCCCGAGGTGGAGTTGGCCTTGTCGAAGGCGAAGCGGGGATCGGCCAGCACCGGTCGCGCGTCGGCGTAGCGGGTGACCACCCAGACTTCCTCGCCGGTGGGCGTGCTGGCGCGATACACCGGCCCGGCGGCCCGCAGCCGGTCGTACTCCGGGAAAGGGTCGGCCATCGAAGCCGGATCGTTGGTCAGCTCCACCCGAGCCACCCTAACGTGGTTGCCGGCGGGCCTCGGACCGGGTAGAACTTGCGACCGACACCGACCAGAACATCGCGCCTACATCCTCCCGGGGCACCCCCGGCTCGGCTAACCCCATGAGCGGACCGGCGCCCTTCTCGGGAGAGTGCCTTGACCCGCAACGAAAACGACCTGATCCTGCGCCCGATCGCCGGGCGCGCCGAGCTCGATCTGTTCAACCGGATGCCGTACGTCCTCAATCCGGAGCTCGCCGGCGACCTGGAAGCCGGCCGGCGCCGCCCGGAGTGGATGTGGATCGCCCTGCGCGGCGACCACCTGATCGCGCGGGCCGCCTGGTGGGGCCGCGCCGGCGACGACACACCGCTGGTGCTGGACATCCTCGACGTCGAAGACAATGCCCAAAACGCTGGCGTACGGCTGCTCGAAACGGCCCTGGCCGCGATCGTCCCGCCCGGCACACCCCGGCCCGAGTACAGCCGCTTCCTGCCCGCCGACTGGCGCGACCACGCGGAGACCCGGCGCGCCGTCGAGGACCTGATCGCCATCCTCGAGTCGACCGGCGCCAAGCTGTTCGCCGAGCGGCTGCGCCTCGAGTGGCGCCCGGGAACGCCGGTGCCCGCGCCGACCGGCCGGCTGAGCTTCCGCCCGGTCCGCGACGACGGCGAACTGATCGACCTCATGGCGCTCGTGCTGGACGGCACGCTCGACGCGCACGGCCGCGACGACCTGACCCGGATGCCCGCCCGCGACGCCGCCCGCGCCCACTACGACGGGGAGCTGGCCCGATACACCAGCCCGCGGGACTGGTGGCGGATCGCGACGCTGCCGGACGGCACGGCGGCCGGCTTCGTCATCGCGGCGCGCAACGACTACAACCCGGTCATCGCGTACGTCGGCGTGCTGCCCGCCCAGCGCGGTCGCGGCTACATCGACGAGATCCTCGCCGAGGGCACCCGGGTGCTCGCCGCCCAGGACGTCCCCCGGATCCGGGCCGCGACCGACATGGCCAACATCCCGATGGCGAACGCCTTCGCCCGGGCCGGCTACGTCACCTTCGAGCGCCAACTGACCATGACCTGGTAAAACGCACAGTCAGTGGCAGGTCAGGGGCACGGATGCCGTGTACGAGACCTGGCCGAAGCACACCACCCGGGCCAGCGCCCACCACTCGCCGCCCGTCCGGGCACGCGGCGGCGCGCACACCGTGAAGGTCAGCGTGCCGGTTTCGCCGGCGGGCACGTCGAAGCCCTGGATCGGCGGGTCCACCGACAGGTCGTCGCCGGGTTCTCCCCAGGTGCCGTAGGGGCTGAGCAGCTGAGCCTCCCCGCGCACGGCGCTGCGGGCGTGGTTGGTCAGCCGCAGGGTCAGCGTGGCCTGCCCGCCCGGCGGGACGGTGAGCTGTGCCGGTTCGAGCACCGCCGCGATGTCCGCCGGCTCGAGGTGTTCGGCGCCGTTCAGCGGGACGGTGATCGCCACCGCGTCCTCGAGGACCTGGCCCAGGTGGTCGTGGATCTGCGCGGCGAGGAAATACCGGCCGGGCGCGGCACCGGCCGACGCGACGGTGAGCACGAAATCGGTGTGCCCGCCCGCCTCGAGGTCATACCGGTACGGGCCATCCGGGCTGACCGACAGCCCGGCCGGCACGTCGAGCTCGACCTTGCCGGCCGCGGCGACGGTCGCCGACGCAACGGTCACCCGGAAGGTCCCGGGCTCCCCGGAAACCGGGTGGATGTGCACACTGACCGGCAGGTTCCCGATCGGCGCCGGCCCCTTGTTGTGCAGCCAGTACCGGGTGAAGATCGGCTGCGCCGGCTCGGTCACCGGCACGCCGGCACCACTGGGCCGCGAAGTCCGGACCGGCACCGCGCTCAGCGTGACCACGTCGGCCGGGGCCAGGGTGACGACCAAGTCACCGCCGTTCACCTCAACCGCCGGATCGGCAGCCGCCGTGCTCTCCTCCAGCACGGTCGTGACGGCCGGGTCGCGCAGCCCGCCGAGCAGGCTGACCCGGGCCCGCGCGGGCGACCCGCTCGACTCGTAGAGCCGCACGGTCACGCCGTCCGCCGGGTCGACCTCGCCGCCCAGCCCGGCCGCCATCGGATTTCCGCGCGGCTTGAGCGCCGCCAGCACGACCTGCGGCGGCTCCACCGAGCCCAGGCTCGCGCGGGCCGGCAGCGTTCCGGGTCCGGCGGCGACCACGTCCGTACGCAGCGGATGGTTGAGCTCCTGCCCGGCGCGGACGAAACCGGCCCGGCGCCAGTCCCCCGGGCCGGCGACCAGGCTGTAGCGGAACGTGTGGCTCCAGTGCTGGAGCGCGAATCCGGCGCCGTCGGGCGTGCCGCGGCGCGGGCCGTCGATCCACACGCCGCTCGGCCAGCCGGTGCAGGCGCGCATCACCGACAGGTACAGCGTGCCGTCGATCTGCGCCACCGAGCCGGGCGTGCCGTGGTTGACCAGGGCCACCGAGTAGTCGGTGAGGCTCTCCACGTCGCCGTTGAGCGCAACCGGCTGCCGCACGTCGATGGTGGCGTCCGCGAGGTCGGCGGTCAGCGCGTCGATCTCGGCGCCGGTCACGATCAGCACCGGCAGGGCTCGGGGCGCGCGCAGGTCGGCGCCGGGCACCCAGACCTCCGCCCGGGGCCGCTCGGCCGGCACCAGCACCCGGCCGGTCTCGGCCAGGGCCGCCCGGTAGGCGTCGCCGGCCGCGTCGAGCACCGCTTCGGCGAACGCGTTGCCGGCGCCCAGCACGATGCGTACGTCGGGCAGGTTCGAGTCGGCGTCGAGCGCGCCGTAGCGAGGGCCGTCCGGCAGGGTGCGGGTGGCGGTGACGCCCTGGCCGACCAGGCGGGCGAGCAGCGTGCGGACCCGCTCGCGGTCCGGCACGTCGTCGGCGGCGATCACCTCGGCGACGCCGACCGCCAGCTCGCGGCGGCTGCCGTCGGGAGCGTGCAGCGCGATCCGGGCGGTCGACGACAGCCCGGCCCAGGTGTGCGCGGGGTTGTCGAGCGTCCACAGGTTTTCGGCGGTGTCGGCGTCCGGGAAGCCGAACGGGCGCCCGATCGCCGCGAAGCCCACCTCGGACACCGGCAGGGCGCCGGGCAGATCGAGGTCGAAGCGTACGCGCAGCAGCCGGTCCTGGCCGATCGAGCCGTCGACGTGGGTCCGGAAGTCGATCCGGTCGCCGTCCCGCCAGAGCAGCACCTCGCGGGTGACCCGCAGGCCGTCGTGTTCCGCGACGCTCACCAGCCGGCTGCCCAGCGCGCTGTGCTCGGCCCGGACCGCTGCACGGTTCGAAGCGAAACCCCGGCCCGGGCCCTTGGGCAGCAGGTGCCAGGGTCCCTCGCCCCAGAACGGGTGCACGTCGTACTCGTCCTGCACGACCAGTTCCCCGCCGAGCCCACCCGGCCGCAGCAGATCCCGCCCGGTACGCCGGTCAACAATGCGGCACAGGGCACCGCCGCGCGCCGGATCGGCCTCCACCGAGAAGATGTCGTTGCCGATCGCGGTCGTGCCGGGCTCCAGAACCCAACCGGCGGCCCGCTCGGCAGCGACCGCGTGGAAGACCCGATAACCGAGCGCCGGCACATCGCCGGCCAGAAACGACAGGTCGACCTCGGCCAGCGTGCCGTCATCGTGGCGGCGGACCCCGTCCACCGACACGGGCACCTCCACACCGTCTTCATCGCGGACACCGACGTCCCGCGGTCCGGGCACCGGATAGCTGAGCCGCACCTGAGTCGGGCCCCCGCGGGCCCAGGACAGCGGGTTGACCACCAGCAGGGCCTGGCCGTCGCCGGTGGTGTCGGCGTGCGTCGCGAGGTGCTCGACGGCGGCGCGGCGGGCGGTGCCGGCCAGCGCGTGCGCCTCCCGCCACCCGGCGAGCAGGTCCAGGTAGACCTGGTCGGATTCGGTGCCGGTGACGGCGTCGTGGTGGGCCCCGTACGCGAGCAACCGCCACGCCTTGTCCAGCGCCTCGCTCGGGTAGCGGTCGCCGAGCAGCGCGGCCAGGGTGGCGAGCCGCTCGGCGTCCAGGACCAGCGTCTCGACCGCCCGCTGGGCCTGCTTGGTGTCGATGTAGGAGACGTCCTTGCCGGGGTAGACCGGGTTCATGTCGCGGGTCTGCGGCGACATCACCCGGCCGGCCGGGTCGTGCGCCGGACCGCGGCCGGTCAGCTCGGCCCGGACGGCGGCGAAGAAGTCCCGGGGCAGCCCCATCCGGAACCGCGGCCACTCGTAGCGCTGCGGCCAGGCCCGGTGGATCTCGGTGCACCAGCGGGACGGGATGTTGTGGTCGTGGCCCACCGGCAGCAGCACGTTGCGGGTCGCGGCGACCTTGCGCAGTTCCCGGTACTGGGCGTACGCCTCGGCCATCGCCGCCTCGAGGGTCTCCTTGCGCTCGACGTCCCAGCCCGCGACGTAGTGGTTGGCCATGTACACGGTCAGCAGGCCGCGGCCGGTCGGCGAGAGCCACTCGAACTCGCTGGGGAACTGCATGCGGGTGATGTCGCCGGTGTGCCGTTTCGCGCCGACGTGGTGGAACGGGCCGCGCGCCCAGGCGCTCGAGGTGAGCCCGGCGTCGGCCATCAGGCCCGGGAACGCCGGGTCGTGGCCGAAGACGTCGAGCATCCAGGCGGTCCGCGGGTCGCCGCCGAGGACGTCACGCTGGTAGCCGACGCCGTAGACGGCGTTACGGATCGTCGACTCCGGATGGGTCAGGTTGGTGTTCGGCTCGTTGTACATCCCGCCGACCAGTTCGACCCGGCCGTCGCGGATCATCCGGCGCAGGTCCGCCCGGTCCTCGACGAACACGTCCCAGTACGGCTTGAGATAGTCGATCTCGGCCAGCACGAACTGGTAGTCCTGGTCCAGGCGGGCCGCGTCGAGATGCGCCCGGACCAGGTCGAAGGCGGTCCGCACGAAGGCCGGCCGCAGCTTCTGCACCCCGGGCACGTCCGGCAGGTCCTGCCAGAGCTCGGTGAAGCCGCGCTGGGTGTTCCACCAGACCGGGTCGTAGTGGAAGTGCGAGACCATCCACATCGTCCAGCCGGTGGCCGCCGCCCGCAGCTCGCCGTCGGCGGTGACCCGTGCGGTGTCACTCTCGGCGATAGCGGTGACCCGGTGCACGGAGCCTTCCCGGGCCGGCGCGGCGATCACCACGCCGACCTCGACGACCTGCTCCTGCCCGCGAGCAGGAGCAGACACCAAGACCGGTTCCGGCGTACGCACGGAAGGCCCCTCGACGCGGACCCGCACCGCCCCGGTCGTTCCGTCGCCCGCGAGGGTGACCCGGACGACCTGGCGTGGCGCGGCGGCGGGCCCGAGGAACAGGTCGGTGCCCTCGATCAGCCGGATCTGCATGGCGTGCCCTTCAGCTGCGCGGTGGGGTCCACCGGAACGGTTGTGCGGTCGCCCAGCCGACGCCGAGCTCGGAGAACAGCCGGCTCCCGGCCGTGGCGCGCCGGACCACTTCCGGCAGGTCGCCCAGCTCCGCCTGGTCGACCGGGGTCGGTGCCGGGCCGCGCCGGACGGCCTCGACGACCTGGGTGAACGCCCGGGTGCCGGCCAGCGGGACGCGCAGCGCGACCCGGGGATCGGCCACGTGCTCGAGCAGGTTCTCCAGCAAGTCGACGCGGGAGTACACGCTTTCGCCGGCGGGCGTACTCAGCCGGTCCTCGGTGTAGTGCAGGACCGCGGTGCCCGCGCTGCCGGTCACCTCGACGGTGGGCTCGCGAGGCTGCTCGGCGCAGAGCGTCAACGCGATCGTGACGGTGGTGCCGCGCGCGGTGACGACCCGGGCGCTGGCGGTGTCGTGCGCCTCGGCGGACCGGGTCCGGTAGGTCTCGACTTCGATCGCGCCGACCGCCTCGGCGCCCGGCGAGCCGTCGAGCAGCAGGCCCAGGGCGACCCCGTGGGCGAACGGGTTGGTCAGCGCCCCGTCGTTGACCGGCCGCCCGTCGAGCGTGCGGCGGCCGGCCCACTGCGCCCGCGACCAGTAGGACGGGTCGCGCCACCACAGCCCGGTGACGCCGATCCGGGTCAGCCGGCCGAGGCCGCCGCCGGCGATCAGCCGGGTCAGCTCGTCCACGGCGGCCGACCCGTTCGCCTGGAATCCCACCTGGCAGGCGACACCGGCGGCGCGCTGGGCGGCGAGCAGCTCCTCGAAACCGTCGAGGCTGGGCGTCGGCGGCTTCTCCAGCAGCACGTGCGCGCCGGAGCGGAACGCCAGCAGCGCCAGGTCGACGTGGGTGTGCACCGGGGTGGCCAGGACCACCACGGTCGGCTCGACGGCGGCGATCAGCTCCGCGGCGTCGGCGGCGTACTTCGCCGTACCCGCCAGGGCGCGTTCCTCGTCGCCGAGCGGGCGCGGGTCGGCCACCGCGGCCAGCCGCACCCGCCCGGCGGCGTCGAGCCGGGACAGGCGATCCAGATAACCGCGGCCGAAGCCGAAGGCGCCGACCAGCATGACGCTGGGCCGGCCGGCGGATCGGTTGGGCATTGCGGGACTCCCGGTCGTTGCGATGGGTACGGTCAGGCGCGGGTGATGCGTACGAAAAGCGCGGTCTTGGTGTAGATCGCGAGCGCCCGGTAACCGGGGGTGCGCACGGTGATGGTGTCGAACCGGCCCGACAACCGGTGCGCGCTGAGCACCGGCACCACGTCGCAGCCCTTCTCCACGGTCAACTCCAGCACGCTGCCCCGGCCGATCGTGGCCGAACCGGCGACGGTCAGGGCCGGGTCGCCGGCGCGCTGCCGGGTGGCCGCCGCGGCCAGCACCCCGCCGGACTGGCGGTAGTCGCCCCGGATCGACGTGCTCTG
>Ga0307508_10004135_pt1 | contig 14290 bp, 16 predicted proteins | sample 9_EM_MG_FD_203089 | JGI IMG/M metagenome (GOLD analysis project Ga0307508, IMG submission 203089) | Populus trichocarpa ectomycorrhiza microbial communities from riparian zone in the Pacific Northwest, United States - 9_EM | ecosystem: Host-associated > Plants > Roots > Unclassified | place... | reverse complement strand
CCCCGCGAGGGGGGGGGGGGGGGCAGTCTTCCGTCCTTTGTCCTGACGGCCTTCCTGTATATAGAGAGATCTTGTGCCTGCATAATACTGTAACACAATCTTCACGTTTATCGATCCATATATTCCAACAGAGTCCCTTGGTTTCCTCACGGCACCTCAAAACACCCTACCACTCCGAAATTTCCTTCGAAAAACTGGCCTAGGCCACCCCTCCCAACTCCGATTCGATGACGACCACAACCCAAAATATGGCTCCTACACCTCCGACTCAGCCTCGTCTGAACCAGACTTTGACGCTTTCGAACCCTGAAAATGCGACAACCACCATGTTGAGATGGGAAAGGGCGGGTGGAGGAGGATTTGCCCTACCATTGTCTGATTTCCCCTCGATACCACTATGTGGCGCAACTTGCTTTCTTGCTTTGCAACAATTCCCCTGTTTGTATGTTTTCTTTGTTGGCGGTTTGGGAAAGATGGGAGCCCCACGGGGGTGGTATGGCGAGGAGGAGCGCAGATAGCCTGTAGTGCTAAGCGTAATAGATTGAAGTTGCAACTTGTTTCCTAGTTTCCTTAATAAAAGAATCACGCACGCACTTTCCGACAACCCTCTTGTCCTGTCCTCCTTGCTGTGCGCTGCTCGGCCGCCGCCGTCTCTGTCAAGTTCGCAGCGCGCCGCTCGCTCGCCGCCATCACTGTCCTGCTCGTTGCGCGCCGACCACTCGCTGCGCGCCGTCCTTGTCCTGTCCTCGTTGCGCGCCGACCGCTTGCTGCGCGTCGTCCTTGTCCTGTCCTCGTTACGCGCCGACCGCTTGCTGCGCGCCGTCCTTGTCCTGCCCTCGTTGCGCGCTGACCACTCGCTGCGCGCCGTCCTTGTCCTGTCCACTATCGGGAGCCTAGCCTGACCCTGCCCCATTACAATGCCCGTGTTGTATCTAGACACCAAGAAGTGTTAATCGTCCGCAAATTCTCCCATGTGGTGGGCGAACCTCATGTTAATAACCGCTCATGGCATTGCCCTGTTGATATTTTCCAGTAGACTTTCCCCCGCGCATCGGGCGTAGATATTAAGCGCTCGAAACTCCGTGAGGTAGGCTTTGATAACTCCTTTCTACTCGGTTTCCCGAGTTTTCTTTTCCTGGTGGCAGCCTCTTGCCTGTCGTGGTACTCGGTTCGCAGATCCGCCGCGTACCTGGCCCTGGTATCCCGATCACCGTTGATCTGCCGCCTGTGCTGATGCCAATCTCTGGTCGTTCTGGTCAAGACTGTTGCGACCCACATAATCCACTGAGCGTCCGTAGTGTCGGGATAGAAATTGATGATTTCTTGTACCGATTCCCACCAGGAGGTGAACGGGGTCATGGGTTTTCGGTCGAACTCTTTAGGGTCCTTGAGTTTAAGTTTCGCAACGTTATCTGGGGGGTGGCATTGGTCCTTGATCTCCCTAGCGGCCCGCACTGACCCTGTCACAATCTCCAGCAACTCTTCGTGTTACAGGGTGTGGTATCTCGTGGCTCGGTTTGGTCGGTGCGGAGGCGTGTGTCCTCCCTGGGGCGACGTCGGAGATGGAGGCTGTGAAGGTGATCACGGGGGCTGAGGTGGCCTTGGGGGCTGCCTGCCGCCAACTCCGCCAGCTCCCGGGGTGGTCCGCGTGCCTCGCGTTACTGGGGAGGTAAATCGGGATGGAAGGAGTGTGAGCCAGTGGTGGGTGGCCCCCGCTCTTGGTGTTGGGGGGATGGCCCCCAACAGGTTGCTTATCTCTGATGCTGGTAGCCAGACCTGGGCCGTCTGGTCGACTGCCGATTGTAAATACGTGGGGCGTGTGGGGTTAGCAGGAGCATCTATCAGGGTTCCTATCTGAGTTTTCAGGGTCTGCTGTTGGGCAGCTAGCTCGGCTGTCTTTTTCTGCTGGTCAGCCGGCCATTTCTCACAGTTCTAGTTCCAGACCGCTTGCTCGTGCAGGCATTGCTGGCTGGCTACCTGGAGGAACTGGAGCGCGTCCTGGAGTCAAAGTACGCGCATGTCCCAGATTGCCTCCTCGTTTGCCTTGTCTGCATCTCGCTGGTTAATGGCACTCCAGATGTCACTGGTGAATTTTTGGGATGCGTTCGCAGTACAGACCAACTTCGTCGGGAGCCATTTGTGGGAGGCTACCGCGTTGGCCGGTGCTTTCTTGTAGACGTATTCCATGGCGGCGGTTATTTGGCCGTATGTCTGCTCGATTATTTGGATCCGGAAGTCTGAGTGATCGTAGGCCCATCAGGAAAAAAAAACGTGTATCCGTACGCACAGTCTGCGTCCTGACGCACCAGGCGCTCGGGACGCTCTGGACGCACCCTGGCAGCGCACATACCGCTCCCAACGCAAAATGCACAGGCAATGTGAATTCGGACGCAGCTCGCCACGGTGCCGTGCGTCTGGATGCAGCTCGCCACGGTATCAGCTTACCGGACAGAGCATGGCAAGGCATTTTCCTTCTGGACGCAGCATGGCAGGGCATTTTCCTACTGGACGCAGCTGTGTCAGGGCAAATGGTGTCCAGACAACGCGTGTCATAGCAACACGGTCACGCTGGCTGTCAACGCACAGAACATCGCAGCAAATACTCGCGTCGCATTCGCAAACACGCAGCGGGTTCCAGGCATAGTGACTCACTCCAGCTCTATTCTTTATATCTAATGTACATCTATATATGCTACTACCACACTTCGTGTTCCCAGCGCAAACACCCAGCGTCACACCCATCGCTGCGATCATCACATGTGGTAATGCTGTTTTGACGTGCGTAGCATTGCTCTGCGTGTCGGAAACAAAGAAAAGTTGGCAACTACGACACGACCCGAGGAGCAGGGCGCGATAAGGAGGACGCGATGAGGAGGACGCGATGAGGAGGATGCAATGAGGAGGACGCAATGAGGAGGACGCAATGAGCACAACGACTATGAGGAGGATGGCGATGAGGCCAGCGGCGGGGACGATAGCGAATAGGACGCGGCGAGCATGATGGCGAGCCTTAAGACGTGGCGAGTATGATGGCGAGCTTTGTGACATGTTAGCGCAGCTCTCAGAGTGACAGAGGAAGGGCTGGGAAGATGTACGTACACAGTGACGAGTACGATGTCATTGAGGGTGCCGGCGGCGAGAACGATAACGAGTAGGGCGCAGTGAGTATGTGAGCGAGTAAGACGCAGCGCGAGGAAGATGCGACTAGTACGATGCCAATGCAAAGTGCCAAGCCATTGCTAACAATGCGCTTCCCCAAGTTTCAGCTTCGCTCCTAGATAGACCCCTGTTTTCTTCTCCTACAAGTCGTCGTCGTTCTTCGCGTTGCCATCATACTCGCCACGACATTTTTCTCATCGACATCTTACTCGTTGCGCCTTTCTCGCTATGTTACTCACCACTATCCTTACTATTACCATCAAACTCATCGACATCCTCCTGATTGACATCGTACATACTACTCGTCACGTTGTATTGTACAACTTCCCGCTGTCTGTCACTCTGGGAGCTGCGCTAACTATGTCACAAAGCTCGCCATCATACTCGTCTCATCTTTCTCGCCATTATACTCGCCGCGTCCTACTCGCTATCGTCCTCGCCGCCAGCACCCTCATTGACATCGTACTCGTCACTGTGTATGTACATCTTCCCAGCCCTTCCTCTGTCACTCTGAGAGCTGCGCTAACATGTCACAAAGCTCGCCATCATACTCGCCGCGTCTTACTCGCCATCATGCTCACTGCGTCCTATTCGCTATCGTCCCCGCCGCCGGCCTCATCGCCATCTTCCCCATAGTCGTCATGCTCATCGCGTCATGCTCATCGCGTCGTGCTCATCGCGTCATACTCATCGCGTCGTGCTCATCGCGTCCTCCTCATCGCGTCCTGCTCATCGCGTCGTGTCGTAGTTGCCAACTTTTCTTTGTTTCCGTCACGCAGAGCGATGCTACGCACATCAAAACAGCATTACCACATGTGATAATCGCAGCGATGGGTGTGACGCTGGGTGTTTGCGCTGGGAACGCGAAGTGTGGTAGTAGCATATATAGATGTACATTAGATATAAAGAATAGAACTGGACTGAGTCACTATGCCTGGAACCCGCTGTGTGTTAGCGAATGCGACGCGAGTATTTGTTGCGATGTTCTGTGCCTTGACAGCCAGCGTGACCGTATTGCTATGACACGTGTTGTCCGGACGCCATTTGCCCTGACATGGCTGCGTCCAGTAGGAAAATGCCCTGACACGGCTGCCTCCAGAAGGAAAATGCCCTGACACGGCTGCGTCCAGAAGGAAAATGCCCTGCCACGCTCCGTCCAGTAAGCAAATGCCATGGCGTACTGCATCCGGACGCACGGTGCTATGGCGATCTGCGTCCGAGTTAAGCAGGTTGCGTCTGAAACGTTCAGAGCGTCTAGTGCGTCCGGACGCTAAGGACGCAATTTTTTTTTTCCTCATGCCGTCCCGCAAGCGTTGTACAACTACTCCAGATCCCACTGGGCCTGCTGCTGCTGCTGAGCCAGGACGCGTACCCATAGGGCAGGCCCCACGATTTCCACCATGGGTTGGCTGGGGGTGGTTCTGTTGTAGATTACGACGGCCGTAGGAGGGTATTCCACTCATAGCATGTCCACGTTGGAGGACGGGGCAGCAGGGTTTGGGTTGGACATGCCTGTGTTTTTTAGCGCGTCGATTGTGAAAGGTGACTTACTGAACCAAGATTATAGTGTGATACCGGGATACTAAGGTACTACGGCAGTGATGGATGTTGAAGTCAGGTTTCACGTGTGGATAGCGGATTTTGGAGAGCGAGAGAGCGCCTTGGATTTTGTTCACAGAGTTATAATCTTAGGTTCGTTGTTTGGTTTTCGGTTGAGCTTTCTCTTTCCTTGCGGTGTTCCTGAGGATGCTTATATCCTCTTGCCATCTGGCCATGTAATCTCTCTTGACAGCCTTTTCCCTTGGAGTTTGATGTCTGTCCTCCTTCGCCCGCCCGCCGGAGCTGGGGTCGCGTGTTGAGGGTTGATTGGTCCTGATCGGTGCTAGCGTTAAGGCCTCCGTCGTATGGTTCGTCCCCGCCACGTAGCCTCGGAGGGACTTACGTGGCCCTGCAAGACTCCATCGGCGATATGAGAATTCCATCCCATTCCCTTCTGTCTTACAGGTGGACTTACTCATTCCGGCGCACGGGGTATTTCTCTCTTTTTCGACGAGTTTCCATACCCCGCACCTTATCTCCCGTCTAGACTCTCTGAACCCTAGAGTCGTCATAAACTGGGTCTATGGCTTGCTTTTCCCCCGCGCCGCTGACGTCAATCCTGCTGCAGCTGCTACCAGCTTCGGTTCTTACCCGGGGAACGGTGCGCGATTTCGGATAGAGAATTACGGGCTTGCGTCACCCAACATTTCCGTATCGCGCCCTGCGCATTTTCGCCTGCTAGGTTTAGGTGACCCTATTCGGAACATAACAACACTGCTAGACCACCAATCAGTCCTATCTGGAGGATACACTTCCAACTCACCTCGTCACACCGGTGCCGCTTTGGCCGCGCTAAGGATATACGGTCTGGTCGCGAGACAACTTCAGCCCCACCTCTGCCGGCACAAAGGCTAATATAGCCTCACTCTATCTCCAATCTGCAAAAAGTTTTCCCGATTCCACCTCTTCATCAGTTTACTTCCGACCACCGTGCTATTTGGAGGGTCCAGTCCGAGCTTTCCAATTCAATCGAACCCAACCCCGAGAATTGTAAGACAGCTACACCCAGCTAACCAACCATTGACTCCTCCGAGGGCCGCAGGTCAACTGTCCACACTGTAGCCAATCAGCGGTTTGCATTCCGCTAAACGAGTCAGCTTCGTATCCACGACGCCCGACGGCGTCACCAGATAAGATGTATACGCACCACCCGTGGCCCCTAACTACATTACTCGTTCCCAAATGATTCTACCTCTCACACGCTGCCGGCCTTCCCCGAGATAGGGGGAGGAATTTGCGGGAAAGAAGCGCACTAAGTCGTTGCAGTGGCGATGGAACCACGGTTGGGGATTTAGCGGGTTCACTAAGCCGCAACTGGCCGAGTTTGGTGTTACCTCCGATTAATTGCGTAGAAAGACGTGTACACCGAGGAAGAAAAATAAAATGGCAATGTAAAAGAGTAACTCCTTTACATCTGTTCCTGATGTGTAAAAGCTGGCTAACTGTGACTCAGTTCCCAATATATCAGTACTGCGATGTACTTCGGAGTTAGCTCAACAGAAACTGCAAGTAGATATCCCACTCTCTTGCACCGCACTAAAACAGGTTCACGATCAGCGACTTGCTCGCATCTGCTTGCTCACCAACCTGAAACCACTCAACCCAAGAAATGCCTACTAGAGTTCACGAACAGCTCCACCCTTTCTACGCCAATTAAAACAATTAAAGGTAATCGTGTTCCCCTTCTCTCACCAATGCCCTCCTGTGCGTTTACAGTTCTTCTGGTTAATGTCATGCTGGCGAAAAGCTCGCAGTAATGGCCAAGCTGTAGTCGAAAACACAGAAACCACACCACGGAAGTTATCATGGCTCTGCCGGACCAAGACGGGGCACCGTCTGTCCGGGCAGTACCTCAGTAGGACGAGAAATCGGCCCACCCGGCAATGCTGGTGGTACCGGTACCCGACCCAGACCCGGGAGCACCTCTTCAAAGTGTGTCCGGAGTGGAAGGGCGGGCAGAAGATCCTGTGGGCGGAGGCGCGCAAGGAGACTCGGAGGTGGAAAGATCGGTGGAAAATCCGGGACCGCCTGGTGGATGAGAGATGCGGGCGGGCGGTGCCGGAATTCCTTCCCACCACAGATGTGGGATGGTGGGCCGGCCGGGGAGTATGCAGTGAGCGAGGTGGCGGAGATGGAGCTGTGGGAGTAGGAGGAGGAGCAAAGGGCTGCGGCCGAGGAGCGTGGCACTGGGGGGGGAGCTACCGCTGTTGCTTCCCACGCCGGACTTCATAGCATCCGCAGGAGAGGAGTAAGGGAGGGTTACGTTTACCTTTGTTTCTTTCTTTTATCCTTCACGCCCGCACGGACCCTTTTCCTTTGTAATTTCCTTGGTTTAGTGCGCGTCACTGGGGACTGGCCGGGCGGACGGCAGAGGGGAGCTTGCAACGTGTCGCCACCGCGTGGATAGCTGACAGAAACGGACTGCACATAATCTAGCAATGATCTAGATAGGTCGCAGGCAAGTAATTATTAACCAAAAAAAACCCACCACGGAAGATAGGCCAAGGGTGCAAACGGATCATCGAATATTACTCGCTGCTCAGCTCACCTCACGACCCACACCAGTCCGGTTCACCTTCAAAAAAGCCCGTCGGCCGTCAGCGGTGAATTAGCTTCGAGAGACTCGTGGAGCGTAGTTCTAGCCGAGCCCTGCATTAGCCCGGACGTACTGTTGGGACCACTGTTTGCAGCAATCTCCGCTCCGACGATACCAAAAATTATCGTCAATTCTGAGGTAATCGCGCAACGGGTCCATTCTTCCCCTACTAATTACTCCCCATCCGATCCACCTAATCAGGAAACCCACCCGAGTAATTTGAGCCAACCGAATGTAGGATTGTTTTTTGTTTTTTTTGTTTATTCATTACTCGTATGCGACCTAGTTAGATCATGACGAGGGGCGCGAGCCCATATGTACAGTCCGTTTCCCCGCCGCAAACCGCGCGAGGCGGAACAGTGCAAGCGTCCCTTTGCCCTCCGCCCAGGCCTGTCCCAGAGAAAGTGGAAGCGCACCAAGGGAATTACATAAGCAAAAACAAAAGGAATGCCGAACGAGGGGGCAGCCCCCTACTCCGATTCCGCCGTCGCCATGAACGACGGGGTGGGTAGGAACAGCCGGTGTTCCTCCCCCCCATCGTCCTCGGCGCCGCGCTCCTCCGCCCTCCTCTCCTCTTCCTGCTCCCCTCTCTCCCGGAGCTCCCCCTCCGACACCTCACTTCCCGCATCCTCCACTTCCACCGCCGGCCCTGTCTTCCCGACATCCGTCGAGGAGAGGAAGTCTAAAGTACTAGGCCAAAAGTTTCCTTACACCCAGGTACAACTGCCCATGATGCCCTCACTCAACCTTCTCGATCCCCACAACCACAATTTAGAAAGTCTCAGTAGTTGGCATACATCATGAATATATACTAATAAAGCTTCAATGGAATTTCCAGCCCGTAAAAATCATTATTTTATGCAAAGTAGGGTGACCAAACAAATTTTCCTTTGACCAAGGTAGCCCATTTCAACCACGGATACAGCAACCTACATTCACTGGAAAAAATGATGGACTGTTGGGAGGCCTTCTTAGCTACGTTGATAATCTTATATAAAATCGGCATGCAATTCTAAGTCATTGTGGTTGAGTAATGCCATATGGGAGAAAAGTTGGTGTTGAAACTGGTTGCTGTGTAATATTTTTGTATGAGAGTCCCAAACAAAATCCGAAGTCACTTTTCAACTCGTGCATAACACAATTTCGTGCGCCACCAATATAAAATAAAAGTTGTCAAGATTTTTATAGATGATAATTCTTACGATTCTAAGACGTCTGTGAAAGGCACAGTTTTTTTCCGTCAAGTAAAGAGTGGTTTTTGGTTGTGTGAAAACGGGCATTTTTGGGCCCCTGTACGGAAACTTTTGTCCCTGTACTTTAGTACCGCCTGGCTTGCCCCTGGTTCGGCGAAGAGCTGGTGAGCCTTTAGCCTCCCCCTTCCCTTCCCCGTCTCCTTCCACACCTCCTTCCACAGCACCTTCTGCTGCTTTCTCCACTTCGGGCACCCCTTCAGGAGGTGCTCCCTTGTCTGCCTTGGGTGCGGGCACCACCAGCACTGGGCCGTCGGCCTGCACATTGTCCAGTGGAGGTATTCGCCGGTATCCGCGTGCCCCGTCTTCAGCTGGTAGAACCTAGCGGCAAGCCGCTTGGCACTACCCGCAACTGTGCCGTCTGGCCTTTGGCCCTTCGGCATTCTGTATTTCTTCTTGGAGGTCCGGCCTCCAGCCCACTTCCGTGCCTCTGCCCACTTCTTCTCAGCGATCTCCCGCTTGATGTTGGCGAGGGATCTGGGGAGCGGTGTTGGGCGCTCCTCCGGCCGGTGCGAGTAGGTCCACCCCTCCACGCCGTGAGCGTCCGGCTCATCCGCTGCGAGCTTCGCCCACTCATCCGCCTTCTCGTTTCCTTCCACCCCCTCGTGTGCCGGGCACCACCTGACTTCGATGGTGATGTCTGGCGCTGCGTGCCGGAGGGCGCTGATGTGCTCCCTCGCTTCCAGGGAATATAGGATTGTGGTGCAGTGCCGTGACGCTAGTATGTATACCCGGAGAACGCCTAGCAAAGAGCGACGCAGCGCTTGCGAGGGTTGTCACGCTCTATTTGATGATCGCTTCGGCGTCTCTAAAATCAGTCGCTATTTAATTAACGTCGGTCGCGGTCCAAGTAGGCACGCATTTGCATGTGTAACACGACCTACTGCCTCCTTTTTGGTGCTGATGTCTACGTCTGAATTTTTGGTAGATGCCCTCAGTATGTTGACGACTAGCAGCCGGATGACGATAGAGATAAGTGTGGGACCCGCATTTGAACCACGTACCACAACAGTCGTTACGTCCGCCCGTCGCCTTTGGTGCCCCGGTATTGCCCAAAATATCGATGGCGCCGGCCTCGACCTCCGCAAGAGGAACATGCTCTCCCAACAGAATCCAGAGCCCATGGACGAAACCTAATCGAATAGAACGTGGAACACATCAGCGAAACCCAGTACAATAGAACCTAGAACCCCTTAACGAAACCTAAAGGTGTCGAGGTAAAAACCCCGCACCTGCGTCAACTGTCCTCTTTTCTTCTCCTCTTCTTCTTCATAGAATTACTTATCTCCAACAGCAAGCGGTACACCGTCACCCAGTAAGTGCCGCGTCCTTCTCCACCATTACCTTATCTTTGCTGCCCCATACCCTCTCTCCTTGATGCTGGTTAGCTGTCTTGGATAGCAGAGTAACTGTTTCCCGTCCCTGCCCCCGACTGTGCTATATTCGGGTGTCAGTCTTGGATCCTTCGTTCGGTCAGACCGCCTGCACGCTCACCCAGCTCGTCTGGATCATTCCTTCGGTGGCCTCTCGGTCTCTCAGCCATTTGCCCAATAGCCAGACCGTTCCTCTCCCTTCACTTCTTAGGGCCGTGGTCCAGTTGCAGTACAAAGGATCTTATCGGCTGACTCCAACCCTTCGCACATATGGAGTCAGAGACATGCGCCCACTTTCAAAGAGGCGACCAAAAAGATCGACCCCAGCGTCGAAACCAATCACGGATGAGCACATATATCTACCCAACTCTCACTTTCAGTTTGCCGCTGGCGCAGGCCGGTGCGTGGAGGCCTACGCGGTTTGGAACGTCAGTCTTGTTCAAGCTACCGAGTGAAATACATCTCGCTATCTGCAAATACCTCCCAACGGATTCCCTTCACGAGATGGCCTTGGTTGCCGTTTCGTGGTCCGACAGCTGCCTTGCAACGTACTGTCACGAAGCCAGCAAGCAAAGCTGTGGGAAATTACTGCAACGAGCTCTCCACGAGAGGATGCCCCTCCAATCATTCGGCTACATACTCGAACTGTGCCCGAAGGACGAGTTGACAAGCATAGTGCGTCCAACCAACGAGCCGAACTACGATTCAGATCCAGTCGCATGGTTCGGCGGTAGTGACCCTTGGTTGGAGAGATGGTCGTACCACATTTGCACAAACCTGAAGACAGCCTGTCAATACCCGCTCAGTCAACCATTCGTGTGGTTCAATCCGATTGATATGGCAGCGGCGAGTGGTGAGTGTTTTCTTCAAGCAGCAATGCGCTCCGATGGTTTGAGCCATTCGGTAGGAGCAGTGAAAGGTTATTAACAGTGTGTACTAATTCGATTCCTAGGGGACAATGCCTATCTGCAGATGATGCTAGACCGACTGCACGGGCCAGGTGCCTGGGATAATTCGGCGAAATTCGGTTCGATCCGTCCCCTCACTGCAGAATGGGGAAATTATTCCGCTATCGGTCCCCTCCATTGGGCGGCCGTCTACGGTCATTACACAACCTTCGTCCTTCTCATGGCGTGGTTCAAAGACCACAGCCCAGGAACACTACTCGAAATCTTCGATTGCACTTGTTATCTAAGCCTTGCGAACTGCGCGGTCCTCCATCTTTTTCACCCCCAGCGGCAGATCAACAATTCGATCAAGATAATTAACACGGTCGTCGGACTTCTTCCCGAGAAACTCAGCTTCGATAGGATTTCGCCATTATTCCTGGCCACAGGCTCTAGATTTGTCACAGGCGACCTGATTGAGGCCCTCCTCTCCGTTCCTGGTGGTCTTGCAGCTTACGGAAATGGTTGGAAATCACATAGTGCTGGCTTTCTGCAACCAGTTTCGCTCGGTCTACTACTGGACGCCGGAGTGAAGGTTGATCTGAATCTATTGACCCAAATGGCACTTCGCATCATTTTCCGAACAACCAACGATACGGCCCAACTCGTGAGTTTCCACGCAACACTTCAAAGAGCCTCTCAATCCGTCAAAGACTCTCTGTTTAGCAGCATTTTACATCTGCTCGTTTCCGACAGTTTTTGCCATCCGAGTGCAACTCAACCGATTGCAACGACGTTCGATGTCATGAAAGATAATGCCTGCCCTTTCGACCGACGATTCTCCGATCCGCAGAGGACCTCCTCACAGCACCTCGTATTCGAAATCGGCGTTGACGACACGAGGATGACGTACTTAATTTCCGAAACGCTCGCGTGGATCATCCAGCACATGGGACTAGACATGGAGTCGGTGGCGCCGCATCACACCCTTGGGGACCTCAAGATGACCGTGCGGGAGAGAGCTGTTTTTACGGGATCTAGCCATTTAGCTTCGCTGGTTTTAGCAATCCCGTACGTTCCATTGGTAGATGAGCCTCCACTTGCGGTTTTCGCTCTCTGCACACCCTCCTGTCACGACGGCACTTTCGATGCGGCCGGCTTTCTCCAGTATCCGAGCGACATCCTATCAATATGCAGGTGGGCCGCCCTGAATGCGGAGATATTGAGCGATGATGGGTTCTGGACGTTATTCTTTAGGCTGGGTGAGGTGATCCATATGATCAGCGGCCAAGGTGCCAGTGAGATCGCAAAGATGGAGCTGGTGGAAGTCGAGCTAATGGATTGGTATTGGGAGAATTGCGAGACTATGGATGATCGCATGGAGAATGCCATGGTGGTGGTCTTCGCGGCGTTCGAAAGCAATTAGTGTTGGGATTACCTCCAAAATTTGTTTTCGGTTCGCACATCAGTGAGAGATCAGGGGGAGTGTGGTGGGAGACGGGGAGAGGTTCTCTGGGCGGGTGCCGAGGGTGAGGAGAAACCGTTGTTTCTCCCCACGTCCTCATTCTTGGTATTCACAGTGGGAGGGGTAGATATTTGACAGCTTTTGGTATCCTTTCTTCTTTCTTTGGATTTCATTTGGATTTAATTTTTGTACGCATTTTTATTTTGAAACAGGCCAGTACGGCGGCCCACCTACCTGTCAAGTTATTCAAATTTGCGTAACCTAAAACACGAACCCGGTACGCTCGCACCTTTGAGTAGTCCGGCTTTCCAGGCTTCGGAATGACGACTCCCTTGACTGTTTTCCACAGCTCCGGGTGTTGACCCAACCGAATGCAAGCCCGGACAATTTGCGTGATTCGCTCACTGTCCCACTGCCAGATGTCCTTGATAATTCCCACTGACATTCGGTCGTCGTATACGACATTATTCTGGGCATTGCTGGTTGTCTAGATGATAGAACCACGTATCGTGACTCGCGCTCAGATGAAGGGGGGGGCAAGGACGTCCTTACTATTGACCAAGGCCGTGTTAACCTTGCGCAGTGCCGTATCTGCAATCACCTGCCGTTCGGAATAGGTCTTTTCGGGCTGGATAGCTGTCATACCGCCGCTGCCACCATTCTGCAAGTGACACGTTACCTCCCGTTCGGCCTGTGGGTATATGGTAGGGATCGGTTTCGGTATGGGGGCTTTTGTCTTTTTCGTGCCAGTTTGGACAGTTTTCCATCCACGGGTGTTGGGAGCCAGGGCTGACAGAGCAGTCAATGATACTTGGGGAGTGGTGTCAGGGGTAGCAGCAGTGGCACCTCCGGCTACGTCTGCTGCTGCATTCTTCTTTGTAAGTTTCAGCTTAAGAGCCTTCTTGGCTGGAACCATCGCCGGTGTTGCCAGTGCGATCGCCAGAACCTTGACAGGGTGTTGGTAGGTGAGGAGTTGTTGGGAACCCAGTGAGTGAATCTGACTGAGCAGCTGGTTGGTAGTTTTCTTGAAAGCTGTGGCAGTATCGGCTGCTGATTTGACGATATCTGCAGTGATGCGGCTGTAAAGGCGTTCCATGGCTGCCAGCGTGATGATCTCAATATCAGCGCGGAGGGCTGCATGTTCTGGGTTCAAAGGAGGTGGTACCTCTGTGGCGACATATTCTGGAAGCTGAGTCTCCTCACCAAGCGCCTGGGTTGCGGTGGTGTTCATGGCGTGCTGGAAGTCCACCCGACCAATGACTGCCCTGCTGTTATCTTCGGTCTCAAAATCTGATTCAGGGTCACTGTCCTCACGGGGGCGCTTGGCAGACGCGCGTGCGTAACTGCCTATAGCTTTAACAGGAGGAGGAGTCGGAAAAGTGTCTGTGGATCCCTGGCCGTGGCCGGAATAGGACATGAGGTTCGTGCTTGAGATCGTGGTTGTTGGGTATGCAATGCCCAAGATTCCCACAGTTGCGTCGAAAAGGAGGGGGGGGTCGAAACAATAACTCGAGAGATCCGGCTTCCCAGCTAATGGGCTGTGCGCAGATACTCAGAGATTGATTTTGAGGTTGTTTCTGGCTTGATCGATGGCGGGAGAAGAAAGGTCGTGGCAGAAAACGGGGGGGGTCGGGAACAAGTGGCAGTGGCAGTTAATTGGTCGGGAACAAGTGACATTTAATTCCATTGTGCTTTAGTACTACAGACTATATGCACTCCTCCACGCCGTACCACCCCCATGGGGCTCCCATCTTTCCCATCCGCCAGAGAATTTGCACCAAGAAACAAAAAAGGAAAGAAAGCAGAAAGCAGAGTGTGCACGACAAAGCAAAGCGGGAGGGAGGAATAGACGGGCAAGTACAGAAGAACTCCTCTGCTATCCGATCCACTCCATCTTTGGTAGGCCGTGTTTTACCATTAAGGTTCGAAGACGCCAAAGTCTGGCTCAGGTGAGTCTGAGT
>Ga0307508_10004134_pt1 | contig 14291 bp, 14 predicted proteins | sample 9_EM_MG_FD_203089 | JGI IMG/M metagenome (GOLD analysis project Ga0307508, IMG submission 203089) | Populus trichocarpa ectomycorrhiza microbial communities from riparian zone in the Pacific Northwest, United States - 9_EM | ecosystem: Host-associated > Plants > Roots > Unclassified | place... | reverse complement strand
TGCTCAATCTGCCTCTCCAACTCCGCCGTCGTGTTCGTCATGCACGACCCAATCGCACGCTCACGACGTCTGCCTCAACCCCACCCCTGAACGCTTACAGCCCCACGCGCGCGGCGCCTGGGAGCGCCGAGCTTCGCAAGCGATACCTGGGGTGGGAACAGATAGACGCCCTGCTGAGCGACTAGCAATCGCCCGAGCGTCACGTTTCTTGATCGCAGACCGGTGGATGACCCGGTAGTGTGGATGCATAGCGGACATGACGGTTGCCGAGGAAGTCGAAACGGGACATCCGGACGGGTGACACGGACGTGAAATGCTGGCCTTGGCCGGCTCCTTCATGGAGCGAGTACATCGTGCGTTCGGTCGTGCTTTTGTTGGAAACCTGCGCTGCACTTGGTAGAACTGATCCATGCCCTTGCCGGTCGATGCAAGCACAACACACAAGCGCTCGTCGGCTCCCACCATCGCCGCAATTGTCCAAGCGAACCAGTCGTTGGTCGAAAGGCTGGGAGTCGAGAAGCCGGCTGAGACGTGCTGGCGATGCGAACATGACGGGAGACTCTTCCGTTGCCACGTGCTCGCACATCGACACGGTGGTCCCGACGACGAGGCAAGAAACTTCTTCGTCTTGTGTGATGAATGCCATCGGCAGCAGCCGGACTCGCTACCGCGCAAGGCTCAAGAACTTTGGCTAGGCGATCGGCTCACAAGGGGCGAACAGCAAGTTCGTGCCCTATGTAGGACGATAAAGAAAGTCATCCAGAGAATTGAGGCTTCCGGGGTACCTCCCGAGGAGGTGGCGGGCTACATGAAATCGACAGCCTTCAAGGTGAAGGCATCGAAGATTGGCTGGCCGTCGGACTACAACGTGCTCTGCACAAGTCTCGAGTACCTTGTTGCCGAGTATCTGCCGTGAATGGCTCTGTACGCTCGGCGCTTAGGTGCCCTCTTTTGTAGCGGATCCATGTGAGTCAGAATGGTTGGGTAAAGATTGCCGTGCCGCGCTCCAGCCAGAAATCTCGAACGTCGTCACCTGTTTTGAGAACAACGGGAATGTGCGGAATGGCGCTTCCATTGCCGGCGTGGAGCGTCATCGTAGGGGTCCAAGTGCTGGTCTCGATGTGTGAGACGTAGGCTGCGATGCCTCCGCGCAGGACTCGGCTTGGCGAACGGTAACCGCCGCGGTCGTCGTAAATTACCCAGAACGGGCCCTGATATTGATCTGGTGGCAGCTGTTGCCTCATCGCTTGCAATCCTCTGGGGTCTGGCCAATGCAGAACTTTCCCCGGTCGGCCGAGGGGCTCGGCGAACGCCGACGTGCGTGCGATGACGACGCTGGTGCTAGGGAGTGCGCTCGTTCGCAAGACAAGAAGTGGCGTTAGTCCGGTCCTGTCTGGCTGCGAATGGGGCGTTTCCACTACGCACTCGTAGCCGTGCGTTTCCGCAAGTAGCGCGGATAGCTCGCGGAAGCCTGCTTCGGCGGCGCCCTCGACGAGTACTTGAACTTGAGCGATGGCATCGCTCAAGCCTTGCCTCTTGGCAGATTCAAGATCTCGATGGCGGTCGCTAGACTGCCTCGAGGCGAGCAGCTGCGCTCGAAGGGTATCTGTCCGAACGGAGCGTGCAGTCCCCTGGCTCAGGCGTTGAGCTGCGAGCCACCGCTCGAGATCGGCCGCGAACGCCCCGCACGATGCATACCTGATCTCTTCAGCTCTTAGCGCCTTCTGCACAATGACGTCGAGCGCGCCTAGCGTCGGATCGACCTCGGTTAGGGAACGAAACGCTGCCGGGTTCGGTCGATGCCCAGCGAGCAATTCGTACAGCGTCACGCCGCAGGAATAGACATCGTGGGTTGCTCTGCGGATCTTGGGATCGGCCTGGACTTCGGGCGGGATGTATCCCGACGAGCCGGCAGCCTGAGTCGTTAGCGTGTTGCTGGACGCGGCATCGAAAACGTACGCGGTGCCAAAGTCGACTAAGATGACCTGGCGATCGGCGGTGCGGATCATGATATTCGAGGGCTTTACGTCGCGGTGATACACGCCCTTCTCATGAGCATGCTGGAGAGCCGTAAGCACTTCTGCGATCGCCGACACGCGTTGATCCATCGACATCGCCGAGGCTGCGACAGCGAGGCGCTCGCCTTCGATGAAGTCCATGATGAGCGCAGGAAGGCCGTCTGTCGTGAAGTCGACGCCGATCAATGGGACAACGGCACGATGCGCGAGCCGGACGATGGCCTCGGCCTCTCGCACGAAGCGGCGGCGACCATCCTCGAGGTCGGGGAACGGCAGCGGCTCAAGAATCTTGACGGCTCTCCTCGCCCGCAGCGGGGTGTTGTCGTGCGCCTCGTATACCGCGCCGAAACCCCCGGATCCGAGCAACCGAACCAGTGTGTATTGGGGTACTCGGTCGGGGCGGTCCACCGTAGTGCTAGCGACGGCAGCGCTGGCGCGCGGCCGCTTCGTTTCATCACTCATCTTTTTCGCTTCCTCCCTTCGCTTCGTCCTCGCCGGTCGGTTTTTCCCCGAGTTTACTGCGAACGAGTGGAGCCAGGACGAGGCGGAGCGCGACCCACCAAGCGTAGGCGCAGTAGTCGTCCGCCGCCCCGTCGTGCAAAAGACCATGGGCGAGCTCGTTTCGGAGGTTGGCTCCGGCCTTTTCCGTTAGCAACGATTGCAGATCGAAAACTTGCGCCTCGCTGAAGATTTCAACCGCCTTGGCGTCGGCGAGGAGGGCGCCGAGATCCTTTTCGTTTTGCAGCCCCGTTGAGCTGAGCGTCGTGGTGACGGCACCATTCTGCTCGAGGACTGAGCGAATGCCGTTTTCGACCTGCGGGATGAGCAAATGGGCCGCCACGGAGAAGTCGCCGTAGAAACCGGCAAATAGACCCCGCGCAAAGGTCATCGCACGGCCCTTTGGGACGAAGGCACTCCGGGTCGAAATATAGAAAAAATCTTCGAGCCTAAGCCCATGCTCGAGCTGGAGAAGCTCGAGCGCTGGGCCGATACCCCCGCGTGCGAAGATCTGTTGGTGAACGGCGACGTCGTGGTGCATTTCCCAAAGCAGCGCGTCCCCGTCCCCCATGAGCCCATTGTTCCGGCCGAGAACTCGACCAGCGGCGCTGACCATGACTTGCGGAATGAGTTGCCGGAAGACAGACTCTTTGTGCAGGGTCTGGACGCGATCACGCACATGCTGGACCGGCACGAGCTGTCGCAGCCTGCAGAGCGCGACGAGAGCCTGGAACAATGATTTCCCGCCGACGCGCGCGCGGGCGTCGGCAGCACAGTCCGATAGGTCGATAGCTGATTCGTACTCCACAAATTGGGCGACGTTTTCCCGCTGCCGTAGCTGGAGCTCGACACGGAGCTCATCGGTTCGCGCCTGGTTGTTTGGCACCTGGCGTGAGGCCTCAATGGCCTGCGACAGAAGATGGCAGGCAAACGCAGCGTCCGCCTTCGCTGCGGCAGATTGGAGAACCTCGATGATGCGCTTGCGACAATCCAGCACATCATCGAGCTGACCGCCGCGCTGATGCCAGCGGGTGGCTACTTCCAGGTACGTCGTCGCTTTGTCGTGGTCGGCATCGCTCGCTTCTTCAGCGAGGCGTCGCGCCAACCGCGCGTACTCAGCCGAATCGCCTTCTTGATGCTCAAGCAGCAGCTCCATGAGGCGCGCGGAGACGTATGAGCTGTCGCCGCGTTCTGCGTCATTTGCGGCCCGAATAGCCGCTTTGACGGCGCTGATAGCCTGTTCGAACGGCGCGCCCTGACGACCAACGCTCGCTGCGAGGAAGACCGCGCGTTGAAGCTGCGCGAACGAGAGAGGCCACTTCGAGGGTTGCAGATTTTTCTGCGCGCCTTCGATGTACGCCGCCACGGCATCGTGTACATCGGAGTGTGAGCAGGCCCGTCGCTTGTTCCATGCAAAATCCACCACGTGCGCCAAGAGGTCGCCCCGCATCCTTGGAACTTGGGCAGCCAGCGCCTTGGCGCTCTCGTACGCCAGCCCGACGAAGATCTGTTCAGGGACGGGGCTCTGGCCAGGCTCTCTTCCCCACGGCATGCGAAGCATCAACACGTCACCGAGAAATCCGAGCGCAGCCTTCCTGATAGGGTCGGGCTCACGTTGTTCCCAGGTGCGAACCAGAGTGCCGGCACCCGCCAGGTCGCTTAGTTCCGCTTCGGTGTTGAGGGCTTCCCAATCGATGAAGGTGAAATCAGGGAATTGGTTCGGTGCGTTCATTGAATCAGTTGGGTCCGCTCGACCTGGGCCATAGAACGCTCGCTCCATGTGCGGCGACGTCAAGGCCAGGTGTGACGTTGTTTGGCTCGCCCGCGTGACGAATCCCACCTGTGCCTGGAAAAGACCCGGGGAATTGGCCCCATGTTCGGGCTGTTCGCTGGGTGCGCACTCATGCCTCAGTTTGGTGCGGTCCTAGCAGCGGGCGCTATTCGCGATCGGCAAAAAAGGGCGTTGCGACGGAGATCCGGCCGCCGGGAGCCTCACTCCTCTTTCGCGGCCTCGCGGGCCTTAAGCGCTTCGACCTCCGCCAGAATTGCCGGTGCCGCCGCTGCCACTCTCGCGGCGTATTCGGCCGCCTCTTCCTTCTTGCCCACCGCGCCGTTGTCGAATCCACGCACGAGGAGGTACACGCTTCCCATCGCAAGCGAGAGTGAAGCGGTACGCGACGTCGCCGCAGATTCGATTCCGAGCCACATTCCGGTTATCGCAAAGGTGATCTCGCTCCACGCGTAAAACAGCCGATGACGAGATCGCAGCCAATAGAACGCGAGCCCGGCACCGACGAGGGCGACCATGCCGACGAGCTTGCGAGGGGTGGTGACGGACGCCCATCGGAGCAGATGCCAACAGCCGTCCGAGATTCCTCTCGAAAACCCCAGCACCAGCACTAACAGATACGCAAGCGCGACGAGCGGCACGGCGCAGGCGACCACGCAGCCAATCGGGCGATGCAGGGGCTTCGGAACGTGTTCGAGCCACAGAACCCATCTGCGTATTCCGCTGCATTCGATCAGCCGTTCCGGGCGCATCCGATCAGGATTCCGGGGATCCGATCAGGCTTCGGAGCGAAGCGACGAGTACGGGGCTGGTCAGGCGGTCGGTTGAGCCTCGGGTTGGGGTTTCAGACCTTTCTGGCGGCGCATGGATGAGCCGCGCAGGGTGAGCACGTGAGCGTTGTGCACGAGTCGGTCGCAGATGGCGTCGGCGATAGTCGGATCGCCGAGGGACTCGTGCCAACTTTTCGTCGGCAGTTGTGACGTGAGGACGGTGGAGCGTTTGCCGTAACGGTCCTCGAGCACTTCGAGCAGATCGCGGCGCTCGACGTCGGTCAGGGGCGCGAGCAGGAAGTCGTCCAAAATGAGTACGTCGATTTTGGCGAGGCGCGCCAGCATGTTGGAGTAGTCGGCTGAGGCTCGCGCGATCGCGAGTTGCTCGAGCAGTCGTGGCACGCGCATGAAGAGGGCGCGGAAGCCCTGCCGGATGGCGGCATTGGCAAGAGCGCTGGCGAGGAAGCTCTTGCCGACGCCAGTGGCGCCGAGCAGCAGCAGGTTGTGGTGTGAGCGCACCCACTGGCACGTGCTGAGCTCGCGCAGCGTGCTGTGCTCGAGGCCACGAGCGGAGTCGCAGAGGATTTCTTCGGGCGCCGCGCGCACGCTGAGTTTGGCTTCTTGGACGCGGCGCGACACGCGGCGATTTTCGCGTGAGGTCCACTCGTGGTCGACGAGCAGCCCGAGCTTGTCTTCAAAAGAGAGTTGTCTGTCGGGGGGCATCTCCATCATTTCTCGCAGGCTCTTGGCCAGCGCGTGCAGTTTCAGGTCGATGAGCTTCTGAATCGTTTCGTCGAGTGTCATTGTCATTCTCCGTGTCGTAGTAGCTGGCGCCGCGCACGTGCTCGTGCTCGTCGACAGCTCGGTTGGCTGTGGGTGCGTTGGCCGGCGCAGCGCGCTCGATGCCGCGTTTGAGGATGCCTTCGATGTGGCGACGGTGCGGCGCGCTCTTGCCGGCAACCGAGAGTGCGCGCTGACACGCGGCGTCCATCGCGGCTGCGCCGTGCTTGTCGGCGACGCGGATGAGGCCGAGTACGGGCCGGTAGCCCATCTCAGGCTGGGGATACCGGGCCATCGTGCGGCGTGCGACTTCCGCGACATGCGGGCCGAATTTGCCAGCCCAGTCGGCCATCCGCTCCGGCGACCACTCGCCGTAGTCCTGGTGCTCCTTCGGGCGATGCTCGGGTTTGGTCACGGGCGTGCCTGGGCGCGCGTAGCTGCGCCGGTGGGACGCGACGCGCACGCCGCCGTGGAAGCACTCGACGACGCTTGGTGTCGCGCGCACCTCGATGGGCTCTCGGCGCAATGCGAACGGAACGCTGTACAAGCGGTCGTCGAACTCGACGTGGTAGTCGATGTTGGCGCGCGTCCCTCTTGCGCTGCGGCAGCTCGAAGCGGAGCCGTGGGAGGGCTTTCATGCGCGGCCGGTCGAGCGACTCGAACGCCTCGCGCCGTGTGCCTGGCAGTTTTTGGAAGCGCCGTGTGTTGAGCTCTTCGAGCAGCTCAGCGATGGCGTTGTTGAGCTCGGCGAGCGAGAAGAAGGCGCGATTGCGCAGACGCGCGAGGATCCAGCGCTGCGCGATGAGCACGCCCGCCTCGACCTTGGCCTTGCCTTTGGGCTTGCGGGGCGGTGCCGGGATGATCGCGACCCCGTAGTGCTGCCCCAGCTGGGCGAAGGCATCGTTGATGTCGGGGTCGTACCGATCTGGCCGTTTTACGGCGCTCCGAAGCTGATCTGGCACCAAGATCGCTGGGGCCGCTTCGAAGTATTCCAGGGCGCGCACCGTGCTGGCGCAGAAGTCCGGCACGGTTTGCGAGAGAGTAGCTTCCGCGAACGTGTAGTTGCTCGCGCCGAGCACGCCGACGAACAGCTCGACCTCGGTGACCTCGCCGGTCTCGGGATCGCAAATGCGCGGCCTCTTGCCCGAGTAGTCGAGGAACAGCTTCTCGCCGGGCCGGTGCACCTGCCGCATGCTGAGCCGGCGCCGGTCGCGCCAGCTGGCGTACAGCTCGCAGAACTGGCTGTACTGATAGGGCTGTGCGCCGCGCTGCTTGGCCGCCGTCTCGTACTCGCCCCACAGCAGCTGCAGCGTGACACCGACGCGGCCGAGCTCGGCGTGAATCCAGTTGAAGTCGATGGCGGCCCGCGTGGCTGGCTCGCTGCGGCCGACGTAGCTGAACAGCCGTGCCTCAACCTCGGCGTCGCTAAGCGGTTTCGCCTGCTCCCAAGTGAGCCCGGCGCCCTCGGCGCGGCTCAGATAGCCGCTGACCGTGGAAGGCGACATGTCGCAAGCCAGAGCGATCTGGCGGTGCTGGCAGCCACACTCGAAGTGCAGACGAAGAACTTCTCGAATCTTGCGCATGGACAGTCGCCTCATGGCCGCGACCATCCCCACCTCGCGCTTCAGCCGCTCGGCCGACCTTGATCGGATGAGCGGAATCCTGATCGAATGCTCCGGAATCCTGATCGGATACTTTCGGAACGCTGATCGAATGCCGTCGGAACGCTGATCGGATCACGTCGGAATACGCACCCATCGGAGTCCGAGAGGGATCTGCGTGCGCTTCGGGCTCGTCATAGCGGAACATCCTATGCCCGCTGCTTACTCCAGCGGCAATAGGTCACCGCGCCAAGCGGTGCAACATGTCACCCTGCAGGGCGTCGCGTCGACGAGCACCACGAGGCGTTGGGGTCCACTTGCTCTTCACCGGCGCGATTGTGTCGTCGTCCTTCTCATCTTTGCGATTTCTCGTAGCGCTGTACCGACGGGCGACGGTCCCAAGCTTCCGGCTACCTCCGCTGTGGCCGCAGCGTCCTCTCCCGCTCATATGCTCAAACGCTCAACGCCTCATTGACTTGTTTGCTCGTCGCGCTATCCTCGTGAATGTGAGCCCCAAGCGAGAAAGGATTCCCGTGACAAAACGAGCATTATTTCAGCGAATTAACCGTGCGTTGGAGAAGGGTGGCGAGCAGCTCAAGACTAGCCGGGGAATGCAGATGTACCTGGACGTCGGCGCCTACTATGCGATCGACATCAGCCGGAACTTCATCTCACGTAAGGACATCGACCTCGAGGAGTTCGGTCGGGAGCTTGGCGTACTCAAGCCTCACGAAGAGCTCAGTCCCGAGGCTTGACCCCACGGCCTCGTTCCATCGAATACATTGAGCTAGAGCACCCCGCCCGCTCGTCTAGCAAACCGCGACCCTAGGCGCCTAGGACAGACGGCGTCATAGCCGACGTTGACGCCGCCACGCCGCCGCCGCTCCCTGGTGGGGTGCCGCGCCCCTTCCCCGCCCAGACCGTGCGCGACCGTGTGCCATGCAAGCGTAGGAGGTGCCGATGATCTAAAATGTCATCCTCGTCCGGGTCGGGCCGGACGGAGAAGGGGGCCACGAACGTCGTGTCGGATTGGGGACACGACCTGCAAAAGCCGAGTGGCCTGAACTGCTCGCAAAGGTCTGTACCCGAGGCGAGCTACCGAAGGTGTCATGGTGAATCATACGCGGCAGATGCTGCGACCGATGAAGTCAGTGTCGAAACCCTCTGTACGGAACGGTGATCGCCGCAGATCGAAGCGGCGAAAGCAGTTCGAGCCCGGTTGCCAGGTCTCAGCAACTGGGTGCGCCCGACATGGGCGCGCGGCAACCTGGCCCCGAAGCGGTCTGCCGTCTGCGCTGCCAGGGGCAAAGCTGACCACCTGCAACACTACGGGCACCTCCTATGAACATGGGAACCTCGCTCTTGCGTCGGGAATGCGAAACCCGACAAGCCTCCAAGTCAGGCCATGACTCGAGCGAGGGACGGAGCTTCCGTAGTAGTCGGAGCACGGGAAAGCCGTGCACATGGCGAAGGGAAGCAGCAGATGAGTACGGCGCCGAAGCCGCAAGGGCAAGCCACGTATGTGGCATCCCAACCCGATAGGGTTTGGCTCTTGAACGAGCAGCGGAAGCTGTACGCGCGAAGTCGATGCGACCCCGCCTACGTTTTCCGGAAGCTGTGGGGTCTGATAACTGACCCCCGAAACCTCCGGATTGCCTTTCAACGCGTCGCGGGCAACCGCGGCCGTCGAACGGCAGGCGTGGACGGGCTCACGGTCGGTCATGTCATCGCCCAGGGAGTCAGTCCGTTCTTGGAACAAGTCCGCTCGGATTTGCGCAGAGGCGCATACCGACCGGACGCGGTCCGCCGGGTTCTCATTCCCAAAGGCAGACGACCAGGGGAGTTTCGCCCCCTTGGGATCCCGACCGTGCGGGACCGTGTCGTGCAAGCAGCGACGAAGAACATCATGGAGCCTATCTTCGAGCCGGACTTCTATCCGTGCTCGCACGGATTCAGACCGGGCAAGTCTGCGCACGGCGCACTGGAGGAGCTTCGTAGACTCCTGCGCCCGCGCGAATCCCGATCGGATCCGGAGAGAACGCCCCCGTATCAGTGGGCCATCGAGGGTGACATCAAGGGCTGCTTCGACCACATCGACCATCATGGTTTGATGAGCCGTATCCGCCGACGTGTCGGTGACACGAAGGTGAATCGGTTGGTCCTAGCATTCCTGCAAGCGGGCGTGCTTGCGGATGAGCAGTTCAGCCGCACCACGTCTGGTACACCTCAAGGTGGAATTTTGTCGCCACTGCTCGCCAACATAGCGCTGAGCGCGATCGACGAGCGGTACGAGCGTCACGTCTGGCCTCGGCAGAAACCGAGGCCTCTGACCGACGTGGCGGCAATAATGGAGAGGGCATGCGACGCGCGAAAGTATGACCGTCGCACGAAGGTTGTCTTCTTCCCCGTCAGGTACGCAGATGACTTCATCATTCTCGTCTCCGCGCCTCCCGGGCCTGGTCAATATGAACGGGCACGGGAAGCGGCGATGCACGAGAAAGCTGCAATCGCTGCGCTTCTCAAGGAAAGGCTGAACCTGGAACTCTCAGAAACGAAGACGCTCGTCACGCCAGTGACGGCGCGGATGCGTTTTCTGGGACACCATGTTTGCGTACGGGTGCACCCGTCCAACGGGAAACTCGTTAGCACGGCCGTCATCCCGAAGAATCGCAGCCAACTCTTGCGGGACACGATCAAAGCCCGTTTCCAACGGACGACTGATCAAAGCCTGCGAGAAGTGCTGGCCAAGGTGAACCCTCTGCTCCGCGGATGGGCATCCTTCTATCGCCACGCTTGGGGAGCGAGCCACGTTTTCAGTGGCATCGATCACTTTGTGTGGTGGACCATCTACCGGTGGTTGAGGAGGAAGCACCATCACGTGCCGATGAAACGCCTCCGTGTACGCTACGGCTGGAGCCTTCCAGGACGACGCGGACTACGGTGGCGCGACGGTGACGCGAAGCCATTCGAACTGGCTCGTGTTCATGTGCAACCGTTCAAGACTGGCTGGCTGCGCACACCCGATTTTGCGTCAACATCTGTGGAGAGCCCGGTGCATAACGAAAGGTGCACGCCGGGTTCGGAAGGGGGCGTCCGGAAACCGACCTAGCGCAAGCTGGGCACGGCGCCGGACGCCTACCTTACTAGTGGGGATCGCTCGGCTGCTGTACCGTACTTGGCGCGCTTCGAATGCGGGTGACACGCGGCTCCCTGAGCTCGTGGCCATCGGCAAAGACTTGCAGGCGTCGCTCACGCTGGCCGCGGCCAGCAAGCCAGGCACCCGCCGCATGCGCCAGGCCTGGGAGCTCGCCGAGCTGGCCACGCATCGACTGGGAAGCATTCTGGACGCCTACGTGGGCGTGAAACCGTTGATTGTGTCGGCCTTCTCGACCGTCGACGAGGCGGCAGAACCGAGCGAGCACGAGACGAAGCGGCTAGCGAGACAGCGGCGGTAACACCAGGCGATCGGCTGCAGGTCGTGTATTTTAGGGTGACGGCTGCGCAGTCGGGTTTTGACTTTCTCGCGCGATGGTGCGAGAAATTGGGCCATGCTGACTGCGTTCGCCGAGGGCGTTTGGCATGACACGGTGCCGGTGCGCATCGTTGGTATGCGACTGACGGCGAGCATGACCGTGCTCGCGCTCGGAGACGGCGGGTTACTGGTTCATTCGCCGCTGCCACTGACGCCCGAACGGCGCGCCGCGGTGGAAGCACGCGGCCGGGTGACGCACCTCTACGCGCCGAACACGTTCCATCACCTCTGGTTGGGCGAGTGGAGTCGGGCCTTTCCCGCCGCGCGGGTGCACGCACCGGCGGCGTTAGCCGAGAAACGTCGCGATCTGCGCGTCGATCGCTACCACGACGAGGGCCGGCCGTTCGATTTCGGGGGAGCGATCGTCGAGGTTCCGATCCACGGGTTTCGGCTCGCCGAAACCGCCCTGATCCACCGCCCCGGCGGCACCGCAGTGGTCACCGATCTAGTTCACAACATTGGTCAGCCCACCGATCCGTGGACGAAGCTCTACAGCTCTGCGATGGGGTTTTACGATCGCGTTGCCATCAGCCGCGCCATTCGCTGGACGGCCTTCGAAAATAGCGGCGCGGCTCGCAGCAGCGTAGACGTGCTGCTCAGTTACGGTTTTGGCGGTCTGATCGTCGGACACGGTGCACCCATCCCGACCTTGGGACGCGACGCGCTCGCCGCTGCCATGAGCTGGCTGCCCGCCGCTGCCGCGCCCCGTCTCGCTGCGCGCAGCAAACGCTCGTCTTTATTCTCGCCCAAGCCGTGCGGCTAAGGCGCGATGTGCCCAACAACTGTGCTAGTTTTTGCCGCATGCGTGGGCGCGCGTTTTGGACGCTATTGAGTGGAGCTTCGGTGCTTTTGGCTAGCTCGCTGGCCCAAGCGCAATGCACCAAAGACATCGACTGTAAGGGCGACAGGGTGTGCGACGCCGGCAAGTGCACGTCACCCGCACCCGCAGCCGTCACGGCGGGGGGCGCGACGCCGGACGGTGCGACGCCGAACGCCACGGGTACGGCGACCCCGGCGGCGGGGCCCGAAGCCGGGGTCGCGCTTGCCGGTCCGAGTAGCCCGACGTCGCTGCCGGGGCCGGCACTGAGCCCGGTGCCAGCCGGCGCCACGACGTCCCTCGGCGCTGATGAGCCCGCGCTCCGGCGGCGCAGTCGCGCTGCGCTGGTCAGCGGCATCGTCATGGTGTCGGTGGGGCCGATCGCGCTGCTCGGCGCGCTGGTCGCCAAGAACTCACAAGACAAGTGCGACAAAGCGCTGGAAACGGACTATCCGACTCATGTGCTACCGACGAGCGAGAGGTACCGCGTCGACGAGTGCAACGCCTATTCGGCGCCCGTTTACATGTTCAGCATCGGCGGGGCCGTGCTCATCGCCGCCGGCGTGCCCTTGATCATCTATGGCGGCAAGAACGTACCGACGCAGCCGAAGACCGGCAGCTTGCGCGTGCTGCCGTGGGCGGGGCCCGACTCGGGCGGGCTCAAGCTGCGGCTGGAGCTGTAGCGCGAGCTTAGGGCGCGGGCGGCGGCGGCGGGATGGAGTGGAAACGTGGCTCGCAGATCGCGGCGAGCGTGTCGGCCAAGCGCTGCTGCGCAACGCTGCCAGTTTGGCGTGGCGAACGTTGGCGGACGTAGCGGGCCACGTCGCCGAGCGAAAGCAAGCCGACCAGCACGCCTTGCGCGTCGATGACCGGCAAGCGGCGCACTTGATTTTTGCGCATGATGTCCTCGGCGACGCCGAGCTCGTCGTCGGGTGAGCACGTGCACAAGGCTCGAGACATCGCGCTCTCGACGCTGGCTTCGGCTAGGTGCTTCCATTGCATGAAGGCGGCCATCGAAATGTCGCGATCAGTGAGCATCGCGAGCGCCTTGCGACCCGGACCGCACACCGCTAGGCAGCCGAGATCCTTTTCCCACATCAGTTGCGCGGCGCGAGCGAGCGTATCGTCGGGCGCGCAGATGTAGACACGGGTACGCATGGCGTCGTGCACGGGCGCGCGGATCGGGCCGCTGTCGGGCAGATGACGAAGCATGAAGTCGCGAAACACGCGCGCCACCGAGAGCGCGACACTGCTGGCCGCGTCGCGCGCGGCGCCGCCTTGACTTTCGAGCCCACGCTCCAGCTCGAGCAGGTGCTGTTCGACTACTGCCCATTGCTGCTGCGCTTCTCTGCTCGCCAGGTGCAGACGCACGCGGAGCTCGTCGCGCAGTGTCTCGAACTCGGAGCCCTCGGTGTCTGGCGTGGAGGCTGGGCGGCGACCTGGTCGTGACATGAGCCGCAATCCTGCGGGTAAGGCGGCACGTCTGGCAACGTGCTCGCACCAGGGGGCGGAAATGCCGCGGCGACCGAGGCTGACGAGCCCGAGCAGCAGCGCTCCGCGCGCCGCGCGAATTTGCTTGCAAGTTGTTCGAAGCTACGGCGCCGTGACCCACGCCAGCAGCTCGCCGAGCTGCGCCTCGGCGTTGCTGCCGAAGTAGCCATGGTAGGCGCAGTCGAGCGTGAAGAAGCGGCAGGCGATGCCGGCGCCCAGCAGCGCGTCGGCGCCGGCGTGCATGTTCTCGGTCGTTTCGAGCTCACCGCCCAAGATGGCGACGCGTTTGGTTTGTGCGAGCCTTTGCGGCGACGCTTTCATGGGTGGACCGCCGAGCACGATGCGCGGGTATTGGTGCGGGTACAGCGCTGCGACCTTTTCAGCGCGGTCGGCGCCTTGGGAGTAGCCGAATAGCAGCGCTTGCTGGAGCTTGAGCTCGCCGCCGCGCACTGAATTTACCCGCTTGAAGGCCGCGCGGATGCGGGTTTGGATTTTCGACGCATCGTCGCGCCACTTGAAGCGATCGACGGCGTCGCACGGCGTGTCGCCGCGCAGGGCGATCAAGGTGCCGTGAGCCCGCGCGGCGTCGCGAAAATAGTCGGCGGCGGTGACGTCGCCGCACATGCCGGGCAGGTAGATGATGACGCGCGGATCGCCGGCGTTGCCGGGCAGCACGTAGACCGGGCGATCGCCAGGGATGTCGACGTTTTCGCCGAGCGGCGCGTGCGGCGGGGCAGGCGGCGCGGCCCCGTTCGGCAGGAGCTGCGGCGCCGAGGCGCAATGCGGGGCCTCGCCAGCCTCTGGCAAGGTCCCGGAATTTGGGGGGGAGAGCTGCGCGTCGGCGTTGGCGGCGACCGGCGGAATTGCCTCGGCGTTGGGGTCGGCAGCACCAGGCGGAGGCGGGGGCGACCGTGAGAGAGTGGGGCCGGGGGAAGGGGAAGGGGAAGGGGAAGGGGAAGGGGAAGGCGGACGTTAGGGCTCAGGGTGGGGCGGGG
>Ga0307508_10004131_pt1 | contig 14296 bp, 13 predicted proteins | sample 9_EM_MG_FD_203089 | JGI IMG/M metagenome (GOLD analysis project Ga0307508, IMG submission 203089) | Populus trichocarpa ectomycorrhiza microbial communities from riparian zone in the Pacific Northwest, United States - 9_EM | ecosystem: Host-associated > Plants > Roots > Unclassified | place... | reverse complement strand
ATATATATATATATATATATATAACCAGAAGATTAGGGGAAAGGAACGAATAAACCAAAAGGTTTTAAAGTCTATAACACACAAAAAAAAGATTGAAAGTTCCATGCATGTACTCGTTTACAATCTAATAATTGTTATGTGTTGTTTTTGCAGGAAGAACAGGGGGAAATTAACGTGGACAGTAATCATTCAAGCATTTTTTTGTGGTTTATTTGGGTAAGCTGCATGTCATCACAGCTCAATGAAAAATTAAGAGAACAAAAATAACAGTTGCTTGACATTCATTGCACTTTCCCTGTTATCGGGTGAGCGGTCTTTATAGTAAACAATCACTTCAAGAGAAATTAGTCAGCATATCAAGTTGATTTGTTTTATAAAGATACGATATCCATGAATTATTTTCTATATATTCCAGGTGTTCGTTCGCTCAAAATGCGTACATCGAAAGCTTGGCCTTAATATCTGCAACTTTTGCCTGTGCCATGGCTAACCTAATTCCAGCTGTTACCTTCATCTTAGCCTTCATATTTAGGTAAGTATACAAGTGCGTTACCTCAGGCAACGTTTTGTTCTATTAGTTTACTGTGCAATTAATGGAAGTGATCCTTCATAGTAAATTATAAATCATTATCCCTTTTCTTTTAATGGCTTTGTAAGTGTAGTTTTCAAAATCATTAAGTTCATTCATTGTCCAGAGTTTACTATTTTTTTGTCCTTTCAAAAAGGTGTTTTTTAGTTTATTTTGTAGCATAATAAGTTGGAAGATTTAACAATAAAAGGGCATTTTTAATCAGGGAAATACATTATGATCATGAACATAGAAGGACTAAGTTAATCACTAATAAATATAAGAATTTAAACACATCAACTAATTAAAAACAAAGGCTAGTTTACTCTTCTTTTTTTTTTTTTTTTATAAATGGTTTACTCTATATTTTTATAGCAAATTTACCATGTTTCTCATTCGTTGAACTTGATCAAAAGGATGGAGAGAATGGAGTTGGCGTCCACAAAAGGAAAGGCAAAGGCTATAGGGACATTGATGGGAATCGGTGGTGCCATGCTTCTCACATTCTACAAAGGCGTAGAAATTAACAACGGGTCAGCAAAAGTTAACCTTTTGCATCATCGTCAGCACTCTCATGCGGCTTCATCTCATGGTCACGGGCGTATCCTGGGCTTTTTCATGGCGTTATTGAATTGCTTGTCTTATTCTTCGTGGTTGATAGTTCAGGTAATTTTTACTACTTGTATTTTAACATACTAATGTTAAAATAAATGAAAAACACTAATTTTATAAAATATTTTACACGATAATATCAAAATGCACGTTATCTATACCAAAAGAGTTGAATTAGCATGCCTAAGCTGGTCCAAGATAATTAAATCCAAGAAACATTTGATCTCTTTTTAAAAAGAATTTGTGGTAAATTTTAGACAATAATAATTTCTTCGAGTTTAATTCCTTACTTTTGAGGTTATCTGGAAATGCGACATAATTTTTTTGTTTTTTTTTTAATAACATGCATGCTTATTAAATACGCAACAATTGTTTTTTTTTAACAGCGTCACCTATTAAGAACATGCTTGACAGTGTGGTAGTGGTTGCTTTTCAAATAAATTTTTATGCCGAAATGCATGCCAATGATGTTTTTTCATTTTTTAAAAATTATTTTTGATATCAGCATATCAAAACGATCCAAAACATACAAACCATATTAAATTTTAACAAAAAAAATTGAATTTTTTGGAAACGCGGTGCAAATGGTTTCTAAGAATATTGTTCTTTAATAAATTCAAATAATCCCTTCATTGTAGTATAATACGTTAATATATATATATATTATTGGGAGGAGGTTAAATTCAACACAACCAAGTCTATAAGAAATCATGTTTTTCTTTTCTTTTCTTTTTATCCTTTAGCTAACTAATTAATTTCTCATACTAAAAGAATACTAATTAATTTCCTGCAGTTATAAGCAAATAAGTATATTAATTGATTGTTCGTGGAAACAGGCTAAAATGAGTGCAAGATACCGGAGCCATTATTCAAACTCGGCTTTAGTGTGTGCAATGGGAGCAATCCAAGCAACTGTTTTTGCTCTTTGTCTTGAAAGGGATTGGAATCAATGGAAATTGGGATGGAATATTAGACTCCTCACCGCAGCTTTTTCGGTATATTCATTTTAATGCTCGGCAAGCCATTTATTGATCTCCGATCGAAGATATTCTTTAAACTCTGGTAACTTTTGTTTATCTGTGTTCGCTGATTTAGCGATTCCCTTTTCAAGTGAGAGCTGATTGTGTATGTAGGGAGTCGTGGGCTCTGGTTTGATGGGGATAATTATCTCATGGTGCTTGGCCATGAGAGGTCCATTGTTCGTCGCTATTTTCAGCCCTCTCATGCTTGTGTTAGTTGCCATTGCCGGATCATTGCTATTGGCTGAGAAACTGTATCTTGGAAGGTATCACATTTCTTTTTTTATTAAGGAGGTTTCATATATATAGTTTATCTGAATAATTTCTTTGAATTGATACTGTACTTGTATCAGTAAATTAACTGTTTTTTTCTTTCTATTTAGTTTTAGAAAATTAATTGTTTTTTCTTTATTTTCAGATTTTTTAGTTTATTTAGGTTAATTTTTGAATTTATTTAAATAATTCTAGACCTTGTAGAGATACAGATTACTTGAAAAAAAATATTTAATAATAAAATTATAAATAAAATTATATGTGACAACCTTATCGATCTCAATTCTATCTTTTTAATTTGATATCTTTTTGTTTATGTTTCGTCAGCGATAATTTATTAACAAAATTATTACAAATTTCAAATTAAGTTGACATTCTGTAGATATATTTTTAATTTATCATAGGCATTTAGCGTGGAAGATAATTAGTGGTTAGACTTTTATACATAGCCTTATAATTACAAAAACTAGGATACCTTATGGAGTATTGGATTTTATTATATGGTTTAACTTCTTTTTTTTTCTTCTATTCACAGCATATTAGGAGCATTGTTAATCATTTGTGGTTTATATTTTGTACTATGGGGTAAAAGCAAAGAGATGAAGGCAAAAAAACAACTTGCTCCGTCAGAAACCGAAACCTCCCAGGAAGTTGGCATCATTGTTACCTCTCCAACAAAAGATACTTGTTCCGACAACAGCAGAGTAGATATAGGTTCATCGAAAAAATAAAATAATGAAGGAAAATGATGCAGAAAAGAGAAAAAGTGAGGGGATGACAATGTCCCTTGAGACTTCAAATAAAATGACGCAGAGGAGATGAAAGGGAAGGAATGATATATATATATATATATATCATGCCGACACTATAGAACATAAAATCCCAGTGCAAGTAGTGATTTTTTATTGAAAAAAAATGTGTTAAACTAGTTAATTAAAATCTTTATTTAACTAGTTAGTTGTAATCTTTATTAAATTATGATAGTTAAAAGTGTAATCTTCTTGTAAATATAAGAGTAAATGTATTCAGAATTTCAATTATGTATGTAGGTGCATGTTGAATATCAATTAATAAGATATACACAGATTCAAAATTGCTTGTTTTTAGTAGTTTATAACAATTGGTATCAGTGACTAAGTTGATAAGAGACCAAGGAAGCAAGAAAAACTCTTTGCAGCAGCAGAAAAATAGTTTTTTTTGTAGCAATAAAATTTCAGTAAACAAGGTAGCAATAGCTTATTTTCGTAGCAGCAACTTATTGTGAAAACAACTAGCAACATCAACATAATAAATTAAACTTGGTTTTTCGATAATTGTGTTGATCAACCAACCATTCCATGCTTTAATGGTCAGTATGATCATTAAAGCATGTAATGGAGGACTTTTTAAGATTGAAGGAGTACTGACAAATCTTTTCTCCAGAAATTATTGAAGAACAAGATCTTTATATCTGGCTTTGCTTCATATGTATGTCACCTACGTATCAAAATCAAAGGCACCCACTCAATCGATACCTTAAACAGTCCTTTAAATACAAACTCTCTCTTGTTTTTCGCCTTCCATATTCTCACTTTTCAGTCATATAAATTGATCATGTTGGTTTTTGTACATTTGGAATTTTGGATGTCACAGATTTGTAATGTGTTAAATGGAATGAAGCCTCCACTGCTTATGATTGTGTGTTTTTTTTCCCTTCAATTTGGCAGTAGATGATGGAACTAGCTTGAAGTTTATGTTATGTATGTAAACATCTTTTCAAGTGCTAGCTTTCGGGATATGTTTACAAGATAGTTACACTTTGAAGTATTACAAGATATGGTGGTGCCATCTCAGTTTTGATTTTAATTAACCTAAGAGTTATTTTCTCTTAAAAAGTTTTTAATAGTTAATGATATGTTTTCAACAAGGTCTGTAATTTTTCGTGTATTTTGTGAAAAAGAATCGAACTTTCGCTACCCCTATAGCTTCAAACTAAGAGTTCTTTCAACATATTTATTTTTTTAGGATGATCAAATTAGAAAAATATATTACTTTGTTTTTTTTGTCAAAATGATATGAAAACTAATAATAATTATTCATATTAAATCTTAAGTTGTCCCGAATTATTTTGGGGTCTATGCTAAGTTAATATAAGTTCCCTTGTAAAGATTTAAAATGAAATGTTTAAATATTTCATTTAATAAAATTTAAAATCAGCTTAATAATAAGATAAAGATAATAAGAAATAACAAATGTGGAGAATATAAAGGATCAATTGGCGAATTATGTTTCTAAAATGGTATTATCTGCCAAATTTTTTTTTGGATTCGAGGAAACCCCACCTCCCGAAAAGCGCACTTTGTGAGGCCAGGTGAGCGAGTAAAACCCCGGCTGTCCCAAGCTCTTACAAGAGGTGCACGCCCTGACTCGAACTCGAGATCTGCTGTGCAGATCTCAAGCCATTTGCTATTACGCTGCACCCCTTGGGGACATATCTGCCAAACTACTACTTTTTATTCACCACAATAAAATAACATTATGGAATGTAAGAACCAAACATTAAAAACAATGATAAATGTCATGTTGATAAGTTTGGGAGCAACTCAAAACTTGTGGGTTAGACAATTTTAACTGTCAATTACATACTTAATAAAGTATCTCATAAAAAATTAGAAAAAAATACCATATGAATTATGAAAAGATAGAAGACTTTCTTACAAATACCTCATAGTGTGGAGGTGTCCTAAGATGGTAGCAATACCTAATCCTAAAATGGTCAAAATAAGATCTAAAATCGTAGATTGTGTATTTATAAAATATACATACAATAGTAGTACATATTAATTTCTTGTACACAAATCATGTAGTGAGGATATTCATCATAATACTATTATGGAATCAATGAATGCTATATTCTTTAAAGATGAGTTTTCATGGAAAGAAACACGGGAAAATTATTTACTTAAAAGAATGATTAAAGCTAGCTCAAGTGATCATCATCAATCAGAAGATGATGACGATAAAGTTGAGCTTAGAAGGAGTAAAATGGAAAAAAAAACCAAAACATGTATTGCAAGATTCAAAATGGAATTAAAATTTATTGCTCTTGATAAACTCAAAGAGAAAGCCGAATGACTTCAAATTTTCTTAGAGGATATTTCATATTAGTTAAAACAAGTGTCAATTATTTATGTCTATTGCAACATTCATTCATCAATTGAAAAGATACAAAATAATATGTGTAATGATAAGTCTAGACATGTATATTGTAGACATAATGCAACTAAACACTTGCTCTCAAATGAAATTATTTTCATTAACTATGTAAAGTCAAATGAAAATATTGTGAATCTGCTAATAAAAGTTTGTCGAGAGAGCTTGTGTATGATTTAAAGCCCTTAAAATATGAAATAATGTAATGATGATAACCATATCTAATTGATTGGAGATTCTAAGATCTAGGTTCAAATGAAAAACTAAGTTACATAATATTTTTGGGGCACTAGAAAAATATTATTTTCTACTTATTTCTATGATGAAATAAGTGTTAATTGCAACGTGATAAAGGATGAGCTAAACTCTTAATGATTTTCAAATCTTAGTACACCAAATGGAGTGCAACATAATATTCTTAAGATAAGATGAGTGAGAAATATGGTTGTTTCTTTAAGAATTTTGATATAAATTGAATTCTCTAAAGCACTCATGAGCACAAAAATTATTCGGGATTAAAATGAACATAACAATAAGAACATAAATAAATCTCGAGATAAAAAACTAATATAAGTACGATGTCTTAATTTATATAAAAAACTAAATAGTTCTATTTAATCCAGTAAATTCTATATACAGTATTTCACAATGAAGATTCAAATACAATGATATCACTTTTTACAAAGGAGTTGAAATTCACATCTGTTCAACAAACATTAAACTTCTACATCATAGTAATGGTCAGCGACACCAGGTGGCTTCATCTCATCATAAACTTGTCACGGGCTTTTTTAACGGCATTCAAGAAATAGAAATAAATATAATTCAGTGCTAGTATTGTTTCTTTCCTGTAGAACAAGGGGAATACCGCTTTTAGATAAACAACGTTAGCTCACAATCTTCGCTAGCTAATTGTAACAATTTCTTTTATTTCTTTGGCAAAAAATAAAAGCAGGTAGATAGACTCATTGATTGTGGAAGCAGGCTAAGGTGATGAGAGGTCTATTGTTTGTCTCTGTTTTCAATCCTTTCATGCTTGTGCTGGTTGCCATTCCCGGCTCCTCAGAGCTGGACGAGAAACTAGACATTGGAAGGTATTGTGTTTTCTCTTCAATAGATTCAGTTTCCATTCTATTCACATAAATTTATTATTATTATTATATTTATTACGTTAATTTTATATTAGTTTAATCAACATACTTACAACAAAATTAACCTTTAATGACATTTGTCTAAAAAACTTACTCAAATAAATATTATGATAGATATACATGATAATGGCATTTCATAATTGTTATTAAGATCCATCTCTAACGGCATTTTTTTTTCAATTTTAGTGACAATTATGGTATATAAAGGCATCTTCGAATTCCATTAAATCTTAAACATTTAATATAAATGTTTTTAAATTCAATATTGGTAAAGTTCTATCATATTTGCTACAAAAATTGATATAAATACTTTTAAAGTTAAATAAATGTCTCCAAACACATATAATAAAGACAATTGATGGAAATGTTTTTATAACATGTTCTTACTTAAATGCTGTATAGTTATGGAATAATTTACACTAAAAATTTTATTTGGTTTCAGTGATGAATGATATATTGATTATTATTATTGTTGTTGTTGTTGTTGTTGTAAGATTGTAATATCCTTGTGAAAATTCCACAATTTACCCACGATGAATTTATATGGTCAGTTTGATCTAGGGGTGAGCAAAAAAATCAAAAAACTAATTAAATCGAGAAAACTAGAAAAAAAATAACCGAAAAAACCAAACCGTGAAAAAAAACCGAATAAACCGATTAGAATTTTAAAAAAACCGACTGGTTTGGTTCGGTTTTATAAGCTTGAAACCGAAAAAACCAAACCAAACCCAAACCGAAAAAAACCGAGCCAAAACCGGAAAACCGAGCCAAACCGATTTGAACCGGTTTTTTTCTAAAAAAACGAAACGGAACCGAAACCGGTCAGTTTGAACCGGTTTTGGTTCGGTTTCAATTTTTTTTTTAAAATAATTTCAGTTTGGTTATTTTTTTTTAATAAAAACCGAATTGAACTGAAAATAATCACATCTAAATTTACCTGTTTTCTTTCTTTTTAAATTATAGAATAACAGGATTAATAACAATCATTGGCGGTTTATATTTTGTGCTATATATGAGGGAAGGCAAAGAGTCAAAGAAGATGTACACCAAGGAGGAAGTTGAAACAATTACCCATATTACTTCTTCACGAAACTATTAGTAACGAAAATAACAAGATCAGCTCTTAGAGATGGTTTAAGCAAAGGATATATATTTGATTATCACAGTAAATATGAAAGTTAATTTTGATTATGTTTTATATAAAACTCAATCAAATTAAATTTCGAGTATTTATTTCAGATGGTGTTCATGCTATTATTCCTCTTCATATAAATGCTCGTGACATAAATTTAATCCAAATTTGAGTTTTCAAATAAATAAGATTAAAATAGTAAATTTGGTTTGTAAAAAAATAATAATTATAAACCTCCCTCCTTTAATTCCCAAATTGGAAGAAATATTGTTTTATTTATTAATTCGTGTAGGACCAACGTAACCATTGCGCTTCACCCACAGAAACCAACTGCCATTTGAAATACTTATGTCTGCTCTGCCGCCTTCTCTTCTGCCCACAAAACCCACCAAAAACCACAATCAATTCCAGTCATTCTCTCTCAAATCATGCCTTTCCCTTTTAGAAATCTGCAAGTTTACCACCGAGTTTGCTCAACTCCATGCCCGACTCACTAAACTTGGCTTCATTAAAAACCCACTGGCCCTCACTAGACTCTTGTGCTATTCATCAATCTCTCAATATGCAAACATCAACTATGCTCAATCAATCTTTAATTTTGATAAAAACCCAAATACATTTGCTTATAATGTAATGATTAGAGGCTACGCCCAGAGAGAAAAACCCGAAAATGTGCTTTCTTTATTTTATAGCATGCTTTGTAATGCCAATTCTGGGCAAAATAAGCTAACTTTCCCTTTTGTTTTGAAAGCATGCTCTCAGGTTAGAGCAATTGAAGAGGGTAAACAAGTTTATGGGCTGGTTTTTAAACATGGGTTGAGTGAAGATCTTTTTGTGCAAAATAGTTTGATTAGCATGTACTCATCCTGTGGGTTAATTGGCTTTGCTTGTCAAGTGTTTAATAAAATAGATGATCCGGATGTTGTTTCGTGGAATTCGATGATCAGTGGGTTGGTTGATTTGGGTTTTGTCGAGGAGGGGAAGCAAATGTTCGATAGAATGTCAAAGAGGAGTTTAGTTACATGGAATTGTTTGATTGATGGGTATGTTAAGGCTGGATTGTTGATGGAGGCTAGAGAGTTGTTTGATCAAATGGTGGGAAAGAATTCGGTTTCTTGGAATACCATGATTGATGGGTATGTGAGTTTGGGTCTAATGGAGGATGCGAAAGGATTTTTTGATAAGATGCCGTGGGAAATGAAGGATGTAATCACTTTTAATTTGATGATTGATGGGTATGCAAGAGAGGGTAGACATAAAGAGATATTAGAGATATTTAAAGAGATGCGTGTGGCTAAAATTAAACCCTCGAGGTTTACCATGGTAAGTGTGCTTACGGCTTGTTCTTATTTGGGGGCTTTGGAGCAAGGTGAATGGATGCAAGCTCACATAGAGAAAAATGGGATTGATGTGGATTCTGTTCTGGGTACCGCTTTGGTTGAGATGTTTGCGAAGTGTGGAAGCATTGAGAGGGCTCTTTCAGTGTTCAAAAGTATAGAGGAGAGAGATGTGGGGGCATGGAACTCAATAATTCATAAACTAGCTGCTCATGGTCATGGCCAAGAGGCTTTCGCAATTTTTTCAGACATGTTGAGGTCAAATACTCTACCGGATGGCATAACTTTTCTCGGCTTATTAAGTGTATGCCGCCATTTGGGGCTCGTTGATGAAGGAAAAAGATTTTTTCAACTCATGAGTGAAGAATATGGCCTAGTGCCAAAGGTTGAGCATTATGGTTGTATGGTGGATCTTCTCTGTCATGCAGATCTTTTAGAGGAAGCGAGGGACTTGATAGACTCTTCACATGCGTCACAGATGAAATCCAGTGTTCCCATGTGGGGTGCTCTTCTTGGAGCTTCATGTCAGCTAAAAAATATAGTGATGGGTGAATATGCTGCCAAACATCTTTTGCAATTAGACCCTTTTAATGGCAGCTGTTACACAGTTTTATCCAACTTGTACTCAGCTGCAGGCTTGTATGAGAAAGCCATTGAAGTAAGGAATGAGATGAAGAAACAAGGACTAGAGAAGATCCCAGGCAGTAGTTTAATGGAAATAGATGGTCTAGTTCTTGATTTTTAGGTGGGTTCTTGTTCTCTTGAATAGTTCTGTTGAATAATGCGCCTTGTCTCTCCGACTACTTGTGTGGCATCTAATATAAACTCATTTAAGCTGTCCTCGCATCTAAAAAATAAGATGGGCGATACCTTAGCAAGACAGGAAAAGAAACAAGAACAAACTGATACGATAAGTGGCCACCCATTTCATCCTTGTGGACATGGCAAATACCATAACTTGGATTACGAAGGGAAAAAAATGCCCTAGTTGGAGAGGACTTGATACAAAGAACTGAAATAAGGCTCACTGTCAAAAGAGATACTTTAGCTAGAAAATTTGCAAAACACAAAACAAATATGACAGCAAAAGCAACTAACAATGGCTTAAAAAGCCTTCCATTCGAGCGAAGATCCTTAGTAAAATCTATAATAGGAATTTGAACTCTAGGACCAACAAAATATCCATACGTGAAAGACAGAAATAAGAAACTTTCAAGTGCTTTATCTACTTAAAAAATAAGAGAAACAAATAAGTAAATCGTGGTTTTCCACCACCACCTCCGCCAAGCTTAGGACCATTTGGTGCAGCACCCTTAGGCCTGCCCTTGGACTATGTCTTGGCCATCAACTCGACTTTCCCTGCCTTCTTTTCATCCCTAGTTTTCTTGATTCTTTCTTCGATTTCACTTAAAATAACAAAAACAACAATTAAAATAAAAGCACAAAGAATCCACCTACACATCTTAGTAAATAAAAACCAAAGGCAACACCTCCCAATTCACAAATCACAAGAGATTAAAAGTGAGAGAGCATACCATAGAGCAAAATCACAGACCTTAGGCTTCTCAGTTCTCCTCTTTTGTATAAATTTCAAAGTAGCACCAGCTATAGACTTTGAGTAAAGCTTCTTAAAGGTTTGGCGCTTCTTCTTAACAGCCTTAATGACGATGTCTTATTAACAAACAACAACTAAATCATGAGTAGATTGAAGGAAAAAAGCCCCACAAAGAATATTCAATTTCAGATATGGCAATACCTTCTTGTGATGTTTCTTTTACATAGGTGTCCATGTAAGTCTGGAAGGCTTAAAGCGATTATGAAAATAGCTCTTGCATTTCAAATCCTTTCACTCCTTTCTGATACCCAAAAAGATATATTGTCTAGACTTTGTATTAAACTTTGACCTCTCATCACTAGAGTAGTTCACTGAAGTGCTTGTCCATAACTTTTCTGCTACTTTCCTATCTAGTGTTGCCCTAGGTGATCTATTAATCAAGAAACATGTCATATTCATTGCTTCTGCCCAAAAGTTCTTAACAAACCTTGCATTTAGCTTGAGACACCTTGTTTTTTCAACTATTGTCCTGTTCATCCTTTCCGCTACACCATTATGTTGTGGTGTCTTGTGTACTGTGAAGTGTCTTTTGATCCCATGTTGCTCACACACCTTCATGAACTTTGAATCTGTAAACACAATACCATTATCTGACCTAATGCATTTGATCTTCCTCCCTATCTGGTTTTCTACTTCTACTTCTCATACCTTAAACTTAGCAAATGCTTCTAACTTATGTCACATGAAGTACACCCAAATCTTTCATGAATAGTCATTAATGAAGATTATGAAATACATGTATCCTCCACGTGATGCTACATTTACTAAACTATAAACATTTGTATGAATATAGTAAAAAATCATCTATGTCTTATGTATGGATGTCTTGAACTACATGTTATTTTGTTTTCTAAGAACACAATACCTGCATAAATCAAGCTTACATGTTGTGACACCCATCAATAAATTTTTCTTATGAAGCTCCATCATCTTATGCTCACTCATATGGCCTAATCGCATGTGCCACAAAACTGTGTGATCTAACTCAGATTCTATAATTGCAGCTCCACCTACAACTATGATACCTAGTTGTCTATAAATATTTCCCAGCAATATTTATCCCTTCATGACTATCATAACACCTTTACTCATCTTCAATACTACACCTTCCGACTTGAGGTTAAACCCATTACAGTTTAACTTTAATATATTAATTTAGATATTTCTTATTCCAATAACTTTGCATAGATCATCGTTACCCATATAGAATCAGAGTTGACTAACTTGTAGTTGTCTAACCAATCTTTATTGGGAGTCATGTGATAAGAACATACTGAATCCAATATCCAAGAATTTATGGGATGATCTGAAATAGATGAAATAAAAAGCATGTCTTTATCGCCGCTCTCTAAGTTTTCTTCCACTACATTCATAGACTTTGATAAACTCTTTTTGTTCTCTGCATCCCACTTCTTTATCTTTGGATATTCTCATTTTATGTGTTATGTTTTTCCACACTTATAACATTGAATATCCTTCCCTTTACTGGATTTGGATCGAGTTTTGTTATTCCTCAATTTGTTTCGAGATTTATTTCTCCTACGCTTCTGATTACTCCTCACCGCTAGCCTTTTTCCTTGTGAATTTCCATCACCAGTTTTATTCCTTAAATTAAAGCTTAATAGGGCACCAGTGGTCTCTTCCGATACGAGAGTTTCTTTCCCCCACATCAGAGGTGTAACTAAATTTCCATATATAGAAGAAGGAGGTAGGGAATTCAGTAACATCAGCGTCTTGTCTTTGTCATTAAACCTCACATCAATTTGCTTTAAATTGTTAACGATCTGATTGAACATATTGATATACTAATTTAAATATGTACTCTCTTACATCTTAAGACTAGACAATTTCTTTTTTGGATAAAGTTTGTTCAACAATGACTTAGACATATATCGATTTTCCCGTTTTGCCCAAACTACCATCGGTGATTCCTCATCCATGATATGATACATCATATCATCATTTAGACAAAGCCTAATAGTTGCCACAACCCTCGTTTCCAGATCATGTTAATCTATATCGTCCATGTCTTCCGGTTGTTGTCCGTATAATGCTTTCACCATGCCCTGCTGCACCAATAGATCCTTTACCCTCCTCTGCCATAATCCAAAATTGCTCGTCCATCAAACTTGATCATGTTGAGTTATGCAAAAGAAATCACTAACATCATAAACAGGTTATGATACCAATTGTTATGAAAAACCTACAACAATTATTAATGGATATTGCAATAGAAAATTAAGAAACCATAAAAAATATAAGATTTAACATGTTTCGGCAATATGCCTACATCCACAAGAACAAAGAGCTTTTATTTTTCACTATATCAAAAATTGGGTTATATATTATGCATTTATAGTAGACCTTAAACCGTTTAAGAAAACTTAGTCGCCCAAGGAGCCCTAACCGTCAAAGGAGTATTATTTTTTTTCCTAATACCTCTTTACCATTTCGCTTCGCTCTCCTCCACCTCGACATCTGTCTATGAGTCATAAACTACAACACAAGGTTAGGTTCAATTAGTACCCTCTGGTTAAACTAGAGTGGGTTTGGCAAAAAAAAAAAACAAGAAGAATTCTAAAGTGAGTTTGGTATAAAAAGGGAATTGAATCGGTGAGAAGTTTTAGCTTGGCTTAGAGAGGGTTTTTCTTAAGGGAATTGAATCAGTGAGAAGATTTAGGCCCTCCAACCCCTTCATCAAACCTTGGAAGCACCATTGCATAAATTCTAGCTTTGATTTTGTTACCAATGAAGATAGAGATTGTGATTTTTAGGAGAGACAAAGCAGTACAAGATAAAGTGTAGAGTGCAAGTGTGATATATTGTTTCTCATATATTATATACGAGGATAATTTCATTTTTTAATTCTTTTTGATATTTTTGTTTGACCTATAATGTAAAGTGTAATTTCTCAGAAGTGAAAAGGCAATCAAACTATAGGATGTTTTTTGTAATTATCCCTAAAGTTTTTGTGTAAATTCTATCTATAATTAAATCAATCATGTTTATGTTTGATAGATTGCTCTAAAATCTATGTAAACTTATATATTTGTTTTTTAATTGATTTGTTATATATATAACATTATGAAATTGTAGATGTTGAAGTAAATCATCTATAATTTCATGTTTGTTCAAAAAAATAAAAACTCTTTGTCGCACCCTCCCGAGAGCTCGACATCGCGGCGACACTTCCTCCGTAGCGGTGATTCGATGTTGGGGTCTTTCTGTTGTGAAAAAGGGAGTCGCCACCTAGTATTATGGTCACTAGGAAACCTAACTGGTCTTTCAGAAATTCTAAGGCAAGGGACTGGTTGCGTAAAGGGAAGGTTTTAGCACCCCTAGTACGCCCTACCTAAGGTAAGCTGCTTGGTGTTTGATTTGCCTTATAAATGTTATG